>ENA-OQBT01000568-OQBT01000568.1-human-gut-metagenome-genome-assembly--contig:-NODE-568-length-21585-cov-3.718380_pt1 | contig 21585 bp, 25 predicted proteins | sample MGYA00242749_ERZ504557 | MGnify/ENA primary metagenome ERZ504557 (study PRJEB26092, sample SAMD00036243) | human gut metagenome | host: Homo sapiens | study: EMG produced TPA metagenomics assembly of... | reverse complement strand
TAATTTAGTAGTTTCATGGCAAATAAAAAAATACACCAGATTTTACAGATTAATATACTGTTATATAATCTCTAAAAACCAGTGACTATACATTAAATAATCCAGATATGAACTGATTATATCTCCCGCATTTTGAATTGTCAAGCAAAAAAGACTGCACATCAGTAAAAAAAGGCTTTATAAAAGAAGAAGTTTCGTGTATTATGTATATCAGAAAGTTATTGTCAAACGACAACGAAGGGAGAGAATTGCATGGGTATTCTGATTCAGGGAGGACGTATCGTAGATGCGGCTACTGACACTGATAAAAAAGGCGATATTTATCTGGAAGATGGCGTGATCACCGAGATCGGTGAGAAACTTAAAATAAAAGATAAAAGCGACAAAGTAATAGATGCGAAGGGATGTCTGGTAATGCCGGGACTGATCGATCTTCACGTTCATTTCAGAGATCCGGGACAGACACAGAAAGAGGATATAGAGACAGGTTCCCGGGCTGCTGCAAGAGGTGGTGTGACAACGGTTGTTGCAATGCCGAATACAACACCGGTAATTGACAGTCCGGATCGTGTAAATTATGTGCATAATAAGGCAAAACAGCTTGCCGGCATTCATGTGCTCCAAGCAGGTGCCATTACGCAGGGGGAGAAGGGACAGGAACTTTCTGATATCGAAGGAATGGTAAAAGCGGGAATCCCGGCATTATCTGAAGACGGCAAATCTGTTATGAATACCAGACTTTGCAAAGAAGCTATGGAAGTGGCAGAGAAATTCAATGTTCCGATTTTTGCTCACTGTGAGGATATTGATCTGCGCGGTGATGGATGTATGAATGAGGATGAGAATGCGCGGAGACTTGGTCTGCCAGGTATCTGCAATGCAGTTGAGGATGTGATCGCAGCGAGAGATATTCTTCTTGCCAGAGAGACAGGGGCAAGACTGCATCTGTGCCATTGTTCCACAGAAGGTGTTGCGAAGATGATGGAGATTGTGAAGGAAGAGGGATTGGACAATATCACAGCAGAGGTTTGCCCGCATCATTTTATCCTCACTTCCGATGATATTAAATGTGATGATCCAAACTATAAGATGAACCCTCCTCTTCGTACGAAGAAAGATGTAGATGCACTGATCCGAGGACTGAAGGATGGTTCCTTTAAAGTGATCAGTACAGATCATGCACCTCATGCAGTGCCGGAGAAGACAGGCTCTATCCGGAATGCGGCTTTTGGCATTGTGGGAATTGAGACAAGCTTTGCATTGTCTTATACTGCACTTGTAGAAACTGGAATTCTTACAATCTCACAGCTTATTGAGAAAATGAGCTGGAACCCAGCACAGATTCTGGGAAGTGACAGAGGTACACTTCAGAAGGGACATCCGGCAGACATTGTCATTGCAGACATTGATCACGAATATAAAATAGATAAAAATGAATTTGCTTCCAAAGGACGCAACACACCATTTGACGGATGGAAAGTAAAGGGAAAAATTCTCTATACAATCTGTGATGGAAAAGTTGTATACCAGAATGCATAAAAATACCATATCAATATTCAGGAGGAAAGACTCATGATCAACAAACTTATTGAAAACATTAAAAAAACAAACGCTCCTATCGTAGTAGGACTGGATCCGATGCTCAACTATATCCGCAGCATATTCAGAAGAAAGCTTTTTCTGAACTGGGGGAAACATTAGAGGGAGCAGCAGAAGCTATCTGGCAGTATAATAAAGGAATCGTTGATGCGATCAGCGATCTGATCCCTGCAGTGAAACCACAGATCGCAATGTATGAGCAGTTTGGTATTCCGGGCTTAATGGCATATAAGAACACCATTGATTATTGCAAAGAAAAAGGTCTGGTAGTTATTGGAGATATCAAACGAGGTGACATTGGTTCCACATCTGCTGCATATGCAGTCGGACATCTGGGTAAAGTTCAGGTGGGAAGTAACAGAATCGCAGGTTTTGACGAAGATTTTGCGACAATCAATCCATATATGGGATCTGACAGTGTCAACCCGTTTATCGATGTATGTAAAGAAGAGAACAAAGGGCTTTTTGTACTCGTAAAAACATCCAATCCGTCCAGCGGAGAGTTTCAGGACAGAATCATTGACGGACGTCCGCTTTATGAGTGGGTTGGAGAGAAGGTTGCCCAGTGGGGAGAATCACATATGGGAAATGAATACAGCTATGTAGGTGCTGTAGTAGGTGCAACCTATCCGGAAATGGGAAAAACTCTCCGTAAGATCATGCCGAAAACCTTCATCCTGGTACCGGGATATGGTGCACAGGGCGGAAAAGGTGCCGATCTTGTTCATTTCTTTAATGAAGACGGACTTGGTGCGATCGTCAATTCCTCCAGAGGAATCATTGCAGCTTACAAACAGGAAAAATATGCTTCCTTTGGTGAATTAAATTATGCAGATGCATCCCGCCAGGCGGTAAAAGATATGATCGAAGACATCAGTACTGCTTTAAACAATCGCTAGGAGGCATGAAATGAGCGAAAAGACAAGAGAAATCTGCACTGTTGTAAGTCAGGAGAGCATTGGTGCAGGCATTTACAGTATGTGGATCCAGACTGACAGAATTGCAGCAGATGCGAAACCAGGACAGTTTGTATCTCTTTATACAAATGATAAATCCAAAATTCTTCCCAGACCGATCAGTCTTTGTGAGATTGACAAAGAAAATGGCCGTCTTCATCTGGTTTACAGAGTGACCGGACAGGGAACCGGAACCGATGAATTTTCACAGATGAAAGCCGGAGATACCATTCCGGTACTGGGACCTCTGGGAAATGGTTTTCCTGTAGAGAAGGCTGAGGGGAAAAAAGTTTTCCTTATGGGTGGTGGAATCGGTGTTCCTCCGATCCTGGAACTTGCAAAGCAGATGAAATGTGAGAAAAAACAGATCATTGCAGGATACAGGGACTGTCATACGTTCCTCAGAGAGGAATTTGAGGCGGCGGGAACACTTTATATTGCCACAGAGGATGGCAGTGTGGGAACAAAAGGCAATGTTATGGATGCTATCAGAGAGAATGCTCTGGAAGCGGACGTGATCTATGCCTGCGGACCAACTCCGATGCTTCGTGCAATCAAGAAATATGCCGAAGAAAATGGGATTGAATGTTATATTTCCCTGGAGGAACGTATGGCATGCGGAATCGGTGCCTGCCTTGCCTGTGTGTGCAAATCCAGAGAAAAAGATGCACATAGCAATGTGAATAATAAGAGAATCTGCAAGGATGGCCCGGTATTTCTTTCTACGGAGGTGGAAATCTGATGGATATGAGTGTAAATATTGCCGGCGTAGAGTGGAAAAATCCGGTAACAGTGCATCCGGAACCTTTGGTTCAGGAGCAGAATTTGCTGATTATGTAGATATTAATAAGCTGGGAGCAGTGACAACCAAGGGCGTAGCCAATGTCCCGTGGGCCGGAAATCCGACTCCGCGTGTGGCTGAAGTTTACGGAGGCATGATGAATGCGATTGGTCTGCAGAATCCTGGTATCGATCTTTTCTGTGAGAGGGATATTCCTTTTTTGAAACAGTATGATACAAAGATCATTGTAAATGTATGCGGTCATGCGCCGGAAGAATATCTGGCAGTGGTGGAACGTTTGGCAGATCAGCCAATTGATATGATGGAGATTAATATTTCCTGCCCGAATGTAAACGCAGGATTCCTTGCATTTGGTCAGGATGCACATCATGTAGAGGAACTTACCGCTCAGATCAAAAAGATTGCAAAACAGCCTGTGATCATGAAGTTAACACCGAATGTCACAGATATCACAGAGATTGCAAAAGGTGCGGAAGCAGGCGGTGCAGATGCGGTATCCCTGATCAATACACTGACAGGAATGAAGATTGATATCAACAGGAAGACTTTTGCGCTTGCAAATAAAACCGGTGGTGTTTCCGGACCGATCGTGAAACCGATTGCTGTCCGTATGGTTTATCAGGTTGCACAGGCAGTCAATATCCCGATCATCGGAATGGGCGGAATTTCCTGCGCAGAGGATGCAATTGAGTTTATTCTTGCAGGAGCCAGCGCAGTATCTGTGGGTACGGCAAATTTCCACAATCCGGCAGTGACACTGGAAGTGATCGATGGAATTGAAGCGTACATGAAGAAGAATGGATTCAATTCCGTAAAAGAGATGGTTGGTATTGTAAAATAAAACAGATACAGGAGGCATAACATAAGATGGAACAGTATAAACAGGAATTTATTGAATTTATGGTAGACAGTGAAGTTCTGAAATTCGGAGAATTCACCCTTAAAAGCGGAAGAAAGTCCCCGTTTTTTATGAATGCAGGCGGATATGTGACAGGTTCTCAGTTAAAGAAACTGGGTGAGTACTACGCACATGCCATTCATGATAAATATGGCGATGATTTCGATGTGCTTTTCGGACCTGCATATAAGGGAATCCCGTTAAGTGTTGTAACTGCAATTGCATTCAGCGAATTATATGGAAAAGAAATCCGCTACTGTTCAGACCGTAAGGAAGAAAAAGACCATGGTGCAGATAAGGGAAGCTTCCTCGGAAGTAAATTAAAAGACGGCGATCGTGTAGTGATGATCGAAGATGTAACAACATCCGGTAAATCCATGGAAGAGACAGTACCGAAGGTAAAAGGTGCGGCTGATGTGGAAATCGTCGGTCTTATGGTTTCTCTGGACCGCATGGAAGTCGGAAAAGGCGGCGTGAAGTGTGCCCTTGACGAAGTCCATGACCTTTATGGGTTTGAAACAAATGCGATTGTTACAATGAGAGAGGTCATTGAACATCTTTATAATAAAGAATATAAAGGAAAAGTAATCATTGACGATACATTGAAAGCCGCAATCGACGCATATTATGAGCAGTACGGTGCAAAATAAGCAAATACAGGTAACAGCGATTTATAAATAAGATATCATGATCTGCGAAAGCAGATCATGATACTGATGAGGACGATTATGAACGAAAAAATTTATAAAACCATGTCTTCACAGGAGCCTGCAGTCTGACAGTCGGGATCATTGTACTGGCAACGGGAATCGTAACAGGGATCATGATGATCGTAAACGGTGCAAGACTGCTGAAAAAGAAATCAGAGATATTGATATAAAAGGCTTCAGAAACAGGAGAAAACATTGAAAAAAGAAACGAAGCATATCATACGGACACTGGGAACCATTTTGTTTATCCTGTATGTTCTGGCACTGATTTATTTTCTGTTCTTTTCAGAAGAATACGGAAGAGCAGCAATGGAAGAAAGACAGTACAGATATAATCTGATACCGTTTGTTGAGATAAGGCGTTTCTGGGTATACAGAAAACAGCTTGGACTTATGGCGGTAGTTACAAATCTTTTTGGAAATGTAATTGGTTTTCTTCCATTTGGATTTATACTGCCGGTTATTCTGGACAAAATGAGAAGCGGATGGCTGATCGTACTGGCAGGATTTGGGCTTAGTGTTACGGTAGAGGTCATCCAGCTTATTACAAAGGTTGGGTGCTTTGACGTAGATGATATGATATTGAATACAGCAGGGGCGGCTCTTGGATATCTGCTTTTTTTTATCTGCGATCACCTGAGGAGAAAAATTTATGGCAAAAAGATATAGATATGCGTTTGCAAAGAAAAGAGAGGCACAGCAGGGAAAACTGTCAGCAGTGCTGGCGGCTGTTTCACTGGTTTTATTTGTGACTGCAGTTTTGCTGGCATTTTTTTGCAGGGACAATACGGATATATTGTAGGCGGGATCAGTCTTTGCGCAATGCTTCTGTCTGTATATGGATTTGCGATGGGACTGAAAAGCTTTTCAGAAGAAAACCGGACACACAAAGCAGGTATGATCGGCTCTATTGCAAACGGAATCATAATGATCGGATGGCTGGGAATCTTTCTGATGGGAATTTCCGGCTGATTAACAGGGAAGTCTGATAGAAAAAGGAGAAATATAGTTTGGACGAATGGGTTATGGAACGGTATGAACTGGCGAAAGAAAGAATCGCTCAGATACCGGACGAGAAAATGGCAGAAGAACCGTACTGCGATTTTTTTACAAAGGAAGCAATGTTTTTACAGCAGGTGATTCATGTGATGGACCATGGAATTGCGGGGAAAAATCTTGAAGAACTTCAGGAACAGAATCATGAATTATATCAGGATATTCTGCCCGAAAATTATGAAAATTCTTATGGAAATCCTGCATATGCACAGAAAATGCTGGGAGAATACGGAAAAGTATTTACCTTTCTTTATACAGAGCTTCATGGCACGATTGCTTATGCGTTTGAAAAAAAGCATGGGATCTTACGGTTGTACTTGAATTGTTTCTGGAAATCTATTCTGCATTTACGCAGGAAGAAATTCCTGCTGAGAAACAGGTGAAAGAAATTCTCGTTTCCTATGTGAATGACTACTGCCAGGATATGGTGGAAAATCGGATCAGAGAGGCGATTGATCCTGAGAATAATTTTGTGGTTGAAATGATCATGGATTCTGATCTGAGCGATCTGAGTTATCTGTATCAGTCCGGCGAATATGTATCGGAAAATGAACTGAAAACAGCAGAATTTATGAATTCACTTTCCCAGAGGGAAATTGATGAGATGGCACGTACTTATACAGAAGGCTATCGGATGGGATTCATCACAGGAAGAAAAGATATTACAAAGAAGAAAACGGTTAATATACGTTATCATCTTGGCTTTGAGCGTATGGTAAAAGCGGCTGTTCTTCAGTTCCGGGAGATGGGGCTGCAGACGGTTATTTACCGCCATGCACTTCATGCGGTGAACAGACGGAATCAGTTCAGAAATGGATTTACAGGAGGAATTGCAAATCCGCAGTTTGATTATGACCACAGACAGGACAGTGCGCTGTTTCTGAATCCGGATTTTGTAAAGCGTAAACTTCGTGCCATGCAGACTTCTTATGATGAATATGCAGATCTGGCAGATGTACATGGCGGACCGGCTGTGATCGAGACATTTGGAGAGAAGCCGTTTTCACCGGTAAGTAAACCGGAAAGCTGGGCGTTTACAGAAGCACAGCAGAAGCTTCAGCTGGAACTGGACAATGAATCCGGTCAAATCACAAATCGTTATATCAAAGGTGAGGAAAGAAGTTTTACGATCATTGCTTATCCGATACCTGAGATCGGAGAGGATTTTCCGGAAATTTTCCGCGAGATCGTAAAGATCAATACATTGGATTATAAGAAATATCAGAAGATCCAGCAGACGATCATAGATACTCTTGATACCTGTGAATGGGTGGAAATCAAGGGAAAGGGAGAGAATGAGACAGATCTGCTCATTCATCTTCATACATTAACAGATGCGAAAACACAGACAAATTTTGAGAACTGTGTGGCAGATGTAAATATTCCTCTGGGTGAAGTATTTACTTCACCGGTGCTTGCAGGAACAGGCGGAATGCTTCATGTTTCAAAAGTATATCTTAACGGACTGCAGTTTTGTGACCTGAAGCTTGTGTTTGACTGCGGACAGGTGATCGATTACAGCTGTTCTAATTTTGAGACAGAGGAAGAGAACCGTAAATATATTGAAGATAATATTCTGTTCCATCATCCGAAACTTGCAATGGGAGAATTTGCAATCGGAACTAATACAACAGCTTATGTGGCAGCGCAGAAATATAATATCGCAGACAAACTTCCGATTCTGATCGCGGAGAAAATGGGACCGCATTTTGCAGTTGGTGATACCTGTTACAGTTGGTCAGAAGATACTCCGGTCTATAATCCGGATGGTAAAGAGATCATCGCAAGAGACAATGAGATTTCCGAGATGCGAAAAGAAGACGTCAGCCTTGCTTATTATGGATGTCACACAGATATTACGATCCCATATGACGAACTGGGAAGCATCCGTACGATTGATGATGAGGGGGATATGATCTCTATTATTGAAGATGGAAGATTTGTCCTTCCGGGTACGGAAGCTCTGAACGAGCCGTTTGGGGAATAAAGGCATTTTCCTATTAAGTTCGGAATACAAAAAAATTTATTAGTTCGTTAAAATATTTCTTTGCATTAATTTTATTGACAGAAAAAGGGAATCTTAGTAGAATCTACGGTTAGAGAGGGTTTTGATAAAATCTTTTCTGACCGTACTTTTTTATCAATAAAATAAAAACAAAGTCCCGGACAGATAAAATCTGGTCTGTCTGAGAATACTTGAGAAGAAAAGGAGAATAATCATGGCAAAAGTAGGAATTGTGATGGGCAGCGACTCAGATATGCCGATCATGAGCAAAGCAGCAGACATTCTGGAGAAACTGGGAATTGATTACGAGATAAAGATCATTCCGCACACAGGGAACCGGATGTCTTTTTTGAATATGCAAAAACAGCAGAGGAAAAAGGCTTTAAAGTAATCATTGCAGGTGCAGGAATGGCAGCTCATCTGCCGGGAATGTGCGCAGCAATCTTCCCGATGCCGGTTATCGGAATTCCTATGCACACCACTTCTCTGGGAGGAAGAGATTCCCTTTATTCTATCGTACAGATGCCGTCAGGAATCCCGGTTGCAACAGTCGCTATCAACGGAGGCGCAAACGCAGGACTTCTGGCAGCTAAGATACTTGCAACATCAGATGAGGAACTTCTTGCAAAATTAAAGCTTACAGCCAGGAATTAAAAGAACAGGTGGAAGCAAAAGACGCAAGATTACAGGAAGTCGGATATAAAAATTACTAAGATAACTCAGGTCCATAAACAGGATCAGGGGTAAAAACGGAGGATTATCATGGATTACAAGACCGCTGGAGTAGATATTGAAGCAGGATATAAATCAGTAGAGCTGATGAAAGAGCATGTAAAGAGAACCATGCGTGAAGAAGTGCTGGGAGGACTGGGAGGATTTTCCGGTGCCTTTTCTCTTGCTAAGATCAAAGAAATGGAAGAACCGGTATTATTATCAGGTACAGATGGATGTGGAACTAAAGTAAAACTTGCTATGGTTATGGACAAGCATGACACCATTGGCATTGATGCAGTTGCCATGTGTGTCAATGATATTGCATGTGCAGGCGGAGAACCATTATTCTTCCTTGATTATATTGCATGTGGTAAGAATTATCCGGAAAAGATTGCAGCTATCGTAGGCGGCGTTGCAGAAGGCTGTGTGCAGTCAGATGCAGCTCTGATCGGTGGTGAGACAGCAGAGCATCCGGGACTGATGCCGGAAGACGAATATGACCTGGCTGGTTTCGCAGTAGGTGTCTGCGATAAAAAAGAGATGATCACAGGTGAAGAACTGAAAGCAGGAGATGTTTTGATCGGTATGGCATCCACAGGTGTTCACAGTAACGGATTTTCTCTTGTCCGTAAAGTTTTTGATATGACAAAGGAATCTCTTGATACTTATTATGAAGAACTTGGAACAACACTTGGTGAAGCACTTCTGGCACCAACCAGAATCTATGTAAAAGCATTAAAGAGCATTAAAAATGCCGGAGTTCGTGTGCACGCATGCAGTCATATCACAGGCGGCGGTTTTTATGAAAATATTCCGAGAATGCTTAAAGAGGGAACACGTGCAGTTGTGGAAAAGAACAGCTATCCGGTACTTCCAATCTTCAAACTTCTTGCTGAAAAAGGCAATATTGATGAACAGATGATGTACAATACTTATAACATGGGACTTGGAATGATCCTTGCTGTAGATGCAGCAGATGTGGACAAAACAATGGAAGCGATCAAAGCAGCAGGTGACACTCCGTACGTAGTAGGACGTATCGAAGATGGTGAAAAGGGAGTGACTTTATGTTAAAAGTCGGTGTACTGGTTTCAGGAGGCGGCACGAATCTGCAGGCTATCCTGGATGCCATTGACTGTGGAAAGATTACAAATGCAGAAGTTTCTCTGGTTATCAGCAATAATCCGAAGGCTTATGCGCTGGAGAGAGCAAAGAATCACAACATAGAAGCTGTATGTATTTCTCCAAAACAGTATGAAAGCAGAGAAGAATTTCACAAAACACTTCTGGAAAAGCTGAAAGAGAGTGGCGTAGAGCTTATCGTTCTGGCAGGATTCCTCGTAGCAATCCCGCCGATGATCGTGGAAGCATATCCAAATAAGATCATTAATATCCATCCGTCACTGATTCCGTCTTTCTGCGGAGTTGGTTATTACGGACTTCATGTGCATGAGAAAGCGTTAGCAAGAGGGGTTCGTGTTACAGGCGCTACGGTACATTTCGTTGATACTGGCACAGATACCGGTCCGATTATTCTTCAGAAAGCAGTGAAAATTAAATCTGATGACACTCCGGAAGTTCTCCAGAGACGTGTCATGGAGAAAGCAGAGTGGAAAATTCTTCCTAAGGCAATCAATCTCATTGCCAATGGCAAGGTGAAGGTTGTGGATGGAAGAGTGGAAATAGAAGAATACGATACGGAAGAGTAGATACAAAAAGGAGCGGCAAGATAAAATGAAAGTCTTAATTGTAGGCAGCGGCGGCAGAGAACATGCGATTGCATGGAGTGTTTCAAAAAGCCCGAAAGTAGATAAAATTTATTGTGCACCTGGAAATGCAGGAATCGCAGAGCTTGCAGAATGTGTAGATATCGGTGCAATGGAATTTGAGAAACTTGCTGATTTTGCACAGGAAAAAGAAATCGATCTTACGATCATTGGCATGGATGATCCGCTGGTCGGTGGTGTCGTAGATGTATTTGAGGCCCGCGGTCTGAAAGTATTCGGACCAAGAAAGAACGCTGCGATCCTTGAGGGATCTAAAGCTTTCTCGAAAGATTTAATGAAGAAATATAATATCCCGACAGCAGCATATGAGAATTTTGATGATCCTGAGAAAGCACTGGAATATCTCCGCACAGAAGCCAGATTTCCAATTGTTCTGAAAGCAGATGGTCTTGCACTCGGCAAGGGAGTGCTGATCTGCAAGGATTTGAAAGAGGCAGAAGACGGCGTAAAAGAGATCATGGAAGATAAGAAATTCGGAAATGCCGGAAATACCATGGTCATCGAAGAATTTATGACAGGACGTGAAGTCTCTGTGTTATCATTTGTAGATGGAAAAACTATCCGTACAATGACATCCGCACAGGATCATAAACGCGCTCAGGACGGTGATCAGGGATTGAATACGGGCGGAATGGGAACTTTCTCCCCGAGTCCGTTCTACACAGAAGAGGTAGATGAATTCTGCAGGAAATATGTATATCAGCCGACAGTGGACGCAATGGCTGCAGAAGGACGCCCATTTAAGGGAATCATTTTCTTTGGTCTTATGCTTACACCGGATGGTCCGAAGGTTCTGGAATATAATGCCCGTTTTGGCGATCCGGAAGCGCAGGTTGTTCTTCCTCGTATGAAGAACGATATCATCGAAGTGATGGAAGCTGTGTAAACGGAACTCTGGATCAGATAGATCTTCAGTTTGAGGATAATGCGGCAGTATGTGTAGTCCTTGCAAGTGACGGATATCCTGTGAAATATGAAAAAGGTATTCCGATGTACGGATTTGAGAACTTCAAAGGTAAGGATGGTTATTATTGTTTCCATGCAGGAACCAAATTAAAAGATGGTCAGATCGTAACCAACGGAGGTCGTGTCCTGGGAATCACAGCTACAGGAAAAGACCTGAAGGAAGCAAGAAAAAATGCCTATGAAGCCACAGAGTGGATCACATTTGCAAATAAATATATGCGCCATGATATTGGTAAGGCAATTGATGAAGCATAAATAATTTTGAGGTGCTGCAGTTTCAGAAAAAATGTATTTTGGATGATTACTGTAAAACAGATCAGAAAACAGAAAGGTTTAAAACCAGACCGGACTGTTTTCTGATTTTTTTGTAAATGTTTTTGCATAAATAATATAGGCTATTTTCTTTACTTTTCATGCAATCTGTTATAAAATAAAACAGTGCTGTAAAACAGAAACGTAATCGAACTCCGGACAGCAGGGGAAAATTTATGAACAGAAATTATGTAGATAAGAAAATACAGAAGATCATAAAAGAAATGAGACAGAGAGGATAAGAGCATGGGAATCAGCAAAGAAGAAGCAATCAAAGAATTACAGACCAGAGAGGAGATTTTTGTGGCATATTCACAGGCTACAAAGCTTCCGTATGTGAAATGTGATGAAGAGACATTTAATGATCAGGCATGGATTTTTTCAACAGAAGAAGGAATCAAAGAATTCGGCAAAAAAATGCTGGAAGAAAAGGTTCTTCTTATGGGTATGAAATTTACCAAGAAGGATTATCCCAGATTATATGGAACTTTCTATGCAATTGGCGTAAATACAGTTGTATGGGTAGATGGTGAAGATAAAATTGAGATTGATCTTCCGGATGTTGCAAAACAGGCAGATATGAGCAAGATTGAGCCGGCTAAGAGACCGCTTCTGAATCCTACACTGGAGCTTTCCGGCATTTACTTTATGCAGGAACTCCGCCGTCCGGTAGAGAAGGATCAGCATGGAAATCTTCGTGAGCTTGAGGAAGAACTGATCGTAAACCTGAAGAAATCAGAATATCTGGTTGCTATGAATGTAGATCCTGAAGATCCTAAGAAGATCAATATTCCGTATCTCAAAATAAAAAAGAAGAAATTCTCCCAGCCTGTATTTACAGACGTTATGGAACTTGAGAAGTTTACAAAAGGTCAGAAGCTGCGTATTGCGAAAGTACCGTTTGCAAAACTTCCGGAGCTGTTAATCGATAAGGCAATGGCTTATGCAGTTAATCCATTAGGCTTTAACCTTGTTCTGAACAGAGAACAGCTCAATAAGATCATTGGCTTAAAATAATCAAGTCATGTAGATGAAATTCAGTTGACAGAAAGAAGATAAAGGGTGTGCATGCTGTGTGAGAACATGGCAGTACACCCCTTTTTGTTTTGAAAAATAATACAGCAATACGTCTTTCTGTTGCAAAAAATGTTGGTTTGTGCTAGGATATGTGTAACACAAAAAGGAGAAGAAAACGTATGATGATAGAAATAGATTTCAGCAGTGATGAAGCCATTTACATCCAGCTGACCAATCAGATCATCATGGGGATTGCTACGTCAAGACTGCAGGAGGGAGATACACTGCCATCAGTGAGACAGCTTGCAGATACAGTTGGGATAAATATGCATACAGTAAATAAAGCATATTCACTGTTGCGACAGGAGGGATTTGTCACTATCGACCGCAGACGTGGTGCAGTGATTTCTATTGATGTAAATAAACGGAAAGCATTGGAAGAACTGAAACAGAATCTCATGGTGGCGCTTGCGAAAGGATGTTGCAAGAGCGTAAGCAGAGAGGAAGTACATCAGCTTATTGATGAGATTTTTGACGAATATGATGAAAACAGATAGGAGAGGACATGGAGAGACAATTTACCAGACAGGCAGAGAATGCCCTCAAATTGGCAAAGACAACTGCGAAAACCTGTGGACATGGATATATCGGAACAGAACATCTTCTTGCAGGTCTTTTGAAAGAACCTGAAGGCACTGCGGGAAAAGTGCTGCAGGAATTTAACGTAGAAGAAGAAAAACTCAGGGAACTTATCAGTAGCCTGGTTACACCGGTTCAGGGCAATACTGCGGCAGCAGAAACAAAAGATCCCCAGTACAGCCCGAGAGCAAGAAGGATCATTGAACAGGCGAAGGAAGATGCTGAGAGTATGGAATGTCTTTGCGGAACAGAGCACCTGTTGCTTTCGCTTCTGAAAGAGACAGACTGCGTAGCAACCAGACTGCTTTTTACAATGGGAGTAAATATCCAGAAGTTGTTTGCGGCTATCCTGACAGCTATGGGATTTGACAATGATACCATTGCAGAGGAATTTCAGTAGCAAGGAATGCGGGAAACAAAAAAGTGACCAGTACCCCTACGCTGGATCAGTACAGTCGTGACCTGACACAGCTTGCAGCAGAGGGAAAACTGGATCCTGTGATAGGGCGTGATAAAGAAATTACCAGACTGATTCAGATTCTGAGCAGACGTACGAAGAATAATCCGTGTCTGACAGGGAACCCGGAGTAGGTAAGACTGCCATTGTAGAGGGACTTGCACAGCGCATCGTTATGGGAATGGTTCCGGATACAGTGAAGGATAAGCGTCTTGTTGTGTTAGATCTTTCCGGCATGGTTGCGGGAAGCAAATACAGAGGTGAATTTGAGGAACGCATTAAGAATGTGATCCAGGAAGTAAAAGAACATCAGGGAATTCTGCTGTTCATTGATGAAATCCATACCATCATCGGAGCAGGTGGAGCGGAGGGAGCACTGGATGCTTCTAATATCCTGAAACCTTCTCTTTCCAGAGGTGAGATTCAGCTTATCGGCGCGACTACTCTGGAGGAATACCGTAAATATATTGAAAAAGACGCAGCACTGGAACGAAGATTCCAGCCTGTGACAGTGGAAGAACCATCTTCAGAGGAGACTGTTGAGATCCTTAAAGGTCTGCGTCCATATTATGAGAAACATCATGGGGTAAAGATTGAAGATGAGGCACTTGAGGCAGCAGTAAAAATGTCACAAAGATATATCAATGACCGTTTCCTTCCGGATAAGGCAATTGATATTATTGATGAAGCAGCATCAAAGGTTCAGCTTGCGGGTTATCAGTCAGCACCTGAAATGGAACAATATGAACTGGAACTGAATGAACTTCGTGAGGAGAAAGAACAGGCAGTTAAGACTGCAGATATTGAACGCGCAAAAAAAGCACAGGTACGCCAAAATGAAGTGGAAGCCGAAATGGAGAAAATCCGCATTAAGACTGAACGTAGAAATAAGAGGAAGAAACTTGTTGTAGATGAAGCTGCTGTTGCAGAGACGATTTCTGACTGGACAAAGATTCCTCTTCAGAAACTGACAGAGGGAGAAACCAAACGTCTTGCTCGTCTGGAGAAAGAACTTCATAAACGTGTGATCGGACAGAATGAGGCAGTGAAAGCTGTTGCGCAGGCAGTGAAACGGGGAAGAGTAGGACTTAAAGATCCGAACCGTCCCATTGGTTCTTTCCTTTTCCTTGGACCTACAGGTGTTGGTAAGACAGAACTTTCCAAGGCTCTGGCAGAAGCTGTCTTTGGAAGTGAACAGGCGATGATTCGTGTAGATATGTCCGAATATATGGAGAAACACAGTGTCTCCAAGCTGATCGGTTCTCCTCCGGGATATGTAGGATATGAAGAAGGCGGCCAGCTCAGTGAGAAGGTCCGCAGAAATCCGTACAGTGTATTGCTTTTTGATGAGATTGAGAAGGCACATCCGGATGTGTTTAATATACTTTTACAGGTGCTGGATGACGGTCATATTACAGATGCACAGGGAAGAAAAGTCGACTTCAAACAGACGATTATTATTATGACTTCCAACGCAGGGGCACAGGCGATCATGGAACCGAAACGTCTGGGATTCATGTCTGATAATGATGAGAAGAAAGACTATGAACGAATGAAAGGCGGTGTGATGGAAGAAGTGCGCCGGATTTTCAAACCGGAGTTCCTGAACCGAATTGACGATATCATGGTGTTCCATGTGCTGAATAAAGAAGATATCCGGAAAATTGTGACATTGCTTCTTAAAACACTGGAGAAACGATGTGCAGAACAGATGGAAATTCATCTTACAGTGACAAATGCTGTGAAAGATTTATTGCAGAAAAAGGTTCTGATAATAAATATGGTGCCAGACCGCTGCGTCGTGCAATTCAGAGTAAGATAGAAGATGCGCTTGCAAACGAGATTCTGGAAGGCAGAGTAAAACGTGGAGATAGTGTACAGGTGAAACTTCATAAAAACGAGATTGCATTTGAAGTGAAAAAACAGTAGAAATCTCTGAGCAGACAGATATTTACAATTAAAGCAGAGGACTCACATGATTCGCAGAAATTGTGAAATTAGTATAAAAAAATCAAGTGAGATACTGGTCAAAAAAGTGAATGTATTATATAATAAGCACATAAAATGTCGGAAAAGTACAGAGATAGTGAAAACTGTACGGCATCGGCAGATGAACCGGTGGAGCGGCAAACAAAAGAGTCTTAGGAGGACATAGGAAATGGCAGTAGTAAAAGAATTAATCCGTACAGAAGAGAATGGAGCAATCAGCTTTGGTGACTATGAGCTTGCACAGAAGTCTAAATTATCAGACTATCAGCATCAGGGCGATATGTATAAAGTAAAAACTTTTAAGGAGATTACCAAGCTCGAGAGAAACGGAATGTTCGTTTACGAATCAGTTCCGGGAACAGCAGTATTTAATCTTACACAGAGTGAAGCTCAGATGGATTTCCATGTAGAGGGACCGGAAGATGCACAGATCACAGTGGAGATGGAGCCGGATACAGAATATGAAGTATTTATTGAGCAGGCAAGCACAGGTAAGATGAAAACAAACCTGGGCGGTAAACTTTCCTTTAGCGTGGAACTTGGCAATGCTGCAAGAGTAGAAGTAAAGATTGTAAAATGCTGAAAAATAAAAAGACGGTATATTTTTGCCAGGAGTGCGGATATGAATCTGCAAAATGGATGGGGCAGTGCCCGGGATGCAAGTCCTGGAACACCTTTGTGGAAGAGACAGTTTCCACAAAGAAGCCATCCTCTTCTGGAGCAATGAAATCATCAGAAAAAAGGCAGGAACCGGTGATCCTTAAAGACATCAGCCTGTCAGAAGATGAACGGCAGACAACTCAGATTGGTGAACTTGACAGGGTGCTGGGCGGCGGTATCGTCCCCGGCTCCCTTGTTTTAGTGGGAGGAGATCCGGGAATCGGAAAATCAACGCTGCTTTTACAGGTGTGCAGGAATCTGGCAGAGAAGCAGGTTTCGGTTCTTTATATTTCAGGTGAGGAATCTCTGAGACAAATTAAGCTGAGAGCTAATCGTATCGGGCAGTTTACGGATAAGATGCAGCTTTTATGTGAGACGAACCTGGAAGTGATACGTGAGGTGATCGAGCGCAGAAAACCGGATGTGGTTGTGATCGACTCCATTCAGACTATGTTTCACGAAGATGTAAGTTCGGCACCGGGAAGTGTCTCTCAGGTGAGAGAATCTACAATATCCTTATGCAGATCGCAAAGGGAATGGGGGTGTCCATTTTTATTGTAGGTCATGTGACGAAAGAAGGAAATGTGGCAGGTCCGAGAGTTCTGGAACATATGGTGGATACGGTGCTTTATTTTGAAGGCGACCGGCATGCTTCTTATCGTATCCTGCGTGCGGTGAAGAATCGTTTTGGATCTACGAATGAGATTGGTGTTTTTGAAATGTGTAATACAGGTCTTGAGGAGGTGAAGAATCCGTCGGAATATATGCTGAATGGCAGACCGGAGGATGCGTCGGGTTCTGTTGTGGCGTGTTCTATGGAAGGAACCCGGCCGATTCTGGTTGAAATCCAGGCACTTGTGTGCCAGAGTAATTTCGGTATTCCGAGGCGGACAGCGGTGGGAACTGATTTTAACAGAGTGAATCTCCTTATGGCTGTGCTTGAGAAGAAAGTAGGACTCCGTCTGGCTGCATCGGATGCTTATGTCAATATTGCAGGGGGAATGAAGATGACAGAGCCGGCAATTGACCTTGGGATCTGTCTGGCGATTGTTTCCAGTGCGAAGGATATTGTGATTCCTGATAATGTGATGGTATTTGGCGAGGTTGGTCTGAGTGGTGAAATCCGCGCAGTGAATATGGCAGGCCAGCGTGTGCAGGAGGCGAAAAAACTGGGATTTGGAACAGTTGTGCTTCCGGAAGTGTGTAGGTCTTCTGTTGGAAAAGTGGAAGGAATCAACTTGGTTTATGTGTCGCAGATTCGTGATGCGATTGGTTATATTATGAAAAAATAGATTGTCAGACTACTGGCTTATATATGGTTTGAATAAGTTGATCAGACTGTCGTCAAAGATATTTTTGCCTGAGAAAGTCTGCTGACAGAGAGAAAGAGGAAAGGATCAAAAGTTATGGCGAGTGGGATTGATACAGTGATATTTGATATGGATGGAGTGATTTTTGATTCGGAGATTCTTGTGCTTCAAGCGTGGAAAGAAGTGGCAGAACGTCATGGAATCGCAGGAGTTGAGGCGGCATGTCATGAGTGTCTGGGAACAAACAGTGTTGTGAGTAAAGGGGTTTTTCTGAAGCATTATGGTGAAGATTTTCCGTATGAGGAATATAAAGCGGAGATGGCAGAGGTGTTTTTCAGTCATGCTTCCGGAGGTAAACTGGCAAAGAAGCCGGGGGTTGAGGAGCTTTTGAAATATCTGAAGATGAGGGGATTTAAGATTGGGCTTGCCAGTTCTACCCGGGAGGTACTGGTGCGTTCGGAGATTTCAGATGGCGGGCTGCTGGGATATTTTGATCAGATTATCGGGGGAGATATGGTGGAACGGAGTAAGCCGGAACCGGATATTTTTCTGGAGGCTTGCAGACGACTGGGGACCAGACCGGAGAATTGTTATGTGATTGAGGATTCTCATAATGGAATCAGGGCGGCTTATGCAGCAGGGATGCATCCGATCATGGTGCCGGATCTGATGGAGGTGACGGAGGAGATGAAGTCCCTCGCAGAAGAGATTCTGGGATCGCTTTGCGCAGTGCAGGAATTTTTGCAGGGGTCAGGCATATAAATTCATTTGTTTTTATGAGTGTCAGTGATTGAATAAAAAAGAAATCTGTTTTTACTGGTGTTTATTTCAAAACTTTTCCAGGAAAACAGATTCCTTTTTTGTTATATTAAGTTTTTGCTTATGAGAGAACTCCTGTTGACTGTAAAAACAGGATAAACATCATAACCGGCGCAACATAGCGGATCATGATTCGATAAAGTTTTTTTCTGCGGAATCTGCTGCCGTTTCGTTCCATTTCATCAATGACATAATCAGGTGTCATAACCCATCCGATCAGGATGGTGGAAAGTAATGCGATAAATGGCATCATAACACTGTTGCTGATGTAATCCATAATATCAAGCAGCTGTCCTGTAGAGCCATTGGGCAGTTCCACTTCTACATAGAAAATGCTGTATCCCAAAGCAATGATCGCAGAAGCAGCAAGATAAACTGCAGATAAAACAGAAACAGTTTTTTTTCTGCCTGTGTGGAAGATTTCCATACAGTTTGCAACGATGGATTCCAACACAGAGATGCAGGATGACAGTGTTGCAAAAATAGCAGTTACGAAAAAGAGGATTCCTACAAATATGCCTGCTTTTCCCATGGCTGCAAAGACCTTTGGGAGAGAAACAAACATAAGGCTTGGACCGGCTCCCATTCCTTCTGTTCCGGAAAATACGAATACAGCAGGGATGATCATGGCACCTGCAAGAAATGCCACTCCTGTGTCAAAAATTTCAATCTGATTAACAGCCTTGTTTAAGTCAACATCAGGTTTTACATAAGAACCGTAGGTGATCATGATTCCCATGGACACGCTGAGAGAGAAGAACAGCTGACTCATTGCATCCAGTAAAATCTGTAAAAATCGCTGTACAGTAAGCCCCTCAAGATTTGGGGTCAGGTAATAAAGAAATCCCTGGATCCCGGTATGTACCTGGCCGGAAGAATCTGTATGTTTCAGAGTCAGGGAATAAATGGAGATGATGACAACGAGTACCAGAAGAACCGGCATCATCCATTTGGATACTTTTTCAATACCATCCTGCACACCATTGTATACAATAAATGCAGTTACACCCATGAAAATAAGTGCAAAAATAACAGGTGAGGTGGAGGATGTGATAAAAGAAGTAAAATAATCATCTGCTGCAGCAGCCTTTGCCTGTCCTGTCAGGTAGACTACAGCATATTTGGTGATCCATCCACCGATCACTGCGTAATAAGTCATAATAAGAACAGGTACAAGAAAAGTCAGAATGCCTAAGAATTTCCACTTGGGCTTCATTTCAGCATAAGCACCGATCGCACTTTTCTGAGTGCGGCGGCCGATTGCGATATCAGATGTAAGCAGGGTAAATCCAAATGTAAGTACAAGTATAAAATAAATGATTAAAAACAGACCGCCTCCATCTTTAGCTGCAAGATATGGGAATCTCCATAAATTGCCTACTCCTACAGCACTGCCGGCTGCGGCAAGGACAAACCCGAGCTGTCCTGAAAAATGATTTGATTTCCTTTCCATAATAGATAATCTCCTGTATGATTTATGTTTGCATAAGTACGATAACATATGTTAACATATAAGTAAAATGAATGTTTTTGCTAGTATACATTAAAAAAAGTAATGGATAAAAACAGACAAGAAGTAAGGATCGTAAATGAAGGAAATCAGAGACAGATATGAAATTTTTTTGAAGGTATGTGAGACTGGAAGTTTTTCGAAAGCAGCAGAGGCGCTAAACTATACACAATCGGGAATCAGTCAAATGATGGCCGGATTTGAGGAGGAACTGGGAGTACAGTTATTTGCAAGAGCTAAAAAGGGTGTAACTCTGACGGATAATGGAAGAATGCTGATGCCTTATATACAGGAGATGACAAATCAGAAAGATAAACTTAGACAGGCTGCTTTTAATATTAATCATAAAATAGAAGGAAAACTCAGAATAGGAAGCTTTTCCAGTGTAACTGCAATGTGGATGCCGGAAGTGATCCATTATTTTAACAGAAATTATCCACAGGTTGAGGTGCAGATCTTTGATGGAAATTATGATGAGATCAGAGACTGGATCATACATGGGCAGGTGGACTGCGGATTTCTGTCTTCGATCGTTGCAGATAATCTGAAGTTTTATCCATTATGTGAGGATCCTCTCTGTGCTGTGATGCAGAAAAATCATCCTCTTGCAGAAAAGAAAAGTGTGAGACTGGAAGAACTGTTGGAGTATCCTTTCATTATAGAGACTCCGGGATGTGATAATGATATTTTGCATTTATTGGAAAGATGTGGGAAGGAGCCAAAGACTTCTTACAGTTTTCGTGATGATACGCTTATTATGGCATTTGTGAAAAATGGGCTGGGAGTGACGATCTCACAGAAGCTGGTTATGAAGGCGTTTGCCAATGATGTAGAGAGCAGACTCTTGAACCGGGAGATCCAGAATTATTGGGTTGGCATTTGTAAAAACAATGAACTCGGTTGTGACGAAGATATTGTTGGAATATCTAAAGGGGATGATGTAGTATTTTGCAGTGAAGAGAGTCCTGTTTTATGGCATATATGGCATGAAAATAAAAAGATTGTCAAATTATGGAATTAACTGTTGACATTGTGGCTTTTCGGTGTTATATTAGATGAGCTGTCGGGAATAATTGTTTGTAAGATAAAAACAATTTAAAAGATTTCTGAAAGAAAAAAGAAATTCCAAAAAGTACTTGACAACTTAAAACAAATATGTTAAAGTAATCAAGTCGCTTGAACAGAGCCGACAATCACAGATCAGAAGAACAGTTCCGAAATCCGGAAGAGTTCGAAAAACTTTGAAAAAGTGCTTGACAAAGAAAAAGAGATGTGATAAAGTAAACAAGCTGTCGCAAGACAGACAACCTTGATAACTAAACAGTGAAACACATACGATTCTCGAAAATTCTTTACATTTTTAAGAACGGTTTGAAAAA
>ENA-OQBT01000567-OQBT01000567.1-human-gut-metagenome-genome-assembly--contig:-NODE-567-length-21619-cov-4.242648_pt1 | contig 21619 bp, 33 predicted proteins | sample MGYA00242749_ERZ504557 | MGnify/ENA primary metagenome ERZ504557 (study PRJEB26092, sample SAMD00036243) | human gut metagenome | host: Homo sapiens | study: EMG produced TPA metagenomics assembly of... | reverse complement strand
GGTCGACCTCGCCAGGTCCATCGCGCGCCACAGCCGCGGCTTGGCGACCTGTCGTAGCATTCGCTGCCCTCCCGCAGACGGGGCACCGCAGCCCGAAACTCGTCCACGGCCTGACGCCGACGATTATCCTGCCGCCGTCGATGCTGGCGTACTCGATCACGGTGTGGACCAGCGCGAGCGCGCGGCTTAGTATCCTGTTCATGCGTCAGGGCCTTTCCGGTAGGTTGATGTAGCAAGCGAAATCCTACCCTGCCCGGCGCGGAAACGGCCCCCTCTCGGGGCCGTTTCCCTTATATGCGGAACTTTTTTGCATCCACCTGCGGAAAAATTGATGTCTCGCCCACAGAAACTACCGAAGAGCCTAAAATCGGCTCATATTCAAACAGACACAAGGAGGGATTAATTATGGAATGGAGCTTTGACGAAATAAGGGGATTTATCCCGAAATCGATTTCTCTCCCATACTCAAGAGAGGAAAAGAACGGGTACCGCTCTGTTCTAACCGGACGCGATGAGCTGAACTATATCATGTTGAACGGAAGCGGGAGCTACATCGTCTCTCTGTGCGATGGTAAAAACACCGTCGAAACAATCCTTAATCGGATGTGCGACAAGTTTCCAGACGCCAATCCGGACATGCTCAAATCTGACTTAGCCTCGGCAATGAGAGGTTTCAGCGTATCGAGACTAATAGGATGGGTCAAAACTCCGACCGAAAATGGCACACCCATTGCCGATGAGATTTGCGTGGACAATGGGACCCATATACGGCTTGCCCAAGAAAACGATATTCGCCTGATTTGCTCCCTGGCAAGCCAGGCGAGCTCATCAGAACCAGAAAGTCCCACAATTGTCTACGGTTGGCCTCTTTCCGTCGAGCAGTATGAACGACCGCTAGAGGTGCGAAACGGATTGTTCAATCTGAGCAAGGAATTTTTCATTGTATATGAGTCAGGGAGACCAACCGGTCTACTCGGCCTCGCCCCCTCCAGCAATCCCTTACTCAGATACGCAGACATCTGTCTTCTTTTGTGCCCCGCAAGCATCGCCGTTCAATGTATTGCCGCTGCGGCCAGCTTCTATCGTCAAGAATTTTGCGATGTTCCCAATTTTTTCCACCTGAACCTAACCAGCAAGGAAATTGCATCAAACGAAGGAATTCGAAATCTTATCAATGAGCCAGAATTCACTTGCGCTGGCACTTTTCCAGGTGAGTGCAGCGACGGCGACTGCATGAATGTATACTGTTTTTCAGAAGTCTGTTAAGAGGAACCATGGGACGAGTTTCGGAAAACAAGTACACCAACGTTCTCAGAGCGCCACATCACGTCGCCCTTGACATAACAAACAAGTGCAACTTGAGATGTCTGCACTGCTATAACAGCAGCGGCGAGAATGAGGTCATGCACGACGAGTTGACCTCAGATGAACTTTTTGTTTTCGCAAAGGAAATGGCAGACATGTCGCTTTACAGCATGTGTTTCTGTGGAGGAGAAACCTTGTTGCGCAGTAAAGATATCTTGCGCTGCCTTCCCATATTGCGAGATGGGAATGTTGCAGCGAGCCTGGTAACCAACGGGCTTCTCCTCACGGAATCCCTTCTCCGAGATTTAGAAGATTCCGGACTCAAAAGCATCCAATTTACTAGACGGCATTGGGTCAGCTCACGATAGGCTGAGGGGACATGAGGGAGCCTTCGAAATCGTCGAAGAAGCAGTTGCCACCGTACTCAACCATTCCGATTTGCACCTTGCTATCGCATTTACGCCCACGTCGTTCAACACCGAACAGTTTCCCGATGTCATCTCACTATTAGATGAGATTTTCACCAAATCTAACAGGCCGAAGAGGACGCCGGGTGACTTTATCGAACTACGTGTCCAACCCCTCATGGTTTTGGGCCGTGCGCGAAAGAACACATTTATTAGACCGGACTATTCCCAATACCGTACGTTGATTCACGCCATTCAAGAGGACGACTTCCTTCGGAAGCACCCGAATGTCCGACCGCAATGGGGCGACCCCGTCGACCATCTAATTCGCTTCTCTGATAACCGATATCTATTAGATCAGGTTTCAGTGCACGCAAACGGCGACATCGTCGTTTCTCCGTATATCCCGTTAGTGGTTGGCAACATCAGAAACCACCCTCTTGAGGATTACTGGAACAACGGACTTAGCTCAATTTGGTCCACAAAACTGGTTCAAGACCTCTGTAACCACATGTGGACCATTGACGACATGGAGCGTATGTCCGACACAATTTGCGATATAGATATGGGAGGTGATCTACACGTTGACCTGATTGATGATACCGCGGATGAACTGTTGAACTCATCGTTGAAGGAGATGTTGGGTTAAATGTACGAGAAGCCCGTAGTAGACAACATGAATCCGACCAGAGCATCGACTCTTGGAACGGAAACTTGGTTCGACATGTATTACATCGTGTGGGGAGCAAATGTGGCGGTCGGAGTCACCGCAGTTGGAGCCTATGAACTGGTCCTCATCACTTTTGCCGCAGCACTTCCCCTCAGCGAGCAAGGTGGCCAAGACGAGCAATGAGTCCTGAAGCGCTAAGATCATCCATTGGCGGCATGGTAGGAGGAATCTGCTTTCTCGTTGTCGGGGTGTTAATGGTAAAGACCGGCAATCCCGGCCTGATTCACAGTTACCATATCGCTCATATTCCAAGCGAGAAGATTCCTCTTGTTGCCAGATTGGTCGGACTCGGAATAGCGTTGACGGGAGCCGGTCTCGTTCTCGCGGGCATCATTGCCTTTGCGTCCCAAATCCCATTATCGGCATCGGCGGCTTTCATTCTGCCGCTCATCATAATCTTTGCCGGTCTTGGCGTCTCCTTGCTAACGATCGTAGTGTTCACATTTCGACCATGGTCATAATGGATTTCCTATTGCATGAAACTTCAGGCGCATGCCCAACAAACAATGAAAAAATTTACAGCTTTAGTCGGACGGCTGTTTTATTTTTCAGCCGTCCGACTGCCGTGCGCGGCCTATTGATCGAACATAAAATTCCCGTTTCTATGAGGATCCAGCTCGCAAAGACTCTCTATGGAAGCGCTCGTGCCGATTAGTCGCCGCTTCGTTTCCACCGAACCGCGGTGTAAGGTGTCATCAGTTGGTATTTCATACCTGATAGATTGGGGCCATTCTTGATTCGGTACGTCTTATCGAAGTTTAGTAAAACAAAGGGTGCTTTCACGTTCATTGCCATCACGACGATTGGAATCGCCCTTTCCTATGCCGCACCATATGTGAACGGAAAGTTCTTAGATTTCCTTCTTGCCAATCGCAGCGAGAAGGATGCTGTGCTTTTTGCGCTCTTCGTAGCTTCAATAGGGGTCTTTTCTGCCTTATTTTCATATTTTGCAGGAACGTTATCTATCCGTATATCCACAAAGCTTTCTTTTGACCTACTCAGGGAAACCGTCTTGCGCTTTGAGCGAGTTAATTTTCTGACGAACCGAACAACCGACTCAGCCTATACGACGCAAAGGATTTTCACTGACTCAGGTGTTGTTTCTTCTTTCGTTCTAACAAACTTTATCAGCGCTCCCCTGTCTGTTGTCGCCATTCCTTTCGTGTTGCTCGTCATATGGTCGGTTGATCCACTCCTCGCACTATTCTCCATCCTCCTTCTTGTGGCATATCTCTTCGTTATTACCGGATTGCGAAAGCTTCTATATAAAGTCATGTACGAGAAGAAGGAGCAGATAGCGCTTTCTATGCCGTAATAGCATCGCAGTTGAATCAGATTCTCAACATTCAGTTAACGTCTTCATACAATAAAAGCGAGCTAGCACTTGACACCGGATTTGAAAAGTATTTTCCAAAGGTCTTGCACTCGGGAAAGCTCTCATTCTCACTAACATCGATTGACAGCCTTTTTGCTGCCGTGTTTCAAGCGATAATACTCATCGTATCCGGAGTGCGAATCATCAATGGAACCATGACGATAGGCGAATACACCATCGTCGGTGCATATTTTGCCGTCCTATTTAAAACCTTGAAAAACACGATGAACCTGTTCAAGTCCTATCAGGATGCCAAGTTCGTGGGACAGGATGAGCGCCATAGGAAAGGTAGGACCGGAACCAGAGCAAGATCAGACAGGTTTAGTCAAGATTGACACAATAAATCGCATTTCTGTTTCCAAGTTGGATTTTACGGTACCCCTTCCAGACGGATCTCCCCGAAAGGTTCTTGACGGATTTTCCTTCGATTTCTCCGGCCCTGGAACATACTGCATAACCGGAGAAAATGGAAGAGGAAAAACGTCGCTCCTTTACCTGCTCCTTGGGCTGTATCCATCGGCAGGCAAAGTAACATACAACGACATGCCGATTGAAAAATGCAATTTGGATTACATACGTTCAGACACGATATCGTGCTGCCCCCAACCGTGCTTCGCTCCAGATGAGACGGTTCGGGACCTGTTGGATTATTTCAACACCCCATTTTTTACAAAGCACCAGCATATGAATGAGCTACCGTCGTTGACAACCAGCATAGAGGGCTTGCTTGAGAAACGTTGTCCTGAACTTTCGGGTGGTGAGCTGCGCCGTGTATATCTTGTGTCGGCAATTTCCCGTAATCCATCAGTCTTGGTGCTCGATGAGCCTACAACTGGATTGGATGAAACAAGCCGAGCCGAACTCGCTTCGTATGTCAGAAACAACAAATTGAAACAGCTCATTATCATTGTTTCACATGATAATGAGCTGGCAAATGCAGCGGAAACGATCGTCAGTCTAGATAACGCGTCACACCGTTGCGCAAATCGATAGGACCGCATCGAGTCGCAGCAATTGCAGAAGGCTAAGCTATAATGATTGCCCTTTACCCATGCGTATCTCAAGGCCTTCGATGATGATCCTTGATACCGTGGTGTTGTGTTCCGCCGCGTAGGTGCTCATCTCTTGCTTCTGCTCTTCCGTAACCCAAAAGGTGATGCACTCCCCTTTCTTGCGACTTGTCGAATCCCCTTTGTTTCGTGTGTCTTGATTACCCATGAGGGTCATGCTCGCCTCTCCAACGGGCATGACGCGGCGAGTTGGCTTCTTAATTGCCACCGTAAATCTCCTTATCCTCCTCGATGCCCTCCTTCACCTGTTTGAGTAATTGTCCTCTTTGACACCGGCGATATTGCGCTTACACACCGTCCGCTCACATCCCGAATATTGCCGTTCGGCACCGCCGATATTCCCGTCGGCACCGTCCCCCTGGTACGTTCCGGCTGTCCATGCAGCCGAGACCAAGGAGGTACAGCATGGCGAGAAGGATAAGGCCAGGGAGGCCCTCAGGCTCCGTGCGTCCGGCCTGTCGCAGAACGCGTTAGCCCGCGCGGCGCATTGATTGGAAGGCTGTATGGACGTCAGGCTGCTTGGAAAGAAAAACGAGGGCGAGGGCCTTGGGGTCGCTGTTCTCGTTGATTCGGCTTTTGCAGAGTTAAAAGACAAGAGCGATGAGCAGTTGGCGGAGGCCCAGAGATTTTTGATTGACTTTATGAAAAAAGTTGCTCGGCTAAAGGGAGTGAGAATTGATCGGCCCCATTTCCTCCGCTCGGAGCTGAGGAGGAAGGGTGTCCATAAAGATGTCGGCGAGTTTGCCGTGGAAACGACCCCCGTTACCGCCGGAATCGATGTGGGCCTGATCGATAGAATTGCTAGAGAAGTAATTGATTATGAGGCAAAGAAGTCAACCGCCTTTTCCTTTGCAGCGGGTCTTCCCGGAGGTGTCGCGATGGTGGGCACCATTCCTGCCGATATTACGTAATACTACGTGCACGCATTCAGGATTATGCAGAAACTGGCATACCTGTATGGCTGGCAGACCTTTTTTGAAGAATGTGACGACGTTGATGACGAGACTCTCTACGAAATGGCAGTGTTGCTCGGTGTGATGATGGGTGTAGGCAGCGCGAATTCGATGCTAACCGTAATCGCCAAAAACGCCCAAGAGGCGGTCGCGAAAAAGGTCGCTCGCCAGTCGCTAACCAAGACCAGTTGGTATCCGATCCTGAAGAAGCTCTTGAGCTTCATGGGTATCAAGATAACAAAGCAGACAGTGGGGGATGCCGCTGGCAAGGTTGTTGTGGCGTCGGTGGCGTAATCTCTGGTGCTATCACCTTTATGGGTCTTTCAAAGGGGTCGGCGCGCTTGTGTAGGCAGCTTAAGTGCTTGCCGCAGGCAAACGAGCGGATTCCTGGCACTGGGTACTATGAAAAGGATGAGGCCGCGGTTGCCAAGAAGAGGATTGACGTAGCGGAACCCCTCTTTATCGAAAAGTTCGGATTTTACTCCCATATTCTACGGCTCTATTGTTGAATATGCTGACCGGCTGGAGGAGTCACTGGCGACTGGAGAAGCGAAGCTGGATGCATATAATCCGGACGTTCTTCTCTGATACTCAGCGGAATTAGGCTATGCGTAACAGGATTGTTGTTCGATCTAATGTGAACGTTGGATGATGCTAACTATTTATGGAAAACAGTTAAAAAAGTTTTTCACCCCTTTTTCACTCCTCGGAGAAGGAGGAAAGAGACGCGAAAACAAAAAAGCTCAGAAGCAATTACGCTTCTGAGCTGCACTAATGCAATGGAGCCAGCGACCGGGCTTGAACCGGTGACCCCCGCTTTACGAGAGCGGTGCTCTACCAACTGAGCTACGCTGGCGGCCATGTGATGGCGCAACTGAGGCGTCAACGGCTGTCTATGATACGGGACATCGCAAATCCGCGCAAGTGTTCTGACGGCTTTTCTCACTTTAAATGCACTAATATTGGAGACGCGATGTCTTGCTCTTACGGGTCTCAAACAGAATGGGGCAGCGATGACTCAACCCAAGATTCTTCTCGCACGCATCGACGACCGTTTCATTTACGGACAAGACGTTGAGCTGTGGAACGAAGCCGTGGGTTCCAACCTTGTCCTAATCGTCAACGATGAGATCGCGGCAGATTCGCGCCAATGGCACCCATGAGGGTGGCGGCGCCAGAAGGCGTTTGGACGCGGTTTTTCTCGGTGCAAAGGACCATCGACGTCATTCATACCGCAACGCCTCGCCAATTGATTCTGATCATGGTGGCCTCACCCTCCGATGCGCTCGCGCTGGTTAAGGGCGGTGTGCCGATCACCAAGATCAGCATTGGTCATATGCAGGCAGGGGAGGGCAAGCGTCCCGCAACGCCCGCAGTTGCCGTAGACGACACAGACGTCGCTGTTCTCAGAGAGCTGCAAAAGCTCGGCATAGAACTAGAAATCCGCTATCTCCCAGTTCCGCCCCCGACCCCATCGGCAATCTGTTCAACTGATCCCTTGGGGACGGAGGAAAACGGATCATTTTGCCTTCGTAGGGGATCTGTGTGGCGCTGTCCGCCAAAACTATGCCGGTTTACTACGATGAATTGCTTATCGCCGAGCATGCCAAATTTGCAGAGAATAAAACCGCAGGTAGACGAGTTGCTAATTTTTTATAAACCAGCGCGTGGTCGGACATAGTGGGTTCATCGTAGTAATTCGGCATAGTTTTGTTATGTCACCAATTCGGTGGCATCGAAAAGAAGGATTTAGGCATGAAGCAGCGCCCGTTGGCGGTGGTGCCGGCGGGCGTTGCTGTGCGAGATGTCGCGTTGTGGCCTAGTGCCTCATAAAGTGGTATTCGATCATATTGCTGTAGGGGTGACCCGGACCACAATGCTGCGGGAACAGCGGCTGGTGCGGCGTGTCGGGGTACATCTCGGCCTCGAGGCAAAGCCGGCGCCCAGCCATAGTTGGACATCGTCCTTGGCGTGCTCGTCGCCCAGCCAGTTGCCGGTGTAGAGCTGCACGCCCGGGGCGGTGGTGTAGTAGTCCAGCTCACGACCGGTCCACATCTCCTCGACATGTAGGGCGCGACGCAGGTTGCGGCCGTACTGATAGCCATCGATGCACAGGCAGTGATCGTAGCCACGGGCCTGCTTAATCTGCGGGTCGTCGGCCTCCATGCCGGGTGCGACGGGGCGCAGCTCGCGAAAGTCAAACGGTGTTCCCTCGACCGGAGCGATTTCGCCGGTGGGGATGTTCTGCTCGTTAATGGGCAAGTAGTGGGCAGCGTTGGCGATAAAGAAGTGCTCACAGTCCATGCCGGCGTTATGACCGGCAAGGTTAAAGTACGTGTGGTTGGTCATGGACACGTAGGTGGCGCGGTCGCTCTCGCAACCATACTCGATGCGGAAGACGCCGGTGCGCGTAACGGTAAACATAGCCGTAAAGGTTCGGTTGCCGGGCAGGCCCAGCTCGCCATCCTTAAGCGAGGTGGTCATGCGCACGGCGTTGTGAGTCTCGTCGAGCTCAACGTCCCATACGCGCTTGTGCAGACCATGCTCAAGATCGCTGTGCAGGTTGTTGACGCCTTCGTTGGTCGGCATGTGCCAGTCCGTGCCGTCGATGGTGATCGTGGCGCCCGCGGTGCGGTTTGCCACGGGGCCGATGGTCGCGCCAAAGCAGGCGGGGTTGTCAAAGTAATCCTCGAGCTTATCGAAGCCCAGCACCACATCGCGCACGTTGCCGGGAATATCGGGCACATCGATACCCAGCACGGTGGCGCCATAGTCCATAATGCGAACGCAGATCTCGGGCCCGTTGAGGGTGTAACGATGAACGGAGGTGCCGCACGGCGCGGTGCCGAAAAGCTCGGAAGTGATCATTTGGTTCCTAACATCGAGGTATTTCGGACAAACTGTAGCGCGAACAGGCGAGATTATCACTACACCCCACTAAAGCAGGGGGTATTTTTCTCAAAAAAGTGATGATTGGAGCTGTGCGGGTGTTCATTTTTGACGCGCACGAGTCTGATACAATTTGTTCGTTACTGTTTGAATGATATGCGCGCAAAGAACGGCGAGGATTCATCGTGATTAAAGCAGAGCGACAGGATAAGGTTCGTCAGCTGCTCGAAGAGCAGGGCACGGTCTCGGTCAAGGAGATTTCGGATGCGCTGGGCGTTTCGGATATGACGATTCGCCGCGACCTCGAAGAACTTGCGAGCCTGGGTGAGATCGAGCGCGTGCACGGTGGCGCCCGTAGCGCACAGGGGCGTCCCCATGCTATGTTGCGCCATGAGTATTCGCACAGCGAAAAGCGCACTAAGCATGCCGAGGAAAAGCTGCAGATTGCGCGCCGTGCTGTGGAGCTTATCGAGGAGGGCTCGACCATCTTTTTGGGTACGGGCACTACGGTGGAACAGATGGCTCGATGCTGCCGGCGTGTCGCCTGCGCATTGTGACCAACTCGCTTTCGGTGTTTAACCTGCTCGAGTCGCGCGAAGACTGCGACCTGTGCCTCGTGGGCGGTATGTACCGTCGCCGCACCGCCGCTTTTGTGGGGCCAACGGCCGAGGATACCCTGCGTGCGTTGGGCATCGACGCGGCGTTTATCGGCGCCAACGGCATTCTGGATGGCGACGTATCTACGTCCAACATGGACGAGGGCCGTATCCAGCAGCTCGCCTTTAGCAAGGCCGACTCACGCTATCTGATCGCCGATTCCAGCAAGATCGGCAAGCGCGACTTCTACACCTTCTGTCGCTTGGACAGCCTGGATGCCGTGGTGTGCGAACCGGGTATCGCCGCCGAGAATCGTGCCGCCATCGAGGAACACACGCAGGTCATCTGCTAGCTAGCGCTGCAGGCGATACTTCCGCTCTCTGACGTGGTGAGGGATTATCGCATCAACGCAACGCGACATGAAGCGCAAATGGGGACTTCACTATCAAATTGTCTCAATCTGTAACAGTTAGGACTTAAAAACTCGGCTACGTGTTACAGATCGAGACAAAAGAAAAAGAACATTAGGACTTGAAAATAAAGTTTTGATAAGGGATTTGTCCAGTTAAGACGGTGCGGCAAGTAATGGCAATTAATTTGCCTCCGGAGTCATAAGCATGACGAGTTAGTTCGATGACCGGAAGTTTTGCAACACCATAATTGCTGGCTTCGGAATCGCTAAGCTGACGTGCTCTATAGCTTTCTCGAGCAGATTGGACAGACTTGGACAACTCGTCCATGATTTTGCTAAATGCCTGAAAATCTAACTGATTATTCGGAACGCGCGACTTTGAAATGAAGAACGTATCAGCGCCTATGAAGCTGCCTTCAAGTTCGTAGGTCAGTTCAAGACGCTGAATCTCATCACACTTTGGCATCCAAATTGCTGGAGCATCATTACGGAAATTGGACGACCTGATGTGCGGCCGCCGAAATGTTTGGTGATGGTATCCGGATCAACACCATCGCAATGGCTTGCAAAGTCAAAGTCTAAAAGTGAATTGAGCTGCTAACGCGTTTCGGTGCAACAAACGATCCTTACCTTGGATTCGATAGATACTTCCACGACGCTCCAGCTCACTCATGGCAAGTCGGACGGTTGTTCTGCTTACGGCGTATTCGTCGCAAAGTTCCATTTCTGTTGGAAGTTTATCGTCTGCTTGATATACATCGACGATCTGCTTGAGCAGCGCGTCGGTGAGCTGTAAATAGAGTGGCCGTTTTCGTGTGTATCGAGCATTGGAGCCTCAGTTTGCATGTTGGTGGTATCCGATGGGTGCCTCAGTCGGGATGTAGCGTGGGCGAGGCTACCTTAACGTATCACAGAGCGGCTCAGCATGACGATCTGATGCCTGTAGCCACGAAGGGCTTGTCCAAGCGTGAAGATATTCTGGGGCAGACAAATACCGTTCATGGAGTCCCCGATATGTTGGAGGTCAGCGCCAGCGGCTTTTGCTGCAAGGCCTATTTTCTTAATGGTCTCGCTGTCGCAGGAGTCTTGACTTGTCCCGTTCGCCGCCATGACGAGAACCTTTTCTTCAATTGACTTGTCTACGTTGTGGGATCGTACAAAGTCTACGATGGCGCGCAGGTCTGCTTCTTGGAAGCAAGGGACAGTGTAGGGGCTGGCACGAGAAGGATGTCGACGCCGAGATCAACAAACTTGCGCGCTATTTCGAGTGTCATGACAGGTTCCGCAACGCCCGCTCCATGCATTTTCCCGGCTATGACCAGGCCATCGAAATGCTCTTTGGAGAGTTTAATCGAATGGGCGATTGCATCGTTGGAGACGCCAGTTCCAGGGTTGCCTGTGAGGCAAATAAAATCAAATCCGAGTTCGTTGGCCTTTTCTAGGGTCTTGGGAGAGACGCGCCGACCCATAGGGATTTCTGTACGGGATTCAGACATTTCAGCCTCAATATCAACTGGTTCCAGATTGACGCCAATGGGCCTTCCGCATGCTCGCTTCACCCAAGTGACCGGGTTTTCGGTGAGTTCATCCGGAATGCCGGCAATCACTGGATTGAACACATCGAGCGCGTTAAACAGAAGCAGGTCGCACCTGCGGCACGTTCGATTTCGGCATTAGTAACGCCGCCGAGAAATTGGGAAGAGGGTACGTTTTCTGCCATGATGGTACGTCCCTCGGAAGCCAGAATTGCCTGCTTTAGATCCATGGGTGACGTGGCGGCAAAATCGGATGCGGACATGTTCAGCAATCGTTTGGGCATTATTACTTCCTTTGACTAGAGTGACAGGCTTGTGACATTGTCCCTAATATTGTTACAACAATATATTTAATATGTTATATCCAATCGGTAAACGGTTACAAACTTATTGTACTGCTCCAAAAAAATAGCTATTAGCTGGATAAATCTAAAATTAAGCAACTGCCGTTCACCGAATAAAGATTTAAATTCTTGACATGTCGACAAAGCGGAAAAAGAATTGGTTATGACAAATCGCGCAAATGATATTACATTTCGCACGAGAACGTATTCACTTACATAAGCGGATACAAACTGGGATGACGACGGTTGAATCCGGATAAATCGTTGTGTGCCCGGCAATCATGAAAGGATGCGTTATGGACGCTATCGTCAAATTCCTTGAAAAACACCAGGCTCTCTTCGACAAAATCTCAAAGAACATTTATCTGGTGGCGATTAAGGATGGCTTTCTCTCGAATATGCCAATTGTGCTGTTCTCGAGCCTGTTCCTTCTTCTTTCGACGCTCCCTGCCTATGTAGGCATCGCGCTTCCGTCTGAGGTGCTGGATTTCTTTAATAAAATCTATGCATATACCATGGGGCTTCTTGGCATTATGGTGGCCGGCACCACGGCGAGCTCACTTGCCATGTCGATGAACCGCCGCATGCCTTCGGGCAAATCTCTTAACCCCACCTCGTGCATGGTTTGCGCCATGTGCGGCATGTTCTTGCTATCGGTGACGAACGATGTTGTCTCGATTGGCGGAGCAGATACATCTGTTTTTGAAACCGGCTATATGGGAACCAAGGGTTTTCTCGCTGCGTTCGTATCCGCATTCTTGACCGTTAATATCTATAAGGTGTGCATTAGCCATAATGTGACGATCAAGCTCCCCAAAGAGGTCCCTGGCGCTATTGCGCAGAGTTTTCGCGATATCTTGCGTTTGGGTTTTCAATCCTTGCGTGCGCCGTTATCGATCTCGCGAGCCGTACGCTGCTTGCTGTGCCGTTCGCCAATTTGGTATCTGCTCTAATCTCGCCGCTGTTCTCCGCGGTCGACACCTATCCTGGCATGGCGCTTATCGAAGGCGCGGTCGCACTTTTCCAATTTATGGGTATTCACGGTGCTTCGGTTGTCATGAGCCCGATCAATGCTGCGCTCTACGGCAATACCGTTACCAATCTTGAGGTTTTCCAAGCAGGTGGACACCCGTCAATTGCTCTCACGCAGGACTTTACAAGCTTCATCGGCGGTCTGGGCGGTTCTGGCTGCACGTTCATCGTTCCTATTATCCTGATCATGTTTATGCGTTCCAAGCAGCTTAAAGCCATGGGCAAGGCATCGATTATCCCGGTGATTTTTGGAGTTAACGAGCCCGTTCTCTTCGGTATGCCGATCGTTCTCAATCCCTATATGTTCGTGCCCTTCCTAGCGGCTCCTATGGTCAACGCCATAATCGGTAAGTTTTTCATTGACGTAATTGGAATGAACGCCCCCATGTATACCATGCCGTGGGCGCTTCCCGGCCCAATCGGTGCATTTCTCACCACGGGTCTCGATCTACGTTCTCTCGTATTGATGGCAGTGCTGTTGGTCGTTGACTTTGTGATTTACTATCCGTTCTGCAAGGCGTATGACCATCAGCTTTGTTTGGAGGAGTCTGCAAAGGAAGCTGCAGGAACCTCGGATGCAGATGCTATTGCCGCACAAGAAAATGCCGCAAAAGCTCTGGAGGCGGTAAAGAGCAAGGCGGAGCAGATCCGCGTGCTTGTGCTTTGCCAGGGTGCCGGCACTTCAACTCTCTTGGCAAATGCTCTTCGCGAAGGTGCCGCTGCTAAGGGTATTGATCTGGTTTCTCAGTCCGGCGCGTACGGAAGCCACTATGAGACAATGGATCAGTACAACGTGATTGTTCTGGCGCCCCAGGCACGCATGTACTATGACGCTATGAAGGCCGATACCGATCGCCTTGGAATTAAACTGCTCACCACAAGGGGCAAGCAGTATATCGACCTTACCAACGATCCCGAAGGTGCAATTGACTGGATCGTTCAGGAGCTGGCCAAATAGCGGATGCACTTCGTCGTTGATCCGTCGGTGCGTGGTACGGCCTCGCAGCTTATTGAGCTGCGGGGCCGTATTTCGTTGAGTATCTAATTGAGACAATGAGCGCAACCGTCGTGAGATCGCATTGGCGCTATCCGAGTCACCGACAAACTGTCTTCCATCTATGTGACCCAAAGGTCATCTCCGCTAGGCCGACGATGCAAATGACTCTGCTTCCTTTGGGTCCGAACGGGACATTGGCTCGCCCTTGCCAAATCCCACGAAGATAGAACTCGATTTGCTCGTGGCGCATGCATCAAAGAGTTTTTGATCAAGGTGCGCCTTCTCAACGCATTGATTCAAAACAAATATTCAGTTTGTGGGCTAGACCAGGCGGGCGTAGTCCTGTGACTGATGAAAGATGTGGGCGATATAGATTGTTTCGTGCTCAAACTTGTATAGACACACGTAGTTGTTGACGGGAAACGATCGGTAATTACGTGCCGCCAGCTCTTGCATGTGCGAGAGGGGACGTAAAAGAGGCTGCTCGCGAAGCAGATCAAGCTGATATTCAAACTCAGCGACAAAATTGCCTGCTGCACGCGGATTCTTGAGGATTTGAGCAAGGTATCCGACAATACTCTCGTACTCATACCGCGCGCTTTTGAGGATTACGACGTTATAGGTCATATTTGTCTCGTATCGAAGCCGCGAAGGATTCGTAGTCGCTGTAGTCGCCTTGCGATATTTCATCTTCTGCCATCATCATGCGAGACAGCAGTTTTGCCTTGGCGATTTCTTCTTGCATGAGGCGATACTGGTCGCTGCTGATGCAGTGCATGGCCTCGTAGCCGTTCTTAGTTACGGTGACGTCGCGCTCAGACTCAACAAGCGTGGTGAATGCAGCAGTGTCCTTCATATCTCGGACGGGCACACAAGCTGACATGGGTACCTCCTTTGCGTTGGGACACAATTGTACCACGGTATATTAAAACGTCGGCGTCGTCGAATTATCTCAATCTGTAACAGTTGGGAGTAGAAAACCGGGTTAGATGTTACAGATCGAGATATTCTGCTTCGGGCTACCCGTTTGTCTCGATCTGTAACAGGTAGGGCCGGAATACTCGGTTACGTGTTACAGATCGAGACCTTTCGGCCCAGTCATTCCGTTCATCTTGATCTGTAACAGGTGGGACCGAGAAATTGGTCTATGTGTTACAGATCGAGACGAATGATCCGCTCGGGCCCACCAAAACAAAAAAGGCCGCATGCGAACCCGTGGAGGGATTCGTATGCGGCCGACAGGGGGTATGCGGCAAAAGTTAGGCCATGAGCAGGCCGGTCTCCGCGACGTTCTTGTACCAGTACGCGCTCGCCTTGGGATAGCGCTTCTGGGTCTCGAAGTCGATGTAGAACAGGCCGTAGCGCTTGTTGTAGCCGTTGGTCCAGGAGAACTGGTCCTGCAGCGACCACACAAAGTAACCGTCGACGTTTACGCCGCCGTCGATTGCCTTGAGGATCCACGCGAGATGCTGACGCATATAGTCGATACGAGGGGCGTCATCGATAAAGCCGTCCTCGAAGTCGTCCTTATAGCCCATGCCGTTCTCGGTGATGTAGATCTTCTTGTAGTTGGGGTAATCGTTCTTAATGCGGAGCAGCAGGTCGTAGAGGCCTCGGGATAGATGATCCAGTCCCAATCGGTGGTGGGTACGCCTTCACGCACGCATGACTCGCCCACGCCCTTGAGGAACCAGCGCGAGGAGCCCTTGTCGCCGGTGCCATTGTGGTTGATGTCGTTTTCGCCCTCGGCGGCACGCAGGAACTGGCACTTGTAGGTGTTGACGCCCAGGCAATCGTTGTAGGGGAGCGCGGCGGTCAGCGCGGCGATGTCCTCGTCGCGGACGTCGAGCTCGCCGCCGGCGATATGGGCCAGCTTGGTCGCAGCCTCCATGGTGTCGGCTGCATAGTGGCCGCGGAAGGTAGCGTCGAGCACCCAGCGGTTGTTGATGACATCGGCCATGCGAGCTGCCTCGCAGTCGGCGGCGTTGTTGGGGTCGAGGGGATACTTGGGCTCCAGGTTCTGGACAATGCCGATCTCGCCCTCAAAGCCGCCCTCATGGAAGGCGACGACAGCCTTGGCATGGGCCACCATCATGTTGTGCATGAGCTGGAAGCCTTGTCCAGGCGGTATTTCTCGCCGTGCGGCCAGTTGCCAACGATAAAGCTGCCCTCGCGGTTGCGGGAATCTCGTTAAAGGTAAACCAGTGCTTGACCTCGGTGAACTCGGCAAAGCAGAACTTGGCGTACTCGACAAAGGCGTCGATCGTCGTGCGCGTCAGGAATCCCTCGCCGCCGTTCTGGTAAAAGGCCTCGGGTGTATCGAAGTGATCGAGCGTGACATAGGGGATAACGCCGGCATTGTTGCAGGTGGCGAAAAGCTCGTGATAGAAAGCGACGCCCTCGGGGTTAATCTCGCCGGTGCCACTGGGGAAGATACGGCTCCAAGCTATGGAGACACGGATGCCGTTGATGCCGAAGCGCTGGCACAGGTCGATATCGACCGGATATTTGTTGTAGAAGTCGCTTGCAGGGTCGGGGGAGAAGCGACCCTGAGCAGCCAGGAAATCGTCCCAGGGCACTTTGCCCTTGCCGTGCGTGCGGGTCTCGCCCTCAACCTGATAAGCGGCGGTGGCGCCGCCAAACACAAAGCCGTCGGGGAACTGCATGGGGTTGGTCATGAGTCATCCTTTCTGTGGGATACGAATAGGGAGAGTGCCCGAACTGGGGATCCGGGCACCAACAGAGGAGGAACTAGTCGAGGTTCTCGCGGAGCCACTTGATGGCGCCGGCAGGGTCGCGGGTGAGGTCGATATATTCCTTGCCGCGCGGGGCGAGCAGCTTAATGCCCAGACGATCGGTGTCGGCCTTCATGTCGTTGTAGTAGCTACGAACCTGCGGGGCGAGCACGATGACGTCGTACTGGTCCATGATGGCAGTGTGCTGGCCATAGGCGCCTGCAGAGGAAGCGATGTTCTCTCCGGTCTGCGCGGCACCTTCCTTGATGGCATTGGCAAGCATGGCAGAGGTGCCGGCGCCGGCGCACAGGACGAGGACCTTCAGGCCATCGACATCCTTCTTGGCGGATGCTTCGGCGGCGGGCTCGGGCTCGGCTGATCGGCGACAGGCTTGCTGTCGGCGGCGGCAACAGTCGTCTCGGCGGAAGCGGTAGCTGCTCGACAGCGGGCGCAGAGGCGTTGTCGGCGATGGCAACGGCACCATTGGACTCGAGACCCAGCTCGGCGGCGCGCTCGGCCTCCTGGTCGCAGAGCAGCTTATCGTATGCCTTCAAGAACGGCAGGTAGATGATGGCGTCCAGCAAGATGATAATCGCGACAAATACCAGGGCAATAAGCTGGAAGTTCGTGGTGATGAAAATGCCGATGGGGGCGGGGGTGGCCCACGGCACCACGAAGGAGAAACCGTTCATGCCCACGTTATCGATAAAGAACTTGGCAACACTCACGTTGACGCAGCCGGCGGTAACAAAGGGGATGAGCATGTAGGGGTTAAGGATCATCGGCGCGCCAAAGAGCAGCGGTTCGTTGACGGCGAAGGCAACAGGAACAATCGAGGCCTTACCGACGGCTTTGAGCTGCTTGGACTTCATAAAGAGAATCAGCAGAAGCGGCACGATGAACGTGGCGCCGGTGCCGCCGAACTCGCCCACGAGCGACATGTTAAAGGTGAGGGAGTGGGCGGGGTGACCACCGGCCAGCAGAACCTGCAGGTTCTCGGCCTGGTTGGCAAGACGGATGGGGTCGATGCCCGGCTGGACGATCGAGGGGCCGTGGACGCCGATGAACCAGAAGAATGCGGTGGCAGCCTGGATAAGGATAAGGCCAGGATAGGTTTCTGCAGCGGTAAAGAGCGGGGAGAGCAGTTTAATAAGCAGCTCAGAGAACGGAACGCCCATGAGGTTGCGCACGACGACATCGATGATGCCGCAGATGATGACGCGCCGCCAAAGGGGATGATGTCGCGGAAGTTCTGAGCGATGGCGCCGGGACCTCCTTGGGCAGCTTAATGGTCAGATCGCGCGAGACGCAGAACTTATAGACCCACACGGTAATGAACGCGGCGATATAGGCCGAGAACAGACCGCGCGTACCCATGCTGGTGCAGTCGAAGACCGAAAGCTCGGAGCCGTTGAACTTGGTGGTGAACTGCGTAACGGCGAGCAGCAGCATGCTGCACTGGGCGGCCACCATGGTGGAGCCGTCGTTGAGCACCTTGCCGGCGGGCATGCGACGGTTCATGGAAGCCGTAAGTTCTTGGCAGTGGTGCCGGCGACCATGATGCCCATAACGCCCATGGTGAAGTTGTACAGCTTGTTGCACCAGTCGATGAGCGGTTGGGGCAGCGTGATGCCGACTACGCCGGGAAGGGTGGCGATCAACAGGAAGATCGAAGAGGTGAGGACGATGGGCATGCACCCAAGGAATCCGTCCTTGATGGCCTGGAGGTAGATGTTCCTCGAGATCTTCTCAAAGAACGGTTGATGCTTTTCGAGCATCTTTACGATGGCGTCCATAGAGCTCCTTTGCTGCTCGATGCGCGATGCATGTGGATGGAACTGGTCGTCGATGGATGGTCAGGACTGCCCGGAAACTTCCTGCTTAAGGAAGGCATTGCGAAATGACAACGTTGTCATTTCGTTAATGACAACGTAAGACATTTCTGGAAGAGCAACAAGGATATACGGGCGAGCGGTCGATATTGTCCGGTGAATGGTTGATTTATCAGTCATGCAGGTAGTGTATGCTAGAACGCAAAAAACAAGCGATAGAGAACCGAGCGGAGAAGCAGTGGCAACGATGGACAAGAAAAATGTCTCAATGAATGATGTGGCAGTTGCCGCGGGTGTTTCTCTCAAGACGGTTTCGCGTGTGATTAACGAGCCCGGTAGCGTGCGAGAGTCGACACGCGATAAGGTCCATTCCGCAATGGAAGCGCTCGGGTTTCGAACCAACTTTGCCGCGCGTTCGCTCAAGTTGGGCCGTTACGGGTGCATCGGCGTGGTGCTGTTCCACTTGTCGGGCGGTGCCGTGGACATGATTGACGGTATCGCAGATGCCGCCGAAGAACGCGGCTTTGCGCTCACGATGATCAAAAAGCGGGCGGGGGAGAAGATGACCCTTGCCGAAGCGGCGCGTAGGATGTCGCAGCTGCCTGTTGATGGCATGATCTTCAACCTGCGTCAGATGGTCGATGACTTTGATACTTTTGAGGCACCGAAAGACCTCAAGACGGTGATTATCACGCCGATGGAGCATCCTACCTGCTCTACCGTTAGTGACGATCAAGAGGGTGGCGCGCGCATGGCGTGCGAGTACTTCTTGGATCATGGTCACAAGAACGTGTATTTCGTTTCGGGTAAGAAAGAGTCGCTGTCGAGCCAGTGCCGTATGAAAGGTTGGCGTGCGGCACTCGAGGCGCGTGGCATTGAGCCGCCCGAGCCTCTGCAAGGCGATTGGAATGCGGATAGTGGCTATGCCGCGGGCCTTGTGCTTGCCGATAAACCCGATTGCACGGCGGTCCTCGCTGCTAACGACTGCATGGCAAACGGCGTGATGATGGCTCTACGTGACAAAGGGCTCAGTGTGCCCAATGATGTGTCCGTGATCGGCTTCGACGATGAGCTCTATAAGACGATTCCCAACTCGATTCTGACGTCGGTGAAGTTTCGCCACCGCGAGCTGGGCATCCGTGCGCTTAACGAGGTCGTCGCAGGTCTGGAAGCCCCGAGCTCCAGAAGCCGTACGCTCGTCTCGGGCGTGTTGGTCGAGCGTTCCAGCGTGAAAGACCTGCGGGCGTAGACGTGCTCGGCTCGTTCATCTCAACCCGTAACAGGTAGGGCCGAAAATCTCAGCTAGATGTTACAGATTGAGATATTTCTGCTCGGGCGTTCTGTTTGTCTCGATCTGTAACAGCTAGGACCAAAAAACTCGGCTAGATGTTACAGATTGAGACAAACGGCTTCCGACCTGCACAAAAAGGCCGGGGGCGGCGCGTCGTGTGACGTGCGCCCCCGGCTGAGAAATGGGGACAGGTTATGTGGGCAGACAACCCCGCAAGCCGCTAGTCCAGACGACGGGTCTGCGCCACGTGCTTGTACCAGTAGGCGCTTGCCTTGGGCGTGCGCTTCTGGGTTTCAAAGTCAACGTAGAAGAAGCCGTAACGCTTGTTGTAACCATTGGTCCAGGAGAACTGATCCTGCAGGCTCCACAGGAAGTAGCCGCCCACGTTGACGCCCACCTCCATGGCTTTGAGCAACCAGCGCAGGTGCTGCTCGATGTAGTCGATGCGCGGCTGGTCGTCCACAAAACCGTCCTTGTAGGGGTCCTTGTAGCCCATGCCGTTCTCGGTGATGAAGATTTGCTTGTAGTTGGGGTAGCGCTGCTTAATGTAGACGAGCAGATCGAACAGGCCCTCGGGATAGATGATCCAGTCCCAGTCGGTGGTGGGGATGCCAGGCTTGTTCACATGCTCGCCAATACCCTTAACGCGCCAGCGGCCGGTGCCCTTCTCGCCCGTACCGTTGTGGTGCAGGTCGTTCTCGCCGTCATAAGCCTTCAAGAAGCGGCACTGGTAGTTGTTAACGCCCAGGTAGTCGTTGTAGAGCGCGGCCTCGCGCATGATTTTCAGATCCTCGTCCGGGATCTCGATGGTGCCGCCCGAGACGGCAGCCAGGCGGTTGGCGCACTCGAGGGTGTCGGGAGCATAGTCGCCGCGGAAGGTGGCGTCGAGCAAGAACTGGTTCTGCAGCACGTGCTCGTTATTGGCGGCTTTGATGTCGGCGGGGTCGTTCTCGTTGAGCGGATACTTAAACTCCAACGACTGGATGACGCCGATCTTGCCCTTAAAGCCGCCGTTGTGGAAGGCCAGTACGGCCTTGGCGTGGGCGAGCATCATGTTGTGCTCGCACTGGAAGCCTCGGCAAGATGCGCCTTGACGCCACCGGGGAAGGTGCCCTCGATGTAGGTGTTGGAGCGTTCGCCCAGATCTCGTTAAAGGTGAACCAGTAGGTCACCTGGTCGGCGTACTCCTTAAAGCAGAAGGTGGCAAAGTCCACAAAGGCGTCGATGGTCTCGCGGTTGAGGAAGTCGCCCTTCTCAAAGAGGGGCAGCGGCGTGTCAAAGTGATGCAGCGTGACGAACGGCTCAACATGGTGCTTATGGCATTCGGCGAAGAGGTCGTGGTAGAACTGGACGCCTCGGGGTTGATCTCGCCGGTGCCGTTGGGGAAGATGCGGCTCCAGGCGATGGAGAGGCGGATGCCGTTGATGCCAAACTCCTCGCACAGTTCCAGGTCGACGGGGTACTGGTTGTAGAAGTCCGAAGCGGGATCGGGGGAAAAGCGCCCCTGGGCCTCCAGGAAGTCGTCCCAGGCAACCTTGCCCTTACCGTGAGTGCGGGTCTCGCCCTCTACCTGGTAGGCAGCAGTGGCGCCGCCAAAGACAAAGTCCTCGGGAAACTGCGCAGGCGGGTTAGTGACGCTAGCAGGGTTAACGGACATGATGATCCAATCGTCTAAATTGAAGGGCCAGCCGGTCTTGGATGGTCGGCTGGCCCTGAGCGTTACTTACTTCGAGAGTTGCTCGCTTACGAAGGCGAGAGACTTGTCGCCGTTCTGGGAGAGCTCGATGTACTGCTTGCCACGGCAGGCGACGCACTTGTTGCCCACGCGCTCGCAGTCCTTCTGAAGGTCGGCCAGGTAGCTTGCGGCCTGCGGGGCCAGGACGACCAGGTCAAAGTCGGGGAGCATGTCAACGTGGTTGCCATAGGCCTCGGCAGCGGTCTCGAGGTTAATACCGCGCTCCCTGGCAGCCTTGGCCAGCGCGTTGGCGAGCAGGCCCGAGGTACCGCCGCCTGGCAGAGTACGAGCACGCGCTTGCCGTTGAGGTCGCTGGCGGTCGCAGCTCGGTGGCGGGCGCTGCGGAAGCGGCGGGGGCGTCGGCCTTCACGGCCTCGGCA
>ENA-OQBT01000566-OQBT01000566.1-human-gut-metagenome-genome-assembly--contig:-NODE-566-length-21638-cov-2.758077_pt1 | contig 21638 bp, 32 predicted proteins | sample MGYA00242749_ERZ504557 | MGnify/ENA primary metagenome ERZ504557 (study PRJEB26092, sample SAMD00036243) | human gut metagenome | host: Homo sapiens | study: EMG produced TPA metagenomics assembly of... | reverse complement strand
GCTGCTGGCCCAAGGCGACGGCGCGACATCCACCCCGGCAGCAGGTCGCGGTTAAGAATCCGTGCTGCCGTTCAAGCGCTTCCGCACCCCGGTGGGCAAGACCGTCGACATCCTGCTCGGACCTGAGATGCGTTCCACCGGTGAGGTCATGGGCTTCGACCGTGACTTCCCACACGCCTTCGCCAAGAGCCAGCTCGCCGCCTACGACGGTGGCCTGCCGACCCACGCAACGTGTTCATCTCCGTGAACGACACCGACAAGCGTCAGCTGCCGTTGATCGCCGTTCGTCTCGAGGAGCTTGGATTCAAGCTCTGGGCCACCGAGGGCACCGCCTCCGTGCTTCGCCGTTACGGCATCGAGTCGAACATCGTGGACAAGATCAGCACCCGCGTGGATACCGATCCGGAAGCCCCGGTCGAGGTGCATCACGCTGCCGGATCCGTGGGCAAGAACGTGGTTCAGCTTATCGAGGAAGGCAAGATCGACATGATCCTCAACACGCCGAACTCGCGCGGCTCCCGTTCCGACGGCTACTCCATCCGTGCCGCCGCCATTGCCGCCGATCTGCCGCAGTTCACCACCATCACCGAGTTCCAGGCCGCACTGCTCGCTATCGAGGCCGTGAAGCATAATGATTATCAGATCATGAGCATTCAGGAGCATTCGAAGCAGCTGTTCGAATTGGAGCGACGGGAGTTCTGATGACTACACTCAGCAGTGAGGAATTGCAGGCACAACGTTCGGATTTCGGTCTGCGATTAAGCAATTCAATGGCCAAATACGGGCCGCTGTGTGTGGGCATTGACCCGCATCGCAAGCTCCTCACCGACTGGGGATACAACGTCGACGCCGAAGGCGCCGAACTCTTCTCCATGCGTATGCTGCAGGCCGCCAACGGGCGCGCCGCAGCAGTCAAATTCCAGACGCCGATGTTCGAGCGCTACGGAGCCAAAGGTTTCGAAGCGCTCGAGCGCGTGCTCTACGCGGCACGACAAATGGGCGTCATCACCATCGTCGATTGCCTGCGCGGCGGCCTGTCCACCACGATTTCCGCCATCGCAGACGCCTATTTCAAGCCCGGTGCACCGTTGCTGGCCGACGCCATCACGCTGCTGCCGTACTATGGCGCGCGTTCGTTGAACGGCCTGATTACCGAAGCGCTGGAAAACGGACGCGGCGTGTTCATCGCCTCCCTGACCTCCAACCCGGAAGGCATGAGTCTGCAGACCGCGTTGCGCCAGAGCGGCGATTACAAGGGACGTACCGTGGCCTACGGCATCGCCTCCACCGCGCAGAAGCATAACGTGGATATCGAAGGCATGGGCTCGGTGGGTCTGATCATCGGTGCCACCATCGGCCAATGGATGCAGGATTCCGGCGTGGACCCCTCCAAGTTCACCGGTCCGATTCTTTCCCCCGGTTACGGTTGGCAGGGTGCCGAGGCCAAGGATCTGAAAACCGTGTTCCGCGGTACGCGCGGCAACGTGCTGGTCACCGTGTCCCGCTTTATCGCCTCGCATGGGCCGGATATCGCCGCACTGAGCCAAGCCACCGAGTCGATTGCGCTTGACGTACGTCAGGCGCTGATGGAAGCCACTGTCGAAGGCTCGGAAAACCAGTAATCAGAACGGAATCAGATGTCGCGGCATGCGTACGTGTCTATCTCATCGCGTACGTCGCATCACGATTCATATTCTTCCCTGTTCGTCGGGGCTGTAGCAGTTACCGGTCATCTCGCCGGTGAGCCGTTACCACGTTGGATTCATAATCGCTGCACACCACATCATCTCCGGAGGACCCATGACTGAAAACACCCATGCTGGCCGTCTAATCGTCCTGACTGGCCCCACCGCAGTAGGTAAGGGCACCGTGGAAGCCAAGCTGCGCGCCGACCACCCCGAAGTGTGGGTGTCCGTCTCCGCCACCACACGCGCTCCGCGCCCGGGCGAGGTTGATGGCGTCAACTATTGGTTCCTCACTGAAGACGAGTTCCTGGCCCGTGAGGCGGCCGGTGAGTTCCTGGAAACTGCAGTGGTGCACGGCATGGCCCATTATGGCACCTTGTTGAAGCCTGTGGAGGAACATCTGGCCGCCGGTGTGCCCACGATTCTGGAAATCGACCTGCAGGGTGCCCGCCGCGTCAAGCAGCGCGCCGCCGAGCTCGACCTCGAAGTGGTGTACGTGTTCATCGCGCCGCCAAGCTTCGAAGAGCTCGAGCGCCGCCTGATCGGCCGCGGCACCGAAACCGCCGAACAGCAGGCCCGTCGCTTGGAGACCGCCAAGGTGGAGCTCGCCGCCGAAAGCGAATTCGACGTCACCATCGTCAACGAAACCGTCGATCAGGCCGCTGCCGACCTCTGGTCCGTCATCGCCAAGGAATACGGGCTGTAAACTACCTCTTTACCACCAACTGCTGGTGGAGGATTTCGGCGCTGTTTTTGGCCGGCGCCTGCTTCCAGCGGATTGCTTCGGTTTCGTGATGCTCGGTGACGTAATGCCGCATCCATTCGAAGCACTGCTGGGTTTGGATGGCATCGCTTAATGCGCGGTGCTCCTCATTGTCCGCGATGCCGAAGCGTACGATCAGTCGGCCAGACGGTGATGCCGCTGCGCGGGGAACAGGGCGCGGCTGATCTGCATCGTGTCATAATCCGCGCAGGCAAAGCCGCAGCCGGCGATATGCCGGGTGTTGTAATCCAGGAATCGCAGATCGAAGCTGACGTTATGGCCGACAATCGGCTCAACGGCGGGACCGGCAGCGGGGTAGCGAGCCATGCGATGAATCGGGGAAGCACCTCGTCAATCGGATCGAGATCGGCCACCATCGCATCGGTGATGCCGGTCAGCGTGGTGATCTGACGCGGAATCGGCCGCAAGGGATTCACCAGCTGCTGGAATTGATCGACGATATGCCCCTCCCGCACGCGCACGGCACCGATTTCCGTGATGGCGCAACTGTTCGGGTAAAAGCCGGTGGTCTCCAAATCCAGCGCCACATAATCGGTGGGGAAGACGGCATCGTCCATGGCGATTCGCCCGCCGGCACCATGATTGGGCTGGGATGGTTGGCCGAAAACGGTAATGCCGGAAGTGGTCACGGAGCTCCTCATATCAGTCGGTGTTCGGTGACTTATTGTACCGGCAGCCCGGTCTGTCGGTACAATTTTTCCCTCCCGGATTTTCTCGGATATATTGGTTAGGCGGCCGGCAATTGCGCGGCGCATCGGGAAGGGAGCACAGCTTGATGAAACAGATAGTGGCAGGCATCGTTGCGCATGTGACGCGGGCAAGACCACGCTGTCCGAGGCTCTGCTCTACCGTACCGGTGAGATCCGCAAATTGGGCGAGTGGATCACGGCGATGCGTTTCTGGACACCAATTCCTTGGAGAAGGCGCGAGGCATCACGATTTTCGCGCACCAGGCATTGGTGGAACACGGCGACCTGCGCCTGACCTTGCTGGATACGCCGGGGCACGTGGACTTCGCAGCCGAAACCGAACGTGTGCTGCGTGTGCTTGATTACGCGATTCTTGTGGTCTCCGGCACGGATGGCGTGCAAGGCCATACCGAGACACTATGGCGTCTGCTGGCCAGATACGGTGTGCCGACGTTCATCTTCGTCAACAAGTGCGACGCCGCCGGATTCGACCGCGAGGCCATTCTGGCACAGTTGCGCAAACGCCTGAGCGATGCGATATATCCGCTGCCGGCAATGGAGCAGTCCACTGAGGCAGCGCGGTACCGTTGGACGCGTTCGCCGAAGACATTGCCACCCTGGACGAGGAGGCGATGAACGACTATCTGGAACATGGCGCGCTGTCCGTGGGCAGATTGCGAGCGATGATCGCCGTACGCGAACTGTTCCCCGTATATTTCGGCTCGGCATTGAAACTCGAAGGGGTCGAGGAATTCCTGGACGGGCTGGAGACGTTCACCCGCGAACGTGAATGGCCGGCCGCCTTCGCCGCACGCGTGTTCAAAATCGCCCACGACGGCCAGCACAACCGTATGACGTGGCTGCGCGTCACCGGTGGTGCGCTCAAAGCCAAGGAGATCGTCTCTTCATCTCGTGCGCTGCGGCGTCATCAGCACCGTCGCCGGTACAGGGGGATGATGGCACGGTATGGTCCGAGAAAGTCGATCAGGTGCGCGTCTACAATGGCGCCAAATTCGAGACGGTCACCGAGGTGCCTGCCGGATCGGTGTGTGCGGTGACCGGACTGACGCGGACCTTCCCCGCGAAGGCTGGGAGCGGAACCGGACGCCGAATCGACCGTCGCTGCAACCCGTGTTGACCTAACACGGTGTTGCCCGCCGGAGCGGAATCCGATACGGCCGGCACCTCGGGAGCGGCCAAACGCGGTGACGCCGGCCATAACAACGTGAATCAGGACGATGCCGAGCATGATGCCGCCAAGTCGGGAACCGGCCGCAATGAGGAGAACGACACCGCCGGCCAGACCGCGGCGGACAATAGCTCGCCGGCCCGTCCCCAGTTCGATGATCTGACCTTGCATAAGGTCATCACCGCATTGCGTGAGCTGGAAGACGAAGACCCGTTGTTGCATGTGGTCTGGGTGGAGCGGTTGGCCGAGATTCATGTGCAATTGATGGGCGCGGTCCAGCTGGAGATCATCCAGCAGACCCTGCACGACCGGTTCGGTCTGGATGTGTCGTTTGGCCCCGGCTCCATCCTGTACCGTGAGACCATCACTGCGCCGATCGAAGGCGCAGGTCATTTCGAGCCGCTCCGTCATTATGCCGAAGCACATATCCTGCTGGAACCAGGGGAGCCGGGCAGCGGAGTCACTGTGGCCTCGGCCCTGTCCGAAAACGATTTGGACCGCAATTGGCAACGGCTGATTCTGACCCATCTGACCGAGCGTGAGCATCTCGGTGTGCTCGTTGGCGCGCCGCTCACCGATATCAAGATGACTTTGGTGGCTGGCCGCGCGCATCTGAAGCATACCGAAGGCGGCGACTTCCGCCAAGCCACCTATCGTGCGATTCGTCAGGGGCTTATGGAAGCCAGAGCTGGAGTCAGTGGCCGGCCCGAGACGCCGGTCGAGAGCCGTCCGGACACCGCAGGGGAGGGCAACTGCCGACTGCTGGAACCGTGGTATCGGTTCCGGCTCGAAGTGCCAGCAGACATGATCGGCCGTGCCATGAGCGACATCCAGCGCATGGCCGGCACCTTCGAATCCCCGGTCACCGATGGCGAATACGCCGTGATCGAAGGCGAGGCGCCGGTGTCCGAGATGCGCGACTATGCGATGGATGTGAACCAGTACACGCACGGCCATGGCCGTTTCTCCGCCACTTTCGGCGGCTACAAGCCATGCCATGACGCCGAACAGGTCATCGCAGCCGCCGCTTACGATCCCGAAGCAGATCTGGACAACACCCCCGACTCGGTCTTCTGCGCCCACGGTGCCGGCTACCCCGTCAAATGGTATAAAGTCCCCGAATTCGCCCACGTCACTACGCCATGTGAGGTGGTGACTACCAAATCTGCGGCCGAATGAATCCGTTGGTCTCCAAGAACCGTTGAATATCGCGCATTTCCGGCATATTAATGGAATGGGCCATGCCCGGATACACTTGTTCGGTCAACGTGCCGTGCTCGTGCCAGAACTCACCCATCGCCGTCACATCGGCTTTCGGAAGATGTCGTCTGCAGCACCATGCCCATAGAACACCGGCGGCTTCAACGAAGCCAATTCGGCATCGCCGCAACGGACCCCGGTGCCAGCCATCCAGAGCAGGAGACGGCTGCGGCATATCGCTTCGGATTGAAACGCAGCAGATGCGCGGCCAAGAGGCCGCCCTGCGAGAATCCCATGGCAACCACCGGCCGAGTGGCGGGAATATGCTCCGCAACCCATGCATCAATGGCTTGGGCGGCTTCAGTCGCCTGCTTGTCTAATGATTCGCCCTCCGGCACACCTTCATGCGCCCACGCACCGAACCATGTATATCCCATGCCATAGGCGATGGGTGCCTGCAAACTGGCATAATCAGCCGAACCGGCACCGCAATAGTTCAGCAGATCGGGCAAATCGTATTCATTGGAACCCCAGCCGTGCAACAGCACGAACACCGGAGCGGTTTCGGGACCGGTCAAACGGGTCAGAGCTTTGGTGATCTTCATAGCCTCAGTGTATCCACCGTTTGGGCGACAATAATGCCTGATGTTCGCCCATCGAGTAACGTCCCATAAGTAATGCGTATAGCGCAGCGGCCGTGCCACGTGTTCTGATACTCTACGATGACACGGCAGGGGGGACAGGTATGTTCGGCCCCCGAAATCGTACATGGGTGGCTAAGACCGTTTATGCGCAGGAGAAGAAACGAGAAGCAAAGGAAGGAGCGCGCCCAATGACATTCGATTGGTCGTTCGTGCAGCGTTACGCGCCTTTCTTCGTCAACGGCACATTGATGACCTTATTCATATCCGTGTTTGGCATATTGCTTGCCATCGCGGTGGGTCTGGTCTGCGCTGGCGTGGAAATCGCGCGTATCCCGGTCGCCCGGCAAATCGTGAGAATCTACATCGAACTCAGCCGCAATACGCCATTGCTGGTACAGCTGTACTTTCTGTACTTCGGCCTGCCCAAACTCGGCGTAGTATGGTCCGCCGAAACCTGCGCGATAGTCGGCCTTGGATTCTTGGGCGGTTCCTACATGGCCGAGGCAATGCGCGGCGGATTGGAAGCGGTGCCCAACGTGCAGCGCGAAACCGCGTACGTGCTGGGACTGACTTCCACGCAAACCATCACCCGAGTCATTCTGCCGCAAGCAGTGTCCACCGCCATTCCCGGCGTAGTGGCCAATGTGATCTTCCTGTTTAAGGAATCGAGCGTCGTCTCCGCCATTGCGCTCGCCGACGTGATGTACATGGCCAAGGATCTGATCGGCATGTATTACAGCACCTATGAGTCGTTGTTCATGCTGGTCGTGGCCTATCTGGTGATTCTGCTGCCGATTTCCATCTTCGGCACATGGTTGGAGCGGAGGTTCGATTATGAGCGGCGCTGAAATACTGCTCCAGCCGGGCGTATTCCCACGTCTGTTGCAAGGCCTGTGGGTCACCGTGTGGATAGCGGCGTATCCGTAGGCGCGTCCATCCCGGTCGGCCTGTTGGTGGGCTGGTTGATGACGCTGAAGAATCCCGTGATCCGGGCCGCGATGCGCATCTACCTCGACTTCATCCGCATTATGCCTCAGCTGGCGTTGCTGTTCCTTGCCTACTACGGTTTTGCTCGATGGTTCGATTGGAATCTCGATGCCACCGGTGCCTGCGTGCTGGTGTTCATCCTGTGGGGAGGCGCCGAGCTGGGCGATCTGGTGCGTGGCGCATTGCAGTCGATTCCCAAAGTGCAGTACGAATCGAGCTACGTACTGGGGTTGAGCCCGTGGCAGACCTTCTCCCGGGTGATTCTGCCGCAGGCTGTTCGCCGTATGCTGCCGGCATCCGTAAACTTGGCGACACGTATCGTCAAAACGACATCATTGGCCGTGCTGCTCGGTGTGGTCGAGGTCATCAAGGTCGGCCAGCAGATTATCGACGCGAACCGATTCCAGTTCCCGACTGGAACCTTGTGGATTTATGGCGTGATTTTCTTTATGTACTTCATCGTGTGCTGGCCGCTGTCCATCGTGGCCCGCCGACTGGAAAAGAGGTGGTCGAATGACTGAACCCGAAATGACCTGCAAGGGTTTCGAGGTGAATCATCTGGTCAAACAGTATGCGAATGCCGACAAGCCGGTGCTGGATGACATCTCCTTCAAGGTGGAGCATGGTTCGGTGCTCGTGGTGCTGGGTCCTTCCGGCTCGGGCAAGTCGACGCTGCTGCGCACCATCGCCGGTCTGGAACCGATTCAGGGCGGCACGATTTCCATCAACGATCAGGTGATCGATGCCGGCAAGCCTGGCACGGAACGAGCCGGACGATCCGACCGGTCCAGTGAACTGCGCACGCGTATCGGCATGGTGTTCCAAAGCTACGATTTGTTCCCGAACAAAACGGTGCTCGGCAACATCACCATGGCGCCGGTGCTCGTGCAGAAACGCGATAAGTCCGAGGTGGAGGCTGAAGCGATCCGGTTGCTTGGCCGCGTGGACTTGCCGATCGCAAGGACTCTTGGCCGCACGAATTGTCCGGCGGTCAGCGCCAGCGTGTGGCCATTTGTCGTGCGCTGATTCTGCACCCGGAAGTACTGCTGCTCGATGAGATTACGGCGGCTCTCGACCCCGAAATGGTGCGTGAAGTGCTCGACGTGGTGCTCGAACTGGCCAAGTCCGGGCAGACGATGCTTATCGTCACCCACGAAATGCAGTTCGCGCGAGCCATCGCCGACCACATCATCCTGCTGGACGGCGGGCGCATCGTCGAGGAATCGTATGATGCGCAGGCGTTCTTCGAACACCCGCAAACCGAACGTGCGCAGCAGTTCCTGCACACCTTCGAATTCGAGTGATTCGATTGTGCCATATCGACGTATTTGAGAAGAAATATCAATAACAACAAGAGAAGGAGAACCCAATGAGTATCAAGGTTGGGAAATCATTCAAAGCACTGATTGCCGCAGGCGCGGCATTGGTAATGGCGGCGTCCATGGCCGCATGCGGTCCGTCGGCAGGCACCCCGAGCGAAGCGAAGTCCTCTGACACGGGCACCAGCTCCAGCGCCAATGCCAAGGCCCGCAGCCTCGACGAGATCAAGAAGAGCGGCAAGATCAAGATTGCCGTCTTCTCCGACAAGGCGCCATTCGGCTACGTGGACAAGGACGGCAAGTACCAGGGCTATGACGTCTACTTCGCCGAACAGCTGGCCAAGGATCTGGGTGTGGAGCCGGAATACACGTCGGTTGACCCGGCTGCCCGTGTGGACGTGCTCACCTCCAACAAGGTCGATCTGGTGCTCGCCAATTTCACCGTCACCGATGAGCGCAAGGAGAAGGTCGACTTCGCCAAGCCGTACATGAAGGTGGCGCTTGGTGTGGTCTCCCCGGAGAGCGCCCAGATCACCGATGTCAGTCAGCTCGACGGCAAGACCCTGATCATCGCTAAGGCACCACCGCCGAAACCTGGTTCGAGAAGAACGCGCCGAACGTCAAGCTGCAGAAGTACGACCAGTACGCCGATGCCTACAACGCGCTGCTGGACGGCCGTGGTGACGCCTTCTCCACCGACAACACCGAGGTGCTCGCCTGGGCCAAGTCCAACAAGGGCTTCAAGGTTGGCATCACCCACCTTGGTGACGACGACACCATCGCGCCCGCCGTGCAGAAGGGCAACACCGAACTGCTGAACTTCGTGAACGACGAGATCGTCAAGCTCGGCAAAGACAACTTCTTCCACAAGGATTACCAGGAGACTCTGGAGCCGGTCTACGGCAACGAAGTCAACCCCGATGACATCGTGGTAGAAGGCGGAGCCGTCTGACGGACAGTCCGGTGGACTGTCCGTAGGCGACGCCGAGCCGCGGCAGCGGCGAGGTGTGTTGGGCCGGTCGTCAGGCCGTCCATTCTTGCAGGACGGAGAGGTCTGATTATACCCGTCCATAACCAACACATATAGCAACGCCGGCCTTCGGGCCGGCGTTTTGCGTTAAGGTCGTAATCGTGCCGCGCGGGGAACGGCTTCGCGCAGATGACGCAACACTTTAAGGGGGTGCGCAATGACCAGGTTCAACACTCAGCTCGTCCACGGACTGCCGGTTGGAGACAACAACACCGGAGCCGTGAACCCGCCGATCTACAACTCAACGACATATGCCTTCGAGAAGGTTGACGCGATGCCCCGTTACGACTATGCGCGCAGCGGCAATCCCACACGTGACTTCCTGGAACAGCAGATCGCCCAGCTCGAGCAGGGAACGCGTGGTTTTGCGTTCGCCTCCGGTCTCGCGGCGATTCACGCGGTGCTGAGCATTTTCAAGCCCGGCGACCGCATCGTGGTCGGTGACAATATTTATGGCGGATCGTATTCCCAGCTCAATGAGTTCTTCACTCGCTGGGGAATCATCGTTGAGGCCGTCGACACTCAGGACATCGCAGCATTGGAGGCCGCCGTCAAGGGGCGGCCGCGCGAACGGCATCGTGCCTGCCCAAGCCGTCTACTTTGAAACCCTGACCAATCCTCTACTCAAGGTGAACGACGTGCGCGCCATCTCCACGGTGGCCCACCGTTTCGGGGCGCTTTCGATTGTGGATAACACGTTCGTGACCCCGTATCTGCAGAAGCCGCTTGCTTTGGGTGCCGATGTGGTGATTCACTCCGCCACCAAGTATCTGGCCGGTCATTCTGATGTGAACGCCGGTCTGGTGGTCGTTTCCGGTGAGGATCTGGCGAGCCGCGTGTACTTCGCGCAGAACCGTTTGGGTGGTGTGTTGGCTCCTGCTGAGTGCGACGCGGTGCGCCGCGGCATTCAGACGCTGGCCCTTCGCATGGATCGTCAGCAGGAGAATGCCAATGCCATCGCCCGCTACCTGCTGGTGCATCCGCTGGTTAAGGCGGTGCATTACCCGGGTCTGCCCGCGCAGCGACCAGCGTCTGGCTGCCAAAGGTCTCAAGGGGGCCGGTGGCGTGTTGAGCTTCGAGGTCGTGCCTGGCGTTGATCCGGCTGACGTGCTCAACAACCTGCACCTGTTCCGTCTTGCTGTGTCGTTGGGTGCGGTGGAGTCTCTTGCCGAGCTGCCGTGTCGTATGACGCATTTCGAACTGCCTCGCGAGGAGCGTCTGAAGATCGGCATCACCGATGAATTGGTGCGTCTCGCCGTTGGCATCGAGGACGCCAACGATCTGATCGAAGATCTCGGCCAGGCGTTCGATATCGCTTACGCCCGTTACATCGATCGGCATGCCGACTTCGACGTGTTCCAACAGCTGACTTCGGGGGGTGTTTGCCTGATCTAATTCTTTTCTGCCTATTTTTCTACTCCTGGGGAGCGGCGTCGGTTGTGCCACACCGGAGCCGCTTTTTTATGCTCTGGTTCCGCCTCCGCTGGCAGAGGGCTGTCGGCGTAGCCGACTGGGGTGGTTAAGCGGACCGCCCGCATTATGCCAACCGCGATATCACAGCATCCCCGTTACGATGAATACGGTTTGATAGTGCACCGCGTAAAAGTCAAGCGCGGCGGAACAAAGAAAGGACCCGATATGACCATCGACGTCTACGGTGCCACATGGTGTGGCGACTGCCGCCAGGCAAAGAACACTCTCGACAAACTGGGCGCGGCATACACTTGGCACAACATCGAGGAAGAGGAAGGTGCCGCCGACCGTGCCGTGGCGATCAGCGGCCAGATGCACATTCCGGTGGTGCGGTACGATGACGGCTCGTTCCAAGTGGAACCCTCTGCAGTGGATATCAAGAACAAGCTGCAGGAGCTGGGGCTGCTGGCTGACTAGGAATCCGTGGTCTGAGCTGCATAAGGCTGCGTCATCGATCGGTCTTGATGGCGCACGCCTTATCTGTTTATGTGGATCAGAGAGTAGGGGGCTTACGCTTCGGTGCCCACTACTGTTCCAATTGCCGGGCTTTGACCCCAATGCGATTTCGGTAGTCGGCAAGCATATTTGCAAGCGTAACTTCCCTCATGGAATCCGACATGGCTTTGGCCACTGGAGCATACGCATCTTTGAGAACGTCGTGGATATTCCGAGCCACGGGGCATGTGTGATTCCCTCTCTCGTGGATGCCGATCACATCATCGAGGTTCGTGGATTCCACTGCCTGATGGATATCGAGCAGAGTGATTTCCTTGGGGGTGTGGGCAAGTTCGGCGCCGCCGGTTCCGCGTGCCACGGTGATGAGCCCCGCGCGTTTGAGCGCTCCCAAGGCGTTACGAATGCTGACGGCGTTCGTCCCGGTGCTTTCGGAGAGCAGCGCGCTGGGCGCCGATCGTTATTTCGACTATCGCATCGAGAACTATGCTGAAGCTCTTTCTGACGCACCGGTTGACCATGTCATCGACACCTTAGGCGAAACGGAATTTGCGCGGGAGCTTTCAGTGCTCAAGCCTGGAGGCCGTTTGCTGAGTCTACGCGGTGCTCCCAATGCGGAGTTTGCTCGTCGTTTTGGTATGCCGCTATTCAAACGCGCGCTGTTCGCGCTCGCCGGTGCCAAGCTTGACCGCATGACACGTAAACAGGGTAAGGAATATCGCTTCATGTTCGTGCGTGCCGATGGTAGCCAGTTGCGCCGCGTGAGCAAGATCGTTGAGCGGCGGAAACTGCGCCCTGTGATTGACTCCCGGTGTTTTGCATTGGATGATGTGCTGATGCGCTTGAGCTGGTAGCGGCCGGTCATCCGGAGGGCAAAGTTGTTATCCGGATGGAGCGACCGAGCGTCTTTGCGCTGATTGCTGATTTGATATGCGTTATCGCCAGATATGAAAAGAGAACCATGACTCCCTTTTGATGAGATTGTCTGAAGCCAACGATTGGTCCGGATGCAATATGTGTCCAAGGAAGTTTCTGAAGCGTTGGTGTCGCAAATTACTAAAGGGTTCGGCATCGATGTCAACATAATCTTTGGAGATATCGACATCGTCGCGGATACTCCGGTAGAGGCATCGTGGCCATTTTCGATGATGAACCGGTACGGATTGACGCGGCTTTGAATTATTTGAGGCAGCGTAATATTGCGGCCGAGGTGCTGAAAGAGGGCTAGGCAGCTTGGTGTGTTCCGGCATTCGGCGGATATTCTATAGCCATTGCTTATAAGCGCGCATTGACAATTGCGATACCGATGTGCCGGTGTCGCGTACCATGACTTGCTAAGTTCGGGAATAGAGTCGAGCCCGCCACAATAGAGCGGCATGAGGAAGAAGGATTAATGGGCGTTGATTTCCGAACGCAAGCCATCCACTGCCGGCTACGAGCGCTGGATAACGGCCGTGCCGCTGTGCCGCCAATCTATGCCTCGGCCGCATTCGACCTGGGTGACGCGGCGCGCGGCGATGCGCTCGCGGGCGGTGACATCGACGGCTTCGAGTACTCCCGTGTGGCCAATCCCACTGTCGATGCACTGGAAAAGCGGCTTGCCGCGCTGGAGGGCGGTATCGGCGCCGTGGCTGTCGGCTCAGGCATGGCCGCAGTCAGTTATGCGTTGATGTGTGCAGGGGAGGGCGGCGGCCGTATCATCGCCCCGACCGACCTGTACGGCGCCAGCGTGGACGCGCTTGGCGATTTTCTGCCGCAGTTCGGCATTCACTCCGACTTCGTAAAAGACATCAACGATCTTGAAGAAGTCGAATCCAAAATCGGGCCTGATACACGTGCGATTTTCGCGGAAACCGTGGCCAATCCGTCCACCGCAATCATTGATATCGAACCGCTGGCCGAACTCGCCCACAGTCATGGCATCGCCTTGATCGTGGACAATACCGTGCCCACGCCATACCTGCTCAATCCCATCAAGTTCGGCGCGGATATCGTCGTGCACTCCACCACCAAGGCATCACCGGTCACGGCAACGCCATCGGTGGCGCGATCATTGACGGCGGTAACTTCGACTGGCCGAACGGCCGATTCCCGCAATTTACTGCACGTCAGCAGGTCATCAGCGATGACCGCACTGGAGAATGGCATAGTTTTGCCGAGAAATTCGGCAAGGCGGCGTTTATCAAACGCATTCGCATCAAGTACCTGCGTACGTTCGGTGCTGTGCAAAGTCCATTCAATGCCTACCTTTCGCTCGTTGGATTGGAGACGTTGCCCCAGCGAGTCAGTCAGCAGGTGGTTTCGGCTCAGCGCATAGCCGAACATCTGACCAGTGCCCCGCATGTGACCAAGGTCAACTATTCCGGTCTCGGTTACACACCGCAATACGAACTTGTAGGCAAGTATTTCCCGCGCGGTGTGGGGCAAATCCTGAGCTTCCAAGTGGATGGCGGCGCCGACAGTGTCCGCCGTATCATCGACGGTACCAAACTGTTCAGCTACGTGCCCAACATCGGTGATGCCCGCTCTCTTATCGTCGACCCCGCGCGCATCACGCATCGCGAAGTACCGGCCGAAGCGCGTATAGCCGCCGGCGTCAGCGACAACCTGATTCGCCTATCCATAGGTTTGGAAGATGTCAACGACTGATCGCAGACCTTGATCAGGCCATCGCCGCAGCATACTGATTGGATGCCGCACTTCTTTTATAAGAAGCCAGCATGCACACATAGTGAACAGTTGTACACATATGCGTACGATGTCTACCGCTTTGTTTTGAACGCTGATACGATGGAAATCACGAGTCGAGGCCGAGGGCGGTTTCGACGTGGGTGAAGGGAAAACATCATGGCCGTATTCTTTGCTGGTCCGCTGATTATCATCGTGCTACTCATTGTTCTGCTGTCTGCCGCACTCTTCGTCGTGCCGCAGCAGCAGGCGTACATCATCGAACGATTCGGCAAGTTCCTTAAGGTGCAGTTCGCCGGCATCCACATCCGCATCCCGTTCGTGGACCGCATCGCCATGAAAACCAACATGCGTGTCAACCAGCTTAACGTGCAGCTGGAAACCAAGACTCTTGACAACGTGTTCGTCACCGTGGTGGCCTCCACTCAGTTCCGCGTGAACCCGAACGATGTGGCCACCGCCTACTACGAGCTGCGTGACCCGGCCGGTCAGCTGCGCTCCTACATGGAGGACGCGCTGCGTTCCGCTATCCCCGCACTGTCTTTGGACGATGCCTTTGCTCGCAAGGACGATGTGGCGTTCGACGTGCAGAAGACCGTGGGCGCCGAAATGAGCCGTTTCGGCTTCACTGTGGTCAAGACGCTGATCACCGCCATCGACCCGAGCCCACAGGTCAAGAACGCGATGGACTCCATCAATGCCGCCCAGCGTGAAAAGGAAGCCACCCGTCAGCGTGCCGAGGCCCAGCGTATCCAGATCGAGACCCAAGCCGCCGCCGATGCGGAGAAGACTCGCTTGCAGGGTGAGGGCCAGGCCAATTACCGCCGCGAGATCGCCAACGGTATCGTCGACCAGATCAAGAGTCTGCAGGCTGTGGGCATGAACATCAACGACGTGAACAACGTGGTGCTGTTCAACCAGTACCTCGACGTGATGCGCTCGCTGTCCGAATCGAACAACACCAAGACCGTGGTGCTGCCCGCCTCCACGCCCGGCGGTTATCAGGATCTCTACGAGCAGGTCACCAAGGCCATGCTCACCGCTTCCGAGACGAAGTAATCACCCCGTTTGCGAATCCCCATCCATCGATAGTGAAGCCCCTCCAAGCGAGGGACTTCACTATCGCTATGCCTGAAGGAATGCCGGAATGGCCTCGGCCGCCGCGTATCCCTTGCGATACATCATTTCCAGGCCCTCGAAGTTCTTCTTCAGGGTGTTGAGACCATACAGGTCTTCGGGTGCGAGGATCAGCACTTTGCCTTCCGCCTCGTAATGCTTGGCGAGTTCGAGTTCGTCGTTGTAGGTCTTGTAGCGCATGCGCAGCTTCTCGGCCGCGGCGGGGTGGGAGCGTTCGAGGATGCGGGCCGGAGCCAAATCCTTCTGCTGCTTGCGCACTTCGTCACGCAAGCGAGACAGAATCAGAATCACGCGATCGTAGCCGTCCTCCAGCGCCTTCTGCACCGGCACCGGATCGGCGATGCCGCCATCGAAATACGGCACACCATCCACCACATACGGCTCGCAGGCCACCGGCACCCCCCCCCCCGGCGGACGAAGCTTGATGATGATCGAAATCATCAAACGCACGCGCGATTTGTCGAAGTACTTGGTCGAGCCGTCCTCGGCATTGCAGGCCACCACGGTGAACCCGGTCTCATTGGCCTCGAACGCCGCGAAATCCAACGGATTCTCGCCATCGTGATTGCTCAGCGTGCCGTAGATGTAGTCGAGGTTGGCAAAGTTGTGGTTCTTGAAGAAGCTTTCCGCACTCGCGTACTCCTTGCGGAAGGCGTACTTGGTGTAGAAGGTGTGGTTGCGGCCGTGCTGGCGTGCGATGAATGAGGTCATATTGGCCGCGCCGGCGGAAACGCCGTAGCACATATCCACGTCGATGCCGTCCTCCAGCATGCGGTCCATAACACCACAGCCGAAAATCGCGCGGAACCCGCCGCCGACATCAATCATCGCCGTCTTTGTCATACCAACCCCCTGTTCACTTGAATCTGGTATGAGCTTACGCGTGCTGCACGGACAACGATATGGGCAGTGTGCTGTGAATTTGTCTGGTTCTTCCTTGGCTTCCCTCAGAGAGGGGAGCAAGAACGGCTCATACGTTCAGCAATTTGCGTGACAACTCGGCAATCCGTTCGGACGGATCGGAATTGGCGAGCTCCACGCCGCCGGTCGCGTCTTCGGGTGCCAGTTTGCCCAGGGACTCCAACACCACGCCCAGATGGCGCACGGTACCCTCATTGCCGTCGATGACAGCAGCCCGTTCGGGCAGCAGCTCGCGGAAGTAGTCGCGGTAGAACACGAAATGCGTGCAGCCCAGCACCACCGAGTCGATATGCTCCATGTCGTACTGGTCGAAGTAGCCGTGCAGCGTGCGCATCACCAGGTCATGGTCGCCGAGCCGCCCGGATTCCACGATCTCCACCAAGTCGGGGCAAGGCTCCTTGAAAATCGTGTTGTTGGAATCGAATCGATCCATCAGTTTGGCGAACTTCCGCTCACGCAAGGTCAGGGGAGTGGCCGCCACAATCACCCTCTGGGGAATATGATGCGGGTCGGAAGGCACGTCACCACGGTCGCACGCCACTTTCAGGGCCGGCTCCATGCCGATGATCGGAATATCGTAGTGTTCGCGCAAATCGTTCACCGCGGCGGAAGTGGCGGTGTTGCATGCGATGACCACGGCCTTGACGCCTTGACGCACGAACCGTTCGACAATATCGAAACTCAGGGCCCTCACTTGTTCAGGCGTCTTGATGCCGTACGGTGCGTTGGCCGAATCACCAAAATACAGCACATGCTCGGCCGGCATATCCTTGGCGATTTGGCGAGCCACGGAAATACCGCCAAGACCCGAATCGAATACGCCGATTGGAGCCGAAGAGCTCATGCCTGAATCCTCCTATAGCCATGCCTGCAACCGTATGTTGCCGCGACCGATCACAAAGCCGATTGTTTTGCGGTGTTGTTTCGCTCCCTAGAGTACTCTGAAAGCCATGAGTCTTCCGCAACGAGTAACCAAGACACACGCAACCGGCAATGATTTCGTGGTATACCTCGACAAGTCCGGCAAATTCGAGCCTACCGCCGATGAGGTCCGATTCCTGTGCGACCGTCACTTCGGCATTGGCGGTGACGGCCTGATTCGCCTGACACGGCCTGATTTCGTGTCTGATTTAAGCGATGATCAGCTTTCGGACGTACTGGCCGGGGGTACGAAATGGTTCATGGACTATCGCAATGCGGATGGATCGTTGGCGGAGATGTGCGGCAACGGTACACGCGCCATCACCTTGTTCGCTCAGCGTGAGGGTGTGGCCGACTCCACCGAGCCGTTCCGCCTCGGCACCCGTGCCGGCGTCAAGATTCTGACGCCACGCGGCAATATGAGGCCGTACGGAGCCAACGTGTTCCAGGTCGAAATGGGGGAGTGGAAGATCGGCGAAACCGACGCCTACGAGGTCACCATCCCCGGCACTGAGGCTCGGCGCGCGGTACGTTCGTGGATATGGGCAACCCGCATGTGGTCGCGGTGATCGAGGATGCCTTCGCGTCCCTGCCAGTGGTTGAATCACTGGATTTGGTCACCAAACCAGTGGTGGCTCCGGTCATCGAATCCGACCAGAACGTGGAATTCGTGCGGGTCGACGACATCGACCAGAACACCGGCGTGGGTGAAGCACGATGCGCGTCAACGAACGTGGCTGCGGCGAAACCCTGTCCTGCGGCACCGGCCTGTGCGCCACAGGCATTGTGCTGCGGGCCAAGACCGGCATCAGCCACTGGGACATCACCGTACGTGGCGGTACCCTGCGCGTGGACGTCACCGACAGCGACGTAAAGCTGACCGGAGCAGCCACGCTGGTCGCCGATATCGATTTGTTGTAAAGGAATCAGGCAGCGAACAGGGCCGCGCTTCGGTGACGATGATGAGTACCACGATCGCCACGATCCACAGTATATCGACCATGAGGTCGATGTTGAGGCGGTAATACTTATTGAGTCCGGCCGGCACCATTGCGACCTCAGCCTCACCGTCGCTATCATCAGCCGCCACAGCTTTACGTGACGGCAATCCCTGCACGGCCACGGTCGCATGGCTCAACGCCATGAACTGGATGGTGGTGGAGAACATCAGGGTCAGGCACCACGGGCACAGCGCGTGAATCACGAACAGCGACTGCGTGCTCAGCCAGTACGAGTAAGCCAAAGCGGCCAGTCCGCCCAGCCACGTGCAGGTCGCGAACCAACGCGGCACCTTCACACGCGCCAGACCGATCACCGCGATGGTAACGAACACCGATTCGGCGGCGATGCCGAAGAACGCGTTCGGATAGCTCAGCCCGCCGAATTTCACGATTTCCGCCTGCCAGGACTGGGCCACCGCCGAACAGGACACCGCCGAGTTCAGATCGCAGCCGAGCGCGGACTCCGGATGCCGAGCCAATTGCAAAGTCTCAGCGGACAGAATGAGCGAGGCCCCCAACGCCACTGCCGAGGCAATCAGCATGATGAGATATGTCCAAGTGGCACTGTGGCGCCATCCAATCAACGGTCGTGCCTCCGCCAAGCCAAGCGGCGTGGTGTTCGTGGTGCTGGATGATGTGTCGGTTGCGGTGTTACGAGTCATCATGTCCCTTTCGATAGCGCTGCGCTCCAGATTAGCCTCTGCGGTTGTCAGCTGGGTGCCGAATGTCTGGTTTCGGCCGTTGGCAGAAGGTGACGACCTGTCTGCGCCTTGCGTGGGAATGCTGAAATGAGGTTACGATGGAAGGTATGACTGGATATGTGATGCCTTTGGAACCGCCCGCCGTCGGGTGGGACATCCACTGCCATACCGCCTTCTCGGATGGCACGGAAACGCCGGCCACGTTGGCCGAACAATCCAAGGCATTGGGACTCAAGGGCGTGGCCATTTCCGATCATGACACCACCGCCGGCTGGCCGGAGGCCGAAGCCGCGGCTCATAGGGTCGGTTTGCCGTTGCTCCGCGGCACCGAGATCACCGCCACGGATGAGAACGTCTCCGTGCACATGCTCGGCTACCAGTATGATCCCACGAATCAGCACATCACGGACTTGTTCGCCAATACTCGAGCCGCACGGTTGCAACGCACGCAGCGCATGGTCGAATTGTTGTCTCGTGATTATCCGATTACCTGGCAATCCGTGCTCGCCCAAGTCAAGGAGGGTAGCAAAACCACCATTGGCCGGCCTCACATCGCTGATGCTTTGGTGAGTGCCGGCGTATATCGGACTCGTTCGGAAGCGTTTGCGGATGCGGTCAGCGCCTCATCCAAATACTATATTCCCACGCCTTCGCCGACCTCTCATGAAGTGGTGGCCGCCGTCAAGGGAGCGGGCGGTGTGATTCTGATCGCCCATGCCGGTGATGTGAGCCGTAACCGCAGACTGTTGTCCGATGACCAGATCGAGGCATTGATCAGCGAAGGACTGGACGGCTGGAGGTATGGCACCGTGGCAATTCACCGGAGCAGCGAGAACGGCTGCTCACCATCTGCCGCCGGCACCAGCTGCTGGTCACCGGTGGGTCTGACTGGCATGGCAAAGGCAAACCGAACAAACTGGGGGAGAACCTCACCGACGAGGCCACTGTCGAAGAGATCGTTCATCGCGGCGTGCTTCCGCTATATCGGTGATTCAGCAATACAAAAGCGGCCTTGAGATAATGCCCAAGGCCGCTTATGCGCGATTCATGGTCACAGTGTGCCGAAGCCGACGGCGTGCTTGGTTTCGGAGCCGATGATCGCGTAACCGAGTGCCTTGGCGGGCACGATGATGCGACGGCCCTTGTCATCGGTCAGATCGATCGTCGCGTTGTCGGCCACGGCCTGCGCGATGGCCTGGCTCACATTGTCGCTGATTCGTCGGTGCTGAAGTTCACCGGTCGTGCCACGTTCTGAATGCCCAGTTCGATATCCATATAAGGCTCCTTGTTCTGCCGTCTTTGTGACGAACATCATGGTAAGTGGCCGTCGCCGGCCGAGGTTCTGTACTCTATTGTGCCGCGTGTCTGCGTCGTCATGTGCGGTGTTACGCGCTCGGCGTGGCGCGGAACACCGCACACGACATTATTTGGATGATGTGGACGATTCGGCCAGCGGATTGCCCTCGCTGTCATACCCGTCCAACCCGGCACGGGCATCGCGCAGAGCGCGTTCTTCCCGCTCCAACAGCGGAATCACCGTAGTTTGGGCACTCGAGGCTCCGTACTGAACGAGACTGTCCGGAGTATCGTCATTCACCGCATCGTCGGTCGGGGCGGCGGATTGAGACGCAGGGGAAGCGTCGGTTGACGTCGTGCCGCTATGCCCGTTCATACTGAGGAGCTCCTTCAGCGTGATCGTCACCGAAGAATGGGAAGCGCCATGTGAGGCTGCGGTTTGGTCGATCCCGTACCGGTTGCGATGCCGGAGACATTCGTTTGCGGGTGATTGGCGGTCCGGTCAGCATCGGGTTCGACTTCCGGGGTAAGATCCACGTCGCCAGCGGCCACGATGTCAGCGGAACCGGTGCGATCGGGATCGGGCGTGTCGTCCGAGACCTCGGCCGCCGCGGTACCGGTGTCGGACTGCTGCGGTTGTGCGGGTGCCTGATGACGGTCGTCCTGCAACAATGTGCCGACGGTGATTGTGGAAGGCAAACCGGGCTTCGTTGACGAGGCGGCGGCCGACCCTGCGGCTGGGGCCGGTGCCGGAGTGTGCTTGATCACGCCCAACTGGTGTGCGAGTCGTTCGACCTGTGCCTTGAACTGCATGATGTGATCGTTGTCCGCACGGTTCAACGCCTGAATGAATTCGCCCACCTGTTCCATCTGCAGCCACAGGTTGGCCCTGAGCATGATGAGATCGTCAAGTCGAGAGCCCATCATGCGGCCGTATGCGGAAAGCACGGCGTTGCGATGGGATTCGTCGAGCTTGCCGAAAATCCAGGCAAGGTCTCGTGCCGGATCGTTGACCTGCATATCCTGCCAGTTGGTCACCGTGGTGATGGTGGAACCGGAGAACAGGAAGTCGCCGTCGGAAAATCCGCCGTGAACCGTGCAGGTGGAGAACGACCACAATCCCTCGGTGTCCATGATGCGCGCCCAGCTGTCGGTGATTTCTTGGGGAACATGGCCGGCGGAGCGTAAGCGGCGAATCCAGGCGGTCAGCTGCGAACGAATCTGACCGGTGGTAACTACCGGATATTTGGCATTGGCCAGAAAAGTCGAAGGCAGGCGATGAATGGCTCCGATGGCGGTGCCGACGGCCGCGCAGTCATCCAATGTCAACAGGTCGAGAGGCCGCGCCTGGCCATCACGGTGGACGGCAATCATCACGGTCGTCTCGGCCTGTGGGACCGGGCTTGCGCGGGGTCAGCGGTGTGGACTCCGCCTGGGTCTGCTGCCCCACGGCCTGTGCGGTGGCCGTCTGGCCGGGTCGGGAAACGTCTCCCGGGGGCGAACGCGACCACACGGTCCAT
>ENA-OQBT01000564-OQBT01000564.1-human-gut-metagenome-genome-assembly--contig:-NODE-564-length-21660-cov-7.921887_pt1 | contig 21660 bp, 25 predicted proteins | sample MGYA00242749_ERZ504557 | MGnify/ENA primary metagenome ERZ504557 (study PRJEB26092, sample SAMD00036243) | human gut metagenome | host: Homo sapiens | study: EMG produced TPA metagenomics assembly of... | reverse complement strand
GGGTTTCCCCCATTGTGCAATATTCCCCACTGCTGCCTCCCGTAGGAGTCTGGGCCGTGTCTCAGTCCCAATGTGGCCGTTCACCCTCTCAGGCCGGCTATGGATCGTCGCTTGGTGGGCCGTTACCTCACCAACTAGCTAATCCAACGCGGGTCCATCTTATACCACCGGAGTTTTTCACACCGAGCCATGCAGCTCTGTGCGCTTATGCGGTATTAGCAGTCATTTCTGACTGTTATCCCCCTGTATAAGGCAGGTTACCCACGCGTTACTCACCCGTCCGCCACTAGAAACAATCTAAATCTGCCGAAGCTTCAATAAAAGGTTTCCCGTTCGACTTGCATGTGTTAAGCACGCCGCCAGCGTTCATCCTGAGCCAGGATCAAACTCTCTGATAAAATGTTTGATTCATTTACTCAAGACAACCGTTTGGCTATCTCTCGTTTTTACTGCTTTTGGTTTGTTTAAACCGTTCTTTAAATGTAAAGAAATTTTCGAGAATCGTATGTGTTTCACTGTTTAGTTATCAAGGTTTGTTGTATCTGTCTCTCAGACAGCTTGTTTATTTTATCTCATCTCTTTTTGTTTGTCAAGCACTTTTTTAAGTTTTTTTCAAACATTTTTGAGTTAAGATTTTGTTGTCGTTTCGTTGACGACTTGGATACTTTACCATATCTTCTGTCTTTTGTCAACTACTTTTTTATTTTTCTGAAAGCAGATGTATTTATCTGTTTCTTAAAAACAATTTGTTCCTAACAACTCTGATAGAATAGCATTTTTTCCATTAGCTGTCAACATGTTTTTTACATAAATTTCATTTTTTTCTGAAAAACGTATTTTTTCGCCAAAAACCGCATTTCACAGACATGGTCACCACCTGTATCCTGGTGATTTTCCGTCTGCAAAATGCGGTTTCTTTTACCCACCATAAAATATTCCTGTAAAAATACGGATAAAAATATTTTTATCATAAAGAAAATCCAGTACTGTATCACCCCGGATCAGTCCCAGACCCTTTTGCCCTATTTCCGTGTTGCATAAAATCGTAAGTACCAGCATTCCGACCCATACAAAAACAATACACTTCATGCCTCCTACTACGGCGCCGGCTATTTTGTTGATCCCACGGATGACCGGCAATCTTGCTAGGAGATCCATGGCATACGCCAGCACATGGATCAGGATTGAGGAAAGTATGTATGACACCAAAAAAGAAAGACAGTTCACTGCTACATTGGCCAGATATCCGGAAATATACCCTGCAAATGTATTAACCGCCAGATATTGATACACCAATGCCGTATTATTTTCTGTTATTCCCTTCTGGAGGAGATCCGGAATATCCATGCTGCTGATCAGCTCCTTCTGTTCCTCCTCATCCATGGTTTCTTTTCCATCTGCCAGAGAATCCACAAACGATCCGCTGGCAGTCTGGATTTTTTCATAAACAGACGTATTCTCACGTATGAACTGATTCACATACGGATTGATCAGCCATACCAGAGCAACGGAGATCAGAACAAGCAATGCAGATACTACTTCTTTTACAAAGCCATGCCTGTATCCATCCACCATGGAAAAGGCAAGCAGGACCAGCACAGCCAGTCCAAGCCATGTCCAGTTCATATCTGCCCCCTTAACTGAATTTTATGGTGCTGACGCCTGTATCCAGTACCATAAGATATTTATTCCATCCGATCTTAAAGAAATCCCGGATCGTTCCATCTACATTTCCGGCATATTTCTGTACGCCACGGTTGTTCATCACGCAGATCTGCGAGCTGTTATACATGATGATATTATCTCCGCTCATTTTTATAGTCGTATATGGAATATTGAAATTTTTACGGAATTTCAGCTGTCCGCTCATACTATAGACTTCCATTGTATACAGATCATCTTTATTATTGTTTTTAAATACCAGGCCAATCCTGTCATCACTGAAAAATGTACTTACGATCTCCTGTTTTACATTGACTGTTTTGCTTTCTTTGGGAATCTGGCTTCCCTGATAAGTAGAAAATCCATCATCTCGCAAAGCAATATACTTACTGTCACTGATACATTCCACCTGCGGGATCACTACATTCTCATAGGTATAACCACTTACGATCCGATCATCCTCATTCTGCCCTACATCCCCATAATTATAAAATGCCACATAGCTGGTAGTCTTGCTTCCATCAACATACTGGAATGTTACCATCATCACTCCGTTATCAGACACTGCTACATCCATGGGATATCCCGGATCATCGATCTTAGTCAGATTTTCCGCGACCAGACTGCCATCCGGATTATAAAAATTGATCCAGGTATTATCATCATTGTCCAGGATCACTGCAACCATTCCATTCGATGCGATCCGCACTTTTACAATAGCATAAGATGTTGTTACAGTTCCGGTCACACCTTTTTTGTCGCAGATATAAAGCGATGTTCCCTCGCTGTCTGCAACAACCGCCCTGCTTCCATTCACATCTGCAATAGGATTCTGCATTGTATAGGTTTCATTCCAGATCGTATTCATGCTGTTGTCCACAACAGATACTCCATCCGGACTGTATCTCAGGATATCTCCATCCATGTCCACATACTGTGTGGACACAACATCTTCCTGTTCGCTTGTATTTAATACTTTATAGCTGTGATAGCTTCTTTTTTCTGCATAGAGAAAAACCAGGCAGACTGCTGCAGCGATCACTGCCGCTGTGATCACCTTTTTCCCCTTCTTGAAATTCTTCGGCGATGAGAAGTTCTCCCGTAGTGAGCGCCTTCCTGTGCAGCCTGTTCCTGTGCAAGCCTGGCTTTTTGCCTCATCAGCTTTTTGCGCTTTTGTTTTTTCTGTATTTTTTTTATGATATTCACAACTGTATCCCTTACCTTAAGTATTTTATTTTGTAATTGGTTTTCCAGTTATTATAGCACACTCCATCAGGGTAGTACAATTACCTGCCCGGGATAAATGATCTCATTGGCAGAAATTCCGTTTAATGCACAGATCTGCTCCATCGCCGCTACAGTACCATAGCGGTTGAGACTGATCTGATACAGGGTGTCTCCCGGGCGGATCACATAAGTTTCCCTTGGATTTTCTGCAGCCACTGAAGTCTCTTCTGTTTTTTTCTCTTCTGTTTTATTATCTTTTTTTTGCGTTGCTTCTGAAACAGACTGTTTTTTTGAACTTCGAGGTTCCGGTGTTATTGAGATTTTTTCTCTTTTCTGCGTGGTTTCCGTCGGGACCGGAGTTCCCCGCACAGCTTCCTGCGTCTGTACCGGTTTTTGTGTCTGCACCGGTTTTTGTGTCTGCACCGGTTTCTGCGTCTGCACCGCCTTTGGCGAAATCGATACACTCTGCACCGGTTCTGTTACTGCAGGTGTTATCTGCACCACCGAAGCAGAAGCGGCGCGATAATCTTCCGGAACCTCTGTTTTTTCCTGCTGATTCCGATAAAAGCCCACTCCAGCCACAAGAACTGCCAGTGCCAGACACACCGTAGCCGCATAAGAAAAAACAGAAGTTTTCTCTTCTCCCCGTTCCTCCGGATTTTTACTGTCTATGATCTTTCTGAAATTTCTGACAGCCCTGTCCTCCACTTTCTCGGATGCTTCTCCGCCCTCTTTCTGGCTGCGTTCGATCATATACGTCTGCATCTGAGAATTTTTCTCATAATAAATATAATACCCGCTCAGTTTTGCCATCATGCCGCCATCATAACGGAAAAAGGCATCCTCCCGTTCTCCAGGATCCATCAGCATCAGGATCTTTTCCCCTCCGAAATGTCTGAGATGTACTTTCACAAAAAGCTCCGTGATCTCCATTGCTATCTGAGGCTGTGCAAAAAACCATCCCACGATCTCCTGCTCCGGAAAATACTGATCCTTATCCTCCTGCAGTTTCTGCCAGAGTTTTTCCGAAAAGTCAATATGTTCTGCCGCAGCCTCCATGCCGTCTGCTGCAATGGCACCTTTTATAAAAATACAGGTCATATCTGCAGTCCATTGAATTTCACCTGTAAGTACCGCCACACTTCCCTGCCTTCCGGCTTTTCATCTTCTGCCAGGCTGCAGAGAAATGTGTATACATAATCTTCTATATAAATCCTGTAATCTCCGTTCGCCAGCCGATCTGCCTTACATTTCTAGGCATGGAAAACGATTCCTGCGCGGCTTCCTGTTCTGTTGTGTCCTCCTTATAAATGACTTCTATCATCTCATATCACTCCTTCTGTCCAAGCATAGCACAGTAAAAATGCGGATTTTAGCAGAATGTAAGAGTCTGTCCACAGAATTTAGCGACAGATTCCGCACCATGCATATTTTTCCTTTTTTCAGGATATGATAGAGTGAAAAAAGAATCGAGGTTTCTCATGGCTTTTTACATTGATGCCGGAAAAAGCGGTTCATCCGGCGAGATTGCTTATCTTCTGAAAAAATGCATTCTTCACTGTCCTAAAAAATGGACTGAGATCGTGTTTTTATGCATTGGCAGTGATCGTGTTACCGGAGATTGTTTAGGCCCATATATCGGACACCTTCTTCATCCTCATGAAACCGGACATATTTTTGTCTACGGCACTCTTTCCTGCCCGGTCCATGCCCTGAACCTGGAAAAAACTTCATCGCTTATCACAAGGCTTCATCCACACGCCCTTGTGATTGCCATAGACGCTTCTCTTGGACAAAAAAAACACCTGGCTATGTGACCATTGGAAATGGTGCACTTTACCCAGGTGCTGGTGTTCAGAAAGATCTTCCACCTGTAGGGGACATCCATATCACCGGCATTGTAAATACTGCCGGAATCATGGAGCAGCTTACCCTGCAGACTACCCGGCTCTCCACCGTGATAGCACTTGCAGATGTGATCGCCTGCGGGATTCTTAAGATACTTCCTGCAGAAACAGACTTATCCCCTGTTGATCTTGATTATGCGAACTCCTTGATCTGCTTATAGATACCCTCTGCATCGAGACCGTATTTATGAAGAAGCTCTAATGCCGGACCGGACTCACCGAATACATCATGGATTCCAATACGTTTAACCGGTACCGGTGCCTTCTCAGCCAGGCACTCGCATACAGCTCCGCCAAGACCACCGATGATGGAATGCTCCTCAACAGTTACAACCTTGCCGGTTTCTTTGGCAGCTGCAACAACAAGGTCCTCATCCAGAGGCTTGATGGTATGGATATTGATCACTTTTGCATCGATTCCGTCTGCTGCAAGCTTCTCAGCTGCTTCAAGAGCCGGTGCAACGCAAAGTCCGTTTGCGATGATGGTAAGATCTTTTCCCTCGCGGAGAACGATGCCCTTACCAAGCTCAAATTTATAATCCGGTCTGTCATTGATAACCGGAACAGCAAGACGTCCGAATCTCATGTATACCGGTCCCTGATGCTCGTAAGCAGCAGCAACCATAGCTTTTGCTTCGATATCATCAGAAGGACTTGCAACGACCATGCCCGGAATCACTCTCATCAGGGCAAAATCCTCCAGGCACTGATGTGTGGCGCCATCTTCACCTACAGAAATACCGCCGTGAGTTGCTCCGATCTTTACATTCAGCTTCGGATATCCGATGGAGTTACGAACCTGCTCATAAGCACGTCCTGCTGCAAACATTGCAAAAGTACTTGCAAAGGGAACCTTACCTGTGGAAGCGATTCCTGCTGCAATACCCATCATGTTGCACTCTGCGATACCGCAGTCAATGTGACGCTCCGGGAATTCTTTTTTAAACATACCTGTCTGTGTAGCTGCAGCAAGGTCAGCGTCAAGAACGATAAGATCCTCGTGTTTTTTTCCTAATTCTATGAGGGCACTGCCGTAGCTTGCTCTCGTTGCGATTTTCTTTACTTCTGACATAATGCTTCACCTACCTTCTCCAGATCTTCCATTGCCTGTGCATACTGCTCATCATTCGGAGCTTTTCCGTGCCAGCCTACTGCGTTCTCCATGTAGGAAACGCCTTTACCTTTTACTGTTTTCATGATGATAGCTGTCGGCATACCCTTTGTAGCTCTTGCCTCATCAAAAGCAGCCTTCAGCTGATCCATATCGTTGCCGTCCGCAACATTGATCACATGGAAATTGAAAGCTTCAAATTTCTTGTCGATCGGATACGGGGAGCATACATCTGCAATGTCACCATCGATCTGAAGTCCATTGTTATCTACGATCACAACCAGGTTGTCCAGTTTACGGAAGCCTGCGAACATAGCTGCCTCCCACACCTGGCCTTCCTCGATCTCACCATCACCCAGCAATGTATATACTCGATAGTCATCATTACTGAGTTTGGCAGAAAGAGCCATACCTGCTGCTGCAGAGATTCCCTGACCAAGAGAACCACTGGACATATCAACGCCCGGAATATGCTTCATATCCGGATGTCCCTGAAGATAGGAGCCCAGATGACGAAGTGTTTTCAGATCCTCTTTTGGAAAATATCCTCTCTCTGCAAGTACAGAATAGAGTCCCGGTGCTGTATGTCCTTTGGAAAGGACAAAACGGTCACGGTCTGCCTTCTTAGGATCCTTCGGATCGATGTTCATCTCTTCAAAATATAAATAGGTGAACACGTCTGCTGCAGAAAGGGATCCGCCCGGATGGCCGGCCTTTGCTGCATGGACTGCTGTTACGATATCCTTGCGGACTTCGTTGGCAACTTTCTGAAGTTCTAACTTATCCATGTTATAAATGTCTCCTTTTTAGTGCCCTGCTGTTCACAGGGAATTTGTATATAAAAGAGGTTTCGATCACTCACCGAATACTGCCTTGTAATCAGCCTGGAATTTAGCGATACCTGCATCTGTCAGCGGATGATGTGTCATCTGCTCAATTACCTTGAACGGTACCGTAGCGATATCTGCGCCTGCAAGTGCACATGCAGTTACATGCATTGGATGACGAACGCTTGCTGCGATGATCTCTGTTGGGATATCTGCAACTGCAAACATCTCAGCGATCTGCTGGATCAGCTCAACGCCATCTGTGGAGATGTCATCCAGTCTTCCAAGGAACGGAGATACATATGTAGCACCTGCTCTTGCTGCAAGAAGTGCCTGGTTAGCAGAAAAGATCAGAGTAACGTTTGTCTTGATCCCCTCAGAGGAAAGAACCTTAACTGCCTTCAGTCCCTCTGTTGTCATAGGAATCTTAACAACCATGTTCGGATGGATCGCTGCGATCTCACGTCCCTCACGGATCATTCCCTCAGCATCTGTTGTGGTAGCTTTAACCTCACCGCTGATCGGTCCGTCAACGATCGTTGTGATCTCTTTGATCACCTCATTGAAGTCTCTTCCTTCTTTGGCGATCAGAGACGGGTTTGTTGTAACTCCACAGATAACTCCCATGTCATTTGCTTCTCTGATATCCTCTACTTTAGCTGTGTCGATAAAAAATTTCATTGTTTTTTCCTCCTGTTTACGTTCGTTCTTTTTCTTGATGATTCCATTATAACAAACTCATTGCGGGGGTCAAGGCACCTGCTTTTTATTAATAAATCTTTTATTAATAAAATAACATTTTATTAATAATGCCTGTCAATTTTTTCACCCAAAACAGCTTCTTTCCATTTTCCTCAATTCGAATATCGCCGTAATTATCGTAGCTAACAAGGTTTCTATTCAAATGTGTCATGGAAACTCTCTCTATATATTATTATTAATAATTTTTGCGCTATTATTTATTTTTCTGTTCATCAGACTGGTTTCTGTCCAGTCTTGCATACCCCGTCGTGCGGCGCGTGATCAGCTTCGGGGTATATTCGATATTATACAGGCTGGCAGGTCTTTCATCCAGGTAAAATTTATCATTCATGTCGATCTTACGGATGATGATGTCACAGGCATCTCTTCCCTTCAGCGCAACAAAATGATCAATGGTTGTCAGGGAGATCCTGCGGATGCCGGAATAAAAAATATTGTCGCACCCTATGACAGAAACATCCTTCGGAACGTGTATCCTCATTTCATGCAGCGCATCAATGGCGCCTATGGCCATCATGTCATTCTGTCCTGCGATAGCCGTAAATTTCTGTCCTTCCTGGAGAAGCTCCATGGTCAGCTCGTAGCCCATGGCATACTCGGAATCCATCCGCGGGATTTTTCTGTCATTGGACTCATCTGCCGCCTTGATGAGCACATGATCCTTTTTTCCCTCTTTTTCAAACTCGCGAACAAAGCCCTCCACACGCTTGGATCGCTGCCACTGCCGTCTGGTAAGTGGCGGCGTGATAAATGCCACATCCGTGTGCCCCAGATCAAGAAGATGTCTGGCCATCAGCTTCCTACCACTGTGTTGTCCTGATTGATAGCATCTACCGTGGTTGTTTTTTCCTTGTTGCTGATGATGACAGTGGTGTTTCTTTTGCGATCTTTTCTACCTGATGCTGGAAATCCGGATGAGGATTGCAGGTATAGATGATCCCTGCCGGCCGCATGGTCTGCATCATACGGAGATATTTTTCTTCCAACCCCGCATCGCGCTGGGTGTTGCAGATAAATACCCCATATCCCTGCTCATTGGCCACAGCCTCGATCCCCTGAAGCAGCAGTACATAATAGGGACTGGTGAGTGTGGGGCAGAAAACAACGATCAGCTTTTCTTTTCTGTCAGCTTTGTGTTTCCGACGTCCGGGAAGCTCATAGCCAAGCTCTCTGGCCGCCTGCTCCACCCGCTCCACAGTTTCTCTCGAAAAAGAAACATTATATTTCCGGTTCAGCACCATGGATACCGTTGCCTGGGAAACTCCTGCGCGTGCTGCCACATCCGATGAGGTTGCTTTCTTTTTTGCCACCAGTCTCACCTCCTTTATAATCTGGGGAAATTTCCTGGCTGCTTATCACTTTTTGCAATCCCTCAGGGAATTTTTCACCTGATCCGGTTATAGTTCCACTCTTCCTTCCAGTGCCCGGAGAAGTGTCACCTCATCAATATACTCCAGATCACCGCCCACCGGAACTCCGCTGGCGATACGGCTTACTTTGATCCCGGTCGGTTTGATCAGCTTACTGATGTACATAGCTGTCGTTTCGCCTTCAAGACTGGAATTGGTTGCCACAATAACTTCCTTTACATCCCCCTGAAGGCGCTTCATCAGTTCCTTCAGTTTGATATCATCCGGCCCGATCCCAAGCATCGGGGAGATCGCACCATGAAGTACATGATATACACCGTCAAATTTACCTGTTTTCTCATATGCTGCCAGATCCCTGGTATTCTCAACCACCATGATCGTGCTGTGATCCCTTTTGGGATTGGCGCAGATCGGACAAAGCTCCTGATCTGTCAGCGTGTAACAGCACTTACAGTACTGAACATTCTGCCTTGCATCGGTAATGGAGGCGGTCAGCTGCTCCACCTGGTCCTTCGGCATATTCATGATATGAAATGCAAGACGCTGGGCAGATTTGGCTCCGATCCCCGGAAGATGGGAAAGCTGCTCAATAAGTTTATTGATATGGCTGCTGTAATATTCCATCAGAAAGGAAGACCTCCGCCAAGACCGCCAAGGCCGCCTGTGAGTTTGGACATCACTGCTGCTGACTCGGACTCAACCTGACGGAGCGCCTCATTTGTTGCTGCCGCGATCATGTCTCAAGCATCTCGATATCATCCGGATCTACCGCTTCCTCGGAAAGTGTGACCTTTGTTATTTCACGTTTACCGGAAACTGTAACGGAAACAGCTCCGCCGCCTACTGTTGCTGTAAACTCTTTTTCCTCAAGAGCTTTCTGGTTTTCTTCCATCTGACGCTGCATTTTCTGCGCCTGTTTCATAAGATTATTCATGTTTCCCGGCATACCCATGCCAGGAAATCCACCTCTTTTTGCCATAATACTTTCCTCCTGTTTTTTGTTTACGGATTTATGACTCCTCATCCGGGTCTTCTTCCACTACGATATCCATGTGGATATTCTCCCGAAGTGCATCGTCTACTGTGATCTGCGCGAGATTGGTGTGCTGATGTTTGTTGGCTACCAGCATATGTATCTCCACGCTCTTGCCTGTCCGGGCAGCAATAATGTCCTGAAGCTCTTTCTTCGCCTCCGGATTGTCTACATAATTCATCCCCAGAAAATCCTGGAATTCCACATAAAGGATGGGATCTCCTGTTTCTCCGTTATACTTGGGGACTGCACGCTGCAGGGACTGCTTGAAAAGTCCGGTAGTCTGACCCACGATGGCACGCCAGCCTGCCACGATCTTCTGAAGATCCTCAGGAGCTGCCTTCTGTGGTTTCTGCTGCTGTACCGTTGCTGTACCGGTCACTGCCGCCCCCGGTTCCCCGGTTCCACCGGCCTCGCTCTCCCGAACGATCACCTGCTGCACAGGCCGTTCCTCCATCTGCTTTTCCAGGACACGAAGCCTGTCAAGAACAGAGTCTAGATTTGTCTCCATGGCCGGTCTGCACAGCTTAATCAGTGCGATTTCCACCAATACACGCTTCTGGCTTGCAAAACGGATCTGATTGGACAGATCGGAAAAAATACGAATGTAACGCATCAGCGTCTCCACATCTGTCATCCCGCTCTCTTCCTTCAGAAGCTTCAGATTCTCAGAAGAAACATCAATGGCTTCCTCCGGATTTTCGGAAGTCTTCACAAGCAGAAGATTTCGCATATACCAGGTAAAATCTGATACAAACTGTCCCAGCTCCCGGCCGCCTGTGATCAGGTCCTCCAACACATGGATGGAACCTGTCACATCGCCGGAAAGAACCTTTCGGAGAAGTCTGCTGAATACCTCTGTATCCACAGCTCCCAGAACATCCAGGACTTTATCATAAGTAAGCACCTGTCCCAGATAAAAGGAAATACACTGATCCAGAAGACTCAGGGCATCTCGCATGGACCCGTCGCCTTTTTTTGCCACATAGCGTACAGCCTTCTCCTCTGCTTCCACCCCTTCTGCTGTCAGAAGCTCGGAAAGTCTGGCAGCAATGGTATCAATGGATATCCGGTGAAAGTCATAGCGCTGACATCTGGACAGTATTGTGATCGGTATCTTGTGGGCCTCTGTAGTCGCCAGGATAAAAATAACATAAGAAGGCGGCTCCTCCAATGTTTTCAGAAGAGCATTAAATGCACCTGTTGAGAGCATATGCACCTCATCGATGATATAAACCTTGTATTTACCCTCTGTTGGACGATAAGCCACTTCCTCACGGATCTCACGGATGTTATCAACACCGTTGTTAGAGGCTGCATCGATTTCGATCACATTCATGGCAGTTCCCGCCTGAATGGCCTTGCACATGGCACATTCATTGCAGGGGCTGCCATTTACAGGATGTTCACAGTTTACTGCCTTCGCCAGGATCTTTGCAACCGTAGTTTTTCCGGTACCACGCGTTCCGCAGAACAGGTATGCGTGTCCGATACGGTTCGCCTTGATCTGGTTTGTCAGTGTTGTCACAATATGATCCTGTCCTTTTACATCGTCAAAATTGTCGGGACGAAATTTACGGTAAAGAGCAGTATAACTCATAAAACTCTCCTTCTCTTCGCCACAGTCGCCGCGGAAAGACTCCCGCGGCGGCCAGATGACTCATAATTCATTAATCGCCAAAACTGATTCCGATCTGTTTGGCTGCTTTTACAAGCTGATCCTTTGGAGATACCATCTTCAACTTGCCTGCGCATTCAGCAAGAGGAACCCTCTTGATCTTGCCGTTGATGACACCGATCATAACACCGTATTCCTCATCCATGATCGCCTGCGCTGCACCGGCACCGATCCTTGTGGAAAGAACGCGGTCATATGCACATGGCTCTCCGCCTCGCTGCATATGTCCCGGAACTGTGATACGTACCTCACTTCCGGTCACCTGCTGGATCTGGTCTGCGATCTCATAGGATACAGACGGATATTTCTTCGCTCTTTCCGCAAGCTTTTCTTTGTATTTTTTCTTCGGAAGCTCTGCATCTTCTTTTGAGATAGCTCCCTCAGCTACTGCAAGAATGGTAAAACGCTTGCCTGCCTTGTTACGCTTCTGGATGGCTTCTACAACCTTATTGATATCGTATGGGATCTCCGGGATCAGGATCACATCTGCTCCGCCTGCAACACCGGCATTCAGTGTAAGGCTTCCGACCTTATGTCCCATGATCTCAACAATAAATACACGTCCATGAGATGCAGCTGTTGTATGGATGCAGTCAATGGCATTTGTTGCGATCTCCAGAGCGCTCTGGAAGCCAAAGGTCATATCTGTACCCCAGATATCATTATCAATGGTCTTCGGAAGATGGATGATATTCAGGCCTTCCTCGCGGAGAAGATTGGCGGTTTTCTGCGTTCCGTTTCCGCCGAGGATCACAAGACAGTCAAGACAGAGCTTATAGTAAGTCTGTTTCATGGCCTCAACCTTATCCAGTCCCTTCTCATCCGGAACCCGCATCAGTTTGAATGGCTGTCTGGATGTTCCGAGAATAGTTCCGCCCTGAGTCAGGATTCCGGAAAAGTCCCTGGCTGTAAGCATACGGTATTTCCCGTAGATCAGTCCCTTATATCCGTCATCAAATCCATAAACCTCAAGGTTCTCAACGCTGTTGCTCAGACCCTTTACAACGCCTCTCATGGTTGCGTTCAGTGCCTGACAGTCACCACCGCTTGTCAGCAGACCGATTCTTTTAATCATAGCGTCCTCCATTCTATGCCCTCTTATGTGCACATTTTATTTGTTGCTGTCTGCATATAAGACAGATATTCCACCTGACGTATTTCTGCAGAACAACTACTGTATCCTCTCTTTTCACAGAGTTTTACACAATATAATATTATAAAGCATTTTCAGGCAGTGTACAATAGCCAAAAAAGCACGAAAACAGCGAGTGTATTGATTGACTTTACCTGTATCTCATCGTAAAATAAAATTATCAGTAACTTTCGTATGTTTACAGAAAATTTTCACCAGGAAAGGAGCGTCCTATGAAAAAAATCCTCAAAAAACTATCCTGCGCTTTATTAGCCGCAGCCATGGTATGCGCCATGACTCCTCTCGCCGCCAGTGCAGCGATCAATTATTCCAAAACCCGGATCGTTTATATGCCCACATCCGGAAAGGACCTGGGATACGATGAGATCTCGATCAGCAATATTCCTGCTAAACAGAACATTCTCAAATCCAATGTTAAAGTAGTCAGCGGAGGATCTGTGATCGCACTGGACTCCTTCGGTTCCAGCAGCTTCAAAAGTACCACGGAGGCTTTCCGCAAGGGTGCAAAACCGTACACTCACTCCGATCATTTCTACAATATCGGTTTTGCCGTTAAAAAGCCCGGAACCGGAAAGATTTCCTTCAAGGTCGGAAACAAAACCTATACTTCCACCATCAAGGTGCTTCGTTATGTCAACCCGTTGAAATCCGTCTCCATCACAGGTGTAAAAGGCAATCTTGCCGGAAAATTCAAAAGCTCCGGCCATAACGCCTTTCGTTACACCAACAAGGCACAGAAGAATGCTGTCATGAAATGCACCGCTGCAAATGGCTGGAAGATCACAGGCGTTTCTTTCAACAACAACCGGACCCATACACAGTATAGTACCAATTACAACGCTCCTAATAGCGGGGCTTCTTCTTCCATGCTCCGTATCGGAAACCTTTCCGCGAAGCAGTCCGCCTATATCAGCTTCACCCTTCGCAACACCAAAAACGGGGCGGTACAGTACTGTACACTTAATATGAACTGATTTATTTCGGTCTGTACCTTGACAAATCCGGCTTCAGCGTCTATAATTAAATTCCGCGCAGCCGGGGAGATAGCGGTGCCCTGTACCTGCAATCCGCTACAGCAGGGGTGATGCCAATCTGAGGCTTGTATCTTGCAGAGCAGCCCTTTATAAGTGGCGTTGACGTCTGGGTCTTACGCAACAGGAATCTGTGAACCGTGTCAGGGCAGGAATGCAGCAGCACTAAGCAGAAGCTCTTGTGTGCCGTGAGGGTGCCTAGGCTGAGTTAACTGTAAAGGTAACGTCTGTGAGACCATTCCGAGGTGCGGCGCGCGTAAAAAAGGTTATAATATATGATCTCTATATAAACAGCATTCCCGCCGGTCCGTCATTTATGACTGATCCGGCGGGATTTTTTGTACTATTATTTTATTTACAATATCCGGCAACTACCTGATTGATCAGCTTGCCGTCTGCCTTTCCCTTCAGATCTCCCATAACTGCCTTCATGATCTGGCCTTTATTTCCTGTTGCCAGAACATCTGCAAATTTCTCCTCTATATAAGCCTTGATCTCTGCTTCATCCATCTGCTTCGGAGCATATTTCGCAATGATATCATATCTTGCCTGATACTCCTCTTTCAGATCTGTACGTTCTGCAGGGCAGGTGTCGATCTGCTCTTTTGCTGTTTTCAGCTCTTTCAGGATAACTTTGTCTACAAGCTCTCCTTTGATGTCATCACGGCATCCCTCATCAATGGCAGCTTTTTTTACTGCTGCGATCAGTGCGGAAACTGCTTCCTTTGTTACCTTATCTTTGGCCTTCATTGCTGCTACCATGTCTTTTCTTAAAGCTTCAAGTTCCATTTTTTGTTCCTCCATTTTCTGTCGTTCCTGTATCAACGACTTTCGCTTGGTCTGAATGGATTTTCTGTCTGTAATAGTGAAATCCATTTATGATTTTATTTTGATATTTTCACAGGATTCTGTCAAGAGTAAATCTCCCGGGACTTTTCTTTCTGTTCCGCTCTCTCTGACTGTGTCTGCCCGGCAAGGCGCTCTGCTTCCTGCTTCTTCAGGATTTTTGCCTGCTTCTTTTTCTCCCGCAGTTCCCTGAAAAATGTGGAAAGCATTTCGGAGCATTCCTCTTCCAATACCCCTTCTGTGATCTTTACCTGATGATTAAAGCCTTCGATCTGAAGAAGATTCATCACAGATCCGGCACAGCCTGCTTTCGGGTTCATACAGCCGATCACCACCTCATCGATCCTGGATTGTACCAGTGCACCGGAACACATCTGACAAGGCTCCAGCGTTACATACATGGTGCATCCCTCCAGACGCCAGTCTCCCAGCTTTTTACTGGCCTTTCGGATAGCATTAAGCTCTGCATGAGATAAGGTATTTTTATCTGTATTGCGGCGATTGTAGCCTCTGGCTATGATCTTTCCCTCATGCACGATCACGCAGCCGATCGGCACTTCCTCCAATGCACGGGCCTTTTTTGCCTGGCGGATTGCCTCTTTCATAAAACGTTCCTGATCTGTCACGTTTTTACTCCTCCTGTAACTTCACATTCCGGAAAAAGCTCCGGGATTCTATCTGTTCATACTAAGACTGCTCTCAGCCTTCTGTCCGTTCGATTATAACTTTTCAAATATTCCATGTCAATCTGCTGCAAAACAGATATTCGCACACAGCCAAAAACGCAGACAACGGAAGCTCTCGCGAACTCCATTGTCTGCGTCAATGAATGCATTATATCTGCTTTTTTCCGGAAAGTCAAGCAGCCAGATTATTTGTGAAGTGACTCACCATTGGTAGCGATCACATCTTTATACCAGTAGAAGGATTTCTTCTTATAACGGTTCAGTGTACCTGTTCCATCGTCGTTGCGGTCCACGTAGATGTAGCCGTAGCGTTTTTTCAGCTCTGCTGTAGATGCACTGACAAGGTCAATGCAGCCCCAGGAGGTGTAGCCCATAAATTATATGTTTTTTTCTTCCATGAGCAAGTCCCCATCTCTGCTTACTGCTTTTCGCAACTCCGCAGGAAACTTACTTGATTCGGTTAAAAAGGCTTGCAGCTTTTTTCGGGGGAGAGTATGCTTGTAGTATCATAAATAAGAGAAACAAGGGGATTTTCCTATGAAAATATGTGGATTTAACAAAACAACCCTGCTGGATTATCCGGGAAGGGTAGCCTGTACCATATTCTTAGGCGGTTGCAACTTCCGCTGCCCATTCTGCCAGAATGGAGCTCTTGTCGTGGAGCCTGACACCCAGCCTGAATATTCCCAGGAGGAAATCCTGGCTTTTCTAAAAAAAAGAAAGGGGATTCTCGATGGCGTCTGCATTTCCGGCGGTGAACCCACACTTGCACCGGAGCTGCCGGAATTTCTCAGCAGGATCAGGGAGCTGGGCTATGATGTGAAGCTCGATACCAACGGTTCCCGCCCCTCCGTGGTAAAAAATCTCGCAGCAGCTGACCTGATCAACAAGGTTGCCATGGATATCAAGGCCTGTCCTTCCAACTATCATGCGCTTACCGGTGTACATGCCGATCTGGATGGGATCCGGGAAACTGCCGGATGGCTGCTGGACGGACACCTTGATTATGAATTTCGTACAACAGTTGTGAGGGAACTTCATTCCGAAAAAGATTTTCAGGAGATCAGCCGGTGGTTAAGCGGTGCAAAAGCTTATTATCTCCAGGCTTACCGGGATTCCGACGGAGTTCTGATACCGGGATTCTCTGCCTGCTCCGAGGAAGAAATGAAAAACTACCGGGATATCCTGTCTCAGACGATCCCGGTAGTAGAAATTCGTGGTATGGAGCTGTGATCTGCGGATTTGCAAAACTGTTTGCTTATCTGCATGGATGCCGAAATTTTTCTGATCAGATGTTAATAAAACAGTACCAGTATCCTCCCTTTCCGCCTGGGATATGAATATCCGGACATTCCTTAAAGTGGGGAAAGCCAAACATATTGGCCATAAACCGTTCCTGCTGGCTGTATCCACCGGGTACCCCCAGTATGTACTGTCCCCGGGGATTTCTGCACAGCAGAAGATGGCCGAAATTCTGATATCCGTACATGACAAAACGGTTGCTGCAGAAGCAGCCGTTTTTTCTGCATAAGGCACTGCAGTCCGATGGTCTGATCTTGCGGCAGTCTGTGAAATAGCCGTCGTTAAAGGGATCATCACAGGGTATTCCCGGAAGTGAACGAGATGGCTCCGGTCGCGATGGTTTCGGCGGATGCGGTGACGGCTGGCCTGGCCGTGGTAGTTCCGGCGGATGCGGTGACGGCTGGCCTGGTCGTGGTGGTTCCGGCGGATGCGGTGATGACTGGCCTGGTCGCAGTGGCTCCGGCGGATGCGGACTGGGAGCCTGATATGAATTTCCGGTTTCCGATGTCTTTAATACATCCTCCTGAATCTCCTCCACCGTCATGATCCTGTCTGACTCCTTCTGATTTTCCTGCACTTCTGGCAAGGTTCCATCTTTTTGATTTTCTTCTTCCTTTTCTTCCCGCTCTCTGCCTGTTTTCTCCGCCGCCTTCTGATATTCCGTTCCTGTTTTCTCCGTTTCCTTCCGAGATTCCGTTTCTTTTTTCTTCCACTCGCGGAAATTCTCCGGCCGGATCGCTGATCATCCCATTCCGTTCCCCAGAATCCGCCGGCATCGGAGATCAGAAGCAGTCCTCCAAGCTCCTGAAGACTTTTTCCCATGCCTCCAATATCCCCTGTATCCGTCTCCAGTGCGCACTCGATCCGCTCCCGCCCTGTAACACAGCTTCCGATCAAAATACCATCCATCAGCCCTTCCTGCCGCACAAACCCATACACTCTGCACCGACTTCCAGGCTCCAGTCCAACGCAGCGCAGATGAACCTCCACACGGCATTTCCTATCTCTGGCCTCCACCCTCACATAACCGCTGCTGCCATCTTTTTTTCCTTTCCGATACTCGTACACATACGCAACAAAACGCTGATATCCAGCCAACGCACGTCCCTCCGGTATTTCGGTTTCGTTAATATATATGAAGATCGAGAGAAATCATTCCATCAACTGAAAAAAGCTCCAGGATGTACAAACATAAAAAAGAACCCCTCAACCAAGGGATTCTCAAGCTGTTAGTCGAAGCGACAGGATTTGAACCTGCGACCTCTGCGTCCCGAACGCAGCGCTCTACCAAACTGAGCCACGCTTCGTTATTCTGTTTCAGTTGTTTGTGTTTTGCTCAACTGCAAGAGCTATTATATTAGAGTTTCTGTACTTTGTCAATAGAAAAAATTAAAATTTTTCAAAAAAATCGAATTTTTTCTTTTTTCCTGCTTCGGGCATACTTTTTTTTTGCAGACCCGAAGCAGTTTTTGGAAAGGTTCTTATAAATATCTATGCCCAGCGGCTCTTCTGTTCTTCGCAGATACTGTTCCACTGGCAGTTTCCACAGATTTCCTTACGTTTATCCATCGCAAGAATTTTTTTCCTGGACTTTTTTTTGTAAATTCGCTGAAGTGCAATGTCTGTCCGGCCTTCAGTCCACATTTTTCCAGCACGGCATTGTCATACTCTGCCACTTTATCTCCGGCTTCGCAATGTCCGCCCAGATTATTCGGACAGGCAGAGCAGATCTCATCCGTATCCACATGAAGCCTTATTTTCTTTCCCTCCAGAAAAATCTTCAGCATCTCGGCCATATGTGCAGTAAAACCGTTACTGTAGCCTTCCCCCTTAAAATACGCCAGGCACATACCATGATGAGGGCGCAGCGGAATGACCATTCCCTCTGTGCCCTCATCAGAAGCATATGCCGCAGCACTGCTTTTATCTTGCATATTTACGTACCTTTCCTGATAAAACATAAGCCAGTGCGATCTTGATAAGATCCGGAATGATAAACGGAAATACACACCAGCCAAGAACTGCCATAAGACCTACCGGACCTGTGCTTCTTGTGTAGGCAAACATAAACCATGCGGTTCCAAAGGCATAGCATACGATCAGTCCAACGATCATGGAAATGATCTGAACAACCGGCTTTCTGCCAAAAACGTGCTCAATTGCCCACATAACAAGTGCGGAAAAGATAAATCCAATGATATATCCACCTGCATTTCCGAGAAGAGCTCCAATGCCTCCGGAAAATCCTGCAAAAACCGGAACTCCTACTGCTCCAAGAAGAACGTAAACCAGAACTGCCAGAGTTCCTCTTTTTCCTCCAAGCACACCAACTGCCATAAATACTCCGAATGTCTGCAGAGTAAACGGTACCTGTGCCGGAATGGAAATCCATGAGCAAACTGCCATCACTACTGCAAAAACTGCACTGTAAACAAGATCATACGTCTTGCTTCTGCCTGCTGCCACTGTTGTCATAATAATCTGTATCCTTTCTTTCCTTTTCTGCTTTTCCTGTCGAAAGATCATTCCTGTCCTTTATAAATGATATCCGCTCTTTCGCTGTTAACAATTTAACACAGCAGGATTTCAATGTCAACTTAATTTTATTTTTTAAGTTTACATTTTACAATGCCGTTTACAACTATGTAAACCTGCCATTTACAAATGATATCGTCAATTTTCACTTTCAAATTCCCCTCTCTGATGCTATACTGAAACCAATGAGTTTTCAGCAAAAAGGGGGATTTTTCCACATGAATATACACGATATTCATAACATCAGCACCAACTGCACACGGACTGAATTTGTAGGGACCGCAGTTCTTGACACAATCGGACTCGTGATCTCCGGAGTTGATGATTCTCTGCTTAAAGAGATGAACGTAGGTACCCAATACCACTGTCTGGGGCTTTTCAGTTCCCGAACAGGCGCTGCCGGCCAGATCACAGCTATTGACGATGCAGTAAAAGCCACAAATACAGAAGTCCTTTCCATTGAGCTTCCAAGAGACACCAAGCTGGGGCGGTCACGGAAACTATATCGTCCTTGGCGGAAATGATGTATCCGACGTGCGTCACGCCATTTCTCTGGCTCTGGAACTGACTAACAAATATGCAGGTGAGGTCTACATCAGCGAATCCGGCCACCTGGAGTTTGCTTTTTCCGCAAGTGCAGGTCCTGCTATCCATAAAGCCTTCGGCACACCTCTGGGTGAAGCATTTGGTTTCATGGCAGGTTCTCCGGCTGCTATCGGTCTTGTGATGGCAGATAATGCCGTGAAATCCGCAGCAGTATCAATTACACAATATATGACTCCGAATATCGGTACCAGTCATTCCAATGAAGTGATCATCGCCATCTCCGGTGATGCCAGTGCTGTAAAAGCTGCTGTACTGGAAGGCCGTCAGACAGGCCTTGAGCTTCTCATCGGTATGGGAACCTATCCGGAGATCCCGGGTACGCCGTATCTGTAAAATCTCCGGATTGCAGGAAATTTGTGAATTTCCACACACTACACTTCATGAAACACATATCTACGTCATGCATACAAAAGCAGCGCTGCAAGGATTAGCATACGATCCTGCAGCGCTGTATTTCTCTTAAATATTCTCCTCTGGATTTTTCCGGATCAGCCCACCTGATATACATCTGCAGACTGAAGTCCGAAGCTTAATGCCTCAGAATGGCTTCCACAATAGATATCCACATGTCCGTAAGGAGTTCCCAGATCCTCTACCGTATAAACAGTGCCATTGATCAGAAGCTTGGTCCCAAACGGAACACCTGCCATGGCAACGGTACGTCCTGCTGTCGGAACTGTTCCGCTGGCGGTAAGATTGCCGGCTGTACCGCAGCACTGTGCACAGTTGCAGTATGCGGTCAGTGTAAAGTTTCCAAGATATGTTCCCTGACTGGAAGAACCGGAATCGGACGTATCCGCAGAGGCATCTTCCGTCTCCTCGGAAGCTGTCTCATCATTGGAAACCTCCTCCTGGGAGCTGTCCTCGGAAACATCTTCGGAACTTCCGGACTGTACATCATCCGCTTCCTCTTCCTCCTCTACAACAATGTCTGTACTTGTAGAGCTGCTGGAAGACTCGGTTGTATCCTCCTCCGGATCATAGCCGTAATCATCGTCAGAATCAGCCTCTTCACTGTCCTCGTTATCCTGATCGGCTTCTTCCTGGGCTGCCGCTTCTGCTGCCTGTCTCTCAGCCTCTGCTGCCGCTTCAGCCTTAGCTTTCTCTTCTGCAGCCTTCTCCGCCTCTGCCTGCTGTACCAGAGCGGTAATACTGCTGTCTGCATTACTGATATCTGCCATCAGCTGCTGAGCCTCTTCCTGGCTGGCGCTGATCTGGTTTACATAAGAGTTAATATCATCGCTTGTGCTGGAAGCCATGGACTGCACTTCCTGCTGTTTGGCTGCACGCTCCGTCATCAGATCATCGATCTCCGCGGACTCCGTCTCAACCTTTTTCTCATTCTCCTGGATATTCTTCTGAAGACTCACATATTTATCCAGCATGTCTCTGTCGTATGTAGAAATCTGGATCGCATTCTCCGCGCGATTGAGGAATTCTGCAAGGCTTTCGGAAGAAAGCAGTGTCTCCAGTGCGGAAGTTCCGGCATTTTCATACATATATGCGATTCGAAGCTTCATGGATTCATACTGATCTGCAGAAGCTTTCTTTGCTTTTTTCAGTTCTTTTTTTACTTTATTTAATTCATCTTCCTTCTCAGCAGCCTGGATGCTAAGCTCAGAAATGCTGTTGGTAAGATCCTCATACTGTGCGTTTAAATCAGCCAGATAGCTCTCCAGCTCCTGCTTCTTGCTCTCCAGTGTGCCGATGCTGCTCTGTACCTGCGCAAGACCCTCCTCAGCGGCCTGTTTCTCCGCCTGTGCCTCTGCGATCGCAGCGTCTGTACCTGATGCATATACGGTGCTTCCCATGGAAAGGGTCAGCATACCTGTAAGCAGTAATGTGAAAACTTTTCTATTCTTCATATAAACACCTTTCGTCCTTTCATGGATTCTAGTATAACACATTTTTCATAGAAAGCAAT
>ENA-OQBT01000563-OQBT01000563.1-human-gut-metagenome-genome-assembly--contig:-NODE-563-length-21661-cov-2.993499_pt1 | contig 21661 bp, 29 predicted proteins | sample MGYA00242749_ERZ504557 | MGnify/ENA primary metagenome ERZ504557 (study PRJEB26092, sample SAMD00036243) | human gut metagenome | host: Homo sapiens | study: EMG produced TPA metagenomics assembly of... | reverse complement strand
CATAAAGTAATACCTCCTAAAAAATATATTTTCTAGAAAGATATAACCTTATTTAACCCTTATATAGCAAGGGGTTTCAGACTTTTTACCAACTCATTTTGTCCACCCTTTAAAATCTAATAAAAAATTTAAAAGACCGATGAGATAGATAAATACTAGTCTCATCGGTCTAAAAACCAACTCAAAATGTCCTATAGGCCGCAAACTACTTGTTTAATATTAATCATCCTCCTATTTATGTTTTTATTTAGGAAGATATAATACCATTGTAGTCAGTAGCTATGTGGGTTCCCGCATGTTTCTACACACACTTTTTGTCCACCCTTTATCTTTGTCAAAAAAGATAAAAGTGCTACAAACCCAGTATCTATCTAGGTTTGCAGCACTTTCTACACACACTTTTTGTCCTATAACTCAAAACATGCTAAATATTGGTTAGCAGCATGAAAAAACTGCCACCGGAAACCGGTGGCAGATACAAAACTAATTTTATTTTTTCGAGTGTCTACTTGACGGGTAGCAGTTCAAAGTCTGTAGGGGTTTTGAAAAAGCAAGTATTAACGTTTCGAGAACTGGGATGCTTTACGAGCTTTTTTGAGACCGTATTTTTTACGTTCTTTCATACGTGGGTCACGAGTCAAGAAACCGGCTTTTTTGAGGGACTGACGAAGTTCTTCGTCAACGCCGAGCAACGCACGGGAAATACCGTGACGGATTGCACCTGCTTGACCGGATGGACCGCCACCTTCAACGCTGGCGATTACATCATATTGTTCAACCGTACCGGTAAGGTTAAGCGGTTGTTTTACAATCAATTCCAAAGTCTTACGACCGAAGTATTCGTTTAATTCACGTTTGTTAATCGTGATTTTACCTGTGCCCGGTACCAGACGAACTCTGGCAACGGAAGATTTTCTACGGCCTGTACCGTAGTACTGAGCTACTGCCATGTGTATGTTCCTCCTCCCGGAAATTACCGAATATCAAATTCCAAAACTTCAGGTTTCTGAGCTGCATGTGGATGTTCAGGACCTGCATAAACGTTCAATTTGCGATAAATCTGAGCGCCTAATTTGTTCTTAGGAAGCATCCCGCGAACTGCCATTTCCACAACGCGTTCAGGGTGTTTTGCCAACATGTTACCAAGAGTAACGAATGTGGAACCGCCCGGATAACCGGAATGACGGAAATACATTTTCTGTTCTAATTTTTTACCTGTGAAACGAACTTTCTCAGCGTTGATTACGATAACGTGGTCACCGGTGTCAACATGTGGTGTGAAAGCTGGTTTATTTTTGCCCCGAAGAACTTTAGCTACTTCGGCAGCAAGGCGTCCTAAAGTTTTACCTTCAGCGTCAACAACATACCATTTCCGTTCGATAGTGTTCGGATTGGCCATATATGTGGTTTCATGCTGCTAATTCCTCCTCATAACGACTAACTTTACCAAAAAGCATCCTGCTCTCTTTCCGGGGCTAATGGAATAAGATTCAAATGCTTACCGAAATATTATACATGGTTAACATCAGTGATGTCAACCACATTTTAATATTTCTAGATATAATAATTTTTGCCCTACTTAGAATACTCTCGATAGAGAGAGTACCCCGTTCGGGCAAAAGCTTATATAAATTTTTTACTCCTCTTCAATGATTCAAGAGGCGTTTCGCGTACAAAATCAAAATATTCTTACTTTTGAGCCTTTTCACCGATAATGCGCACTTCCGTCTCCAGATTAACGCCATGTGCTTCCGCAACCCGGGCCTGGACACTGTGAATTAAATTCAGCACATCCTCAGCCGATGCCTGTCCTTTATTAATAACAAAACCGGCGTGTTTTTGGGACACTTCCGCATCACCCACAGCGAGGCCCTTAAGACCGGTCTGCTCAATGAGCGTCCCTGCAAAATATCCCGGTGGCCGTTTAAACGTAGATCCCGCACTGGCATATTCAAGGGGTTGCTTACTCTCACGGCGTTGCGTAAAATCTTCCATGAGGGCCAAGATTTCATCCTTATCGCCATCTTTTAAGCGAATATCTACTTCGCCAATGATTTCATGACTTTCATGAAAACGACTGTGACGGTAAGCAAACGCCAATTCTTCCGCGCTGTATTCTCTTACCTGACCGGCCATATCAACGGCACGTACCTTGGTTACTACCTGACACATTTCACCACCATAGGCGCCGGCATTCATGAATACAGCACCACCGAGCGTGCCCGGAATGCCGATGGCAAATTCCAAGCCCGTAAGACCGGCCGCATAGGCAAACTCCGACGCGTCTTTTAACATATAACCGGCGCTGATGGTTAACACCCCATCAATCGCTGCCATAGTCTCACGCATATCACTTAACGATAAAACGACACCGCGAATGCCGCCATCCAGCACCAATACGTTGGAACCACTGCCCAACACGGTAAGCGGTACACCCGCTTTATGAATAGCTGCCAATACTTGGCTCAACTGTAACATGGTCTGCGGCGTCACGAAAATATCCGCAGGCCCGCCGATTTTAAACGTCGTATGAGCTGACAAAGGCTCATCGCAGCACAGTGAACCGGGTGCAACCAAATGCTGTAAATCAGTATAAAGATCTTGTAGATTACTGTTTATCTTTTTCAAGAATTTTCATTCCTTCTGTAATAGGTTCACTGATAATACGATAAATATCATTGGAAACTTGAGTCCAGCGTACATGAGCTTGTAAATACGCTTGAGCACCGGAGTTAGCTTGAATCATAGGCATTAATTCTTCCAATTTTTTACCGATTTCTTCCGCTTCAGGTGCTTCTGCCATTTTAGCGTATTCCCATTGCATCTGTTGCATCAAGAATTGTTCAATTAAACCTTTAGCAGTGCTGTCACCTTCAACAGCAGCTTGCGCATCCATCAACGCTTTATATTCTTCACTTTCACGCATTGCTTTTTGTAATTCGTAAGCCTTATCGTAATTCATTTTTTAAATTCCACCTTTCATTGTTAAATGACCAAAGTTTCTTAAATCCGGAAAATTCAACTGGCGCATCGCTTCATAGGCGATAATCGCCACCGAATTGGATAAATTCAAGGATCGGGCTTCCGCAATCATGGGGATGCGAATTGTGTGGTCATAATTCGCCGCCAACAAGTCTTCCGGTAACCCTTTAGTTTCTTTACCGAAAACCAACATGTCGCCGATTTGATACTCTACTTCGGCATAGGTATGTTTCGCTTTAGTCGTTGCATAGAAATAACGACGATCGGGATATTTATCATATACTTCTTGTAAGTTTTCATGAACCTGTACATCCACCAGATCCCAATAATCGAGACCGGCTCGTTTTAAGTATTTATCTTCCAACTTAAAACCCAACGGTTTTACCAAATGTAAGGTCATGTGATTGGCCGCGCAAAGGCGGGCAATATTTCCTGTATTACCGGGAATTTCCGGTTCTACCAATACAATTTCCATAATACACTCTTTTCTGTCATTGAATCTATTTAGTCTAATATCTTATTTTACCTAATTATGGAGTATGGTTCAAGTCTTTATTGAGGATAGGGTACTTTATCTTTGAAAACACCACTTAGTATATTTCATTCTAAAATTTACTTAGCCGGTCGATTATTATTAACAAAATGACCGCTCTTGCCACCCGCTTTTTCCACTAAATAAACAGGCCCCATAACCATACTCTTGTCGATGGCTTTGCACATATCGAATACCGCAAGGAGCCCCACTTGTACAGCGGTTAACGCTCCATTTCGACTCCGGTTTGACCTGATGTTTTAACCGTAGCTTCAATGCGCACGGCCCGGCGTTTTTCATCAAGCTCACAAATAACAGCCACCTTGCTGAGCATCAAAGGATGACACAAAGGGATTAAATCCGATGTTTTCTTGGCGCCCATAATCGCCGCCAGTTGAGCCACCGCCAAAACATCGCCTTTTTTTCATAGTCCCCGCCTTAATGCGCTCATAAATTTCCGCATTAACCGAAATATAGCCTTCCGCCACCGCCGTTCGGGCCGTCACCGCCTTTTCACTCACATCTACCATGCGAGCATTACCGGCTTCATCAAAATGTGTCAATTCCATAATCTATCCTCTATTATTTCCAACAGCTTACAATATGTAAAATCCATATAGTATGAAATATGTAAAATTTATGTAATTCAATCTATTTCTATGGTATCATTAATTATAACAGTAGTCTAATATTTAAATCACAAGGAGGCGTCTTTTATGGAAGTCAAATTAACGTATTACGGTCATTCTACCTTTATGTTATCCAACGGCGAAATATCTATCGTATTTGATCCGTTCTTCAACGGCAATACTTGGGAAAAAGCCAAACCGGAAGATATTAAATGCCAATATATTTTTATCAGCCACGGCCACGGCGACCATTACGGCGATGCGGACCTTATTGGCAAAGCCAATGATGCCCTCGTAATATCTACCGCCGAAGTGGCGCACAAAGCCGAAGAGGCCGGTCTTAAAGCTCACGCCATGCATTTGGGCGGCAAACACGACTTTGAATTCGGTTCCATCCGCCTTACCCCTGCCTTCCACGGTGCCGGTATTCCGGGCGGTCATGCAGCAGGCGTTATCGTTACTTTCTACGATAAAACACTCTACTTTGCCGGCGATACGGCTTTCTTCAGCGATATGCAGTACTTAAATCGCTTTGGTCAATTGGATTACGCATTATTACCAATTGGCGATAACTTTACCATGGGACCGGAAGATGCGCTACTCGCAGCGTCCCTCATCAAAGCAGACGTAACCATTCCGATTCACTACAAAACTTGGCCGGTTATCGACGAAGAGCCGGATGCCTTTGTGGCAGAACTAAAAGCTAAGCACAATCAAAAAGGCCTCGTAGTTGAACCCGGTTCGACGATTACACTGTAAAAACAGCCCAGCATAAATCAGTCGCTAATTAAACATCATGCAGTACCTATTATTTTATCGTAATAGGTACTGCCATTTTTATTTTACAATCACTTTTTTCAATATAATTTAACCACGTGCCAAAACGCCGATTTTTATATCAAACATATCCATAAATCAATAATATCAATCTACAGACCATGGCCTATAGTCTATCAAAGCCAAAAAGGAGCTGATCTCAACGTAGAACATTGAGACCGAACTCCTTTTTAGTACTTCGTCTATTTTAATGCATACATACCATTACTCACAACTAAAAATCAATTCGATGTATTCATTACTGTATTATGAATAGGCTAAATATAGCTACAACTACTATAGTCATTCATATCAATTCGATTACCTTATGGGGCACCTTATTTCTCGACTTTATCGACTACCGGGTCGTATTTTTCAAAAAAAGCGGCCAACTGCTTGCGCAGTTGTTGACGCTGTGACGGCTTCAAGGCGTATCGTTTGCCATTAAAAGCTATTTCCTTGTTTTTAATAACAGCCCATAAGTCGTAAACCAGAGGTGCACTAGCTTAACCTCAGCCAATTCATCTAAGGATACACCATAATATACGGCTAATTGCTTCAACGTTTCTAAATCGGGCTCGCGATAACCGGTTTCATAGTTGGAAAGGGCTGCATTGCTAATCCCTACACTATGTGCTACTTCCAACTGGCTTTTGCCGGTCCTCGTCCGAACTCGTTTAAGATTTTTGTATAACGCCATACTATCACGCCCCGCTTCATTAGCCTATCATATACTACTCAAAATAGATAAATTGTGTTATTATTATACACCTATTTTTCAATAGGCGTAAATAAGTTGATTTGAAACTTCACAAATTGATGAATTTTATCTCAAATGAGCAAATGCTTTTTGACCAATGTCTTTGCGATACTGACGCCCTTCAAAGCCTACTTTGGCTACTCTTTCGTACGCTACATCCAAAGCTACCTGCAAATCGGCACCAAGACCTACAATACCGAGCACACGACCACCGGCAGTCACAAAATGGCCATCTTTATAAGCGGTTCCCGAATGGAATATTAAGGTATTATCAGTAAAGCTCAAGTCGCCGTCAATTACATCATCTTTGTGGGATGTTTCCGGATAACCGGCAGAGGCCAAAATAACGCAAGCTGCGCTACCTTTTTTCCATGCCACCATATCTTCGGTTAAAGTCCCTTTAGCACAAGCCATCATAATCTCGCCTAAATCGCCATCCAATAAAGGCAAAACAACCTGTGTTTCCGGATCGCCGAAACGGGCATTAAATTCTACTACTTTAGGGCCTTGCGGGGTAATCATAAGGCCTGCATATAAGCAGCTACATAGGGCATGCCTTCTTTTTTCATCGCTGCCACCATAGGTACCAACACCTTATCGTACGCTTCTTTAAGCAATGCGTCCGTCATTACCGGAGCCGGTGCATAGGTCCCCATGCCACCCGTATTCGGGCCTTTGTCACCGTCAAAAATACGTTTATGATCTTGCGAAGCATCATCGGCACTACCGTGGTACCATCTACGAAAGCCAATAAAGACGCTTCTTCGCCGCTCATAAATTCTTCAATAACTACCGTATGACCGGCATCGCCGAAGCGATTAGCGGAAAGCATGTCCACTACGGCAGCTTTCGCTTCCTCTACGGTCATGGCTACAACAACGCCTTTACCGGCAGCGAGGCCGTCCGCTTTAATAACGATAGGCGCACCGGTTTCATCGATGAAGCTTCTGCTTTTGCCACATCATCAAAAACACCGTAAGCTGCTGTAGGAATGTTGTATTTTTTCATCAAGTCTTTGGCAAATACCTTGGACCCTTCCAATTGAGCCGCTGCTTTTGAAGGACCGAATACGGCAATGCCCGCTTCACGCACCGCATCGGCGAGGCCTGCTACGAGCGGTGCTTCCGGTCCAATTGCCACCAAGTCGATATTTTCTTTTGTCAAAAACTCAGTTACGGCACCAAAGTCCTGCCAATCAATAGCTATGCACTCTGCCACATCTTCCATGGCTTTACTGCCCGGAATGGCATATACTTTTTCAACCGAATCACTTTGAGCCAATTTCCACGCTAAGGTGTGCTCACGACCGCCGCCACCAATTACACAAACTTTCATAAAGCCTCCTCATTAATGTTTAAAATGACGAACATGAGTAAATACCATGGCAATGCCCGCTTCATCGGCTTTAGCAATGGATTCTTCATCACGAATCGATCCGCCCGGTTGGATAATGGCTGTAATGCCGTGTTCTGCTGCCGTCGCTACGGTATCGCCGAATGGGAAGAATGCATCCGATGCGAGGACTGCGCCCTTCACTTTATCGCCTGCTTCTTTGAGGGCAATTTTAGCGGCGCCCACACGGTTCATCTGACCGGCGCCAACGCCTAAGGTCTGCTTATCTTTAACAATTAAAATAGCATTGGATTTTACATGTTTTACCATCTTCCAGGCAAAGCGAAGTTCTTCCCACTGCGCTTCGGTCGGTTGAACTTTCGTTACTACTGTGTAAGATGCTTCATCTTCTTTCAAATCATCTTCTGTCTGTACCAATAAACCGCCGGATACTTTTTTCACTACTACTTGGTCCGCTTTCGGCTGAGCCAATTCAACGAGGCGAAATATTTTTCTTCGCCGTCAAAATGCTGAGGGCTTTCGCGAGAATTTAGGCGCCATAATAACTTCCAAGAAAAGTTTGCTCATTTCCGTAGCCGTTGCTTCATCCACTTCGCGATTTAAGGCTACGATACCGCCGAAAGCCGATACGGAATCCGCTTCGTATGCTTTGACGTAAGCTTCGTGCAAATCCTTACCAATGGCAGCGCCGCAAGGATTAGTATGTTTAATGATACAAGCAGCCGGTTCTTCAAATTCCCAAACCATATTCCAAGCCGCTTCCATATCAACGATATTATTGTAGGATAACTCTTTGCCGTGAAGCTGTTTCATGGCCCCCATACCGGACACTTCGCCGATTTCTTTGTAAAAAGCCGCTTTTTGATGCGGGTTTTCACCGTAGCGAAGGTCGGTAACTTTTTCATAAGCCTGTAAGTATTCCGGTGGGAACGGTGTCTGACCGAGCTGTTCGCTGAAATAGTTGGCAATGGCCGTATCGTAAGCCGCTGTATGAGCAAACGCTTCTTTGGCCAAGGCAAAGCGGAAATCACGACCCAAGTCGCCGTCAGCTTTGAGGCGAGCAATGACTTCGTCATAACGTTCCGGATTTACTACGATGCCTACGAAGGCATTATTTTTAGCAGCGGAACGAACCATGGTAGGACCGCCGATATCAATATTTTCAATGGCTTCTTCAAGGGCCACATTCGGTTTGGCAATGGTTTCACGGAACGGGTACAAGTTAACAACCACCAAATCAATCGGTTGAATACCATGTTCTTCCATAGCTTTTACATGTTCTTCATTGTCGCGTACCGCCAAAATACCGCCATGCACCATAGGATGCAACGTTTTCACACGACCATCCATCATTTCAGGGAATTTAGTCAATTCATCCACTTGATGCACCGTAACGCCTGCATCAGCGATGGCACGGAAAGTACCGCCTGTGGAATAAATGGTGACACCTAATTCCGCCAAGGATTTGGCAAAATCTACAATGCCGGTTTTATCGGATACACTGATGAGTGCATTTTTAATCATACAAGACCTCCTACAACAGACCTAAGCCAACAAAATTGCACAAATGGCCACAAAAGGACCGCCCAAGGCTAGTCCTCAATGTGTACAATATGATTCTTAATCGATAATTTGTCCTCACAGAAGAGGGCCAGTGCTTTTTTATACGTTTTATGTTCTTCCGGTAAAATGCGGGCCGCCAAAGTATCTTCCGTATCATCGGCATAGACAGGCACCACGGCTTGCATAATAATGGGACCGGAATCCATCCCCGTATCTACAAAATGAACGGTACAGCCGCTCACTTTCACCCCTGCCGCTACGGCCTGTCCCTGCGCATGAAGGCCCGGGAACGACGGCAATAAAGCCGGGTGAATGTTTAAAATTTTGTACTCGTACGGTTTAATGAACGTTGGTCCTAATAGACGCATGTAACCTGCCAACACGATGGCTTCCGGCTCATATGGTGCAATAGCGTCAAGCATGGCTTTTTCAAAAGACGCTTTGGAATCAAAGCCTTTGCGCTCTACTACGACGTTTGGTACCCCCCATTCTTTGGCACGAGCCAACACCGGCGCATCGGCGTGGTCGCTAAGTACGACCACAACCTCTGCGTTGATTCACCTTGCTTAATCGCTTCATATAAAGCGGCAGCATTGGATCCGCGACCACTGGCAAATACGGCAATTCGCTTAGCCAATGAATTCACGACCTTCCATAATTACACGTTCCGCACCTGCTTCTTCAATGCGACCGATTTCATAAACAGCTTCGTTTTGTTTAGCAAGCTGCGCTTTTACAGCGGCTAAATTTTCAGGGTCAACGACTAAAATCATGCCAATACCCATGTTGAAGGTACGGTACATTTCTTTAATATCTACATTGCCCCATTCCTGCAATTTGGCAAATACAGGTAATTTAGGCCATGCATCGGCATTCACGCGGGCCGTTGTGCCTTCCGGCAAGATGCGCGGAATATTATCGTAGAAACCGCCACCCGTAACGTGAACCATGCCTTTTAAGAGACCTTTGCGAATGGATGGCAATACAGCTTTCGGATATAAACGAGTCGCGTCAAAAGTTCTTCGCCCAAGGTTTTACCGAATTCAGGAATTTCATCCTGCAAGGACATATTTTTATGATCGAATACAATCTTACGAACTAAGGAGAAACCGTTGGAATGTACACCGCTGGAAGGTAAGCCTAAGAGTACGTCACCGGCTTTAATGTTTTCACCGGTCAAAAGACGCGGTTTATCACGATGCCCATGCAAAACCGGCCACATCATAGTCACCGTCGCCATAGAAACCGGCCATTTCAGCCGTTTCACCGCCGAGCAAAGCACAACCGGATTCTTCACAAGCTTCCGCAACGCCACGCACGATAGTTGCCACTTGTTCAGGAATTAATTTGCCCACCGCAATGTAATCCAAGAAAAAGAGCGGTGTAAGCCCCTTGTACCAAAATATCATTGACACTCATGGCTACACAGTCCTGGCCGATGGTGTCATGTTTGTCCATCATAATGGCAAGGCGTAATTTAGTCCCTACACCGTCGGTGCCGGATACGAGCATAGGCTCTTTCATATCAAAACCGGCCAACGAGAATAAACCGCCAAAACCGCCGATATCACCGACAACGCCCGGTGTATACGTACGTCTTACCGCCGCTTTCATAAGTTCGACCGCTTTATTGCCGGCATCAATATCAACACCGGCATCGCGGTAGGTAATTCCGCCTTTATTCGAGCACATATTTGCCTCCCTCATCTTCGTCCATAGGAACACTTACTGCATAATCACCGTCGAAGCAGGCAAAGCACAGTTCCGCTTCCGGAACACCGCTGACTGCACGGCACAAGCCTTCACGGCTTAAATAGTGAAGTTTATCCGCTTTAATATAATCTCTGATTTCTTCAATCGTATGTGTCGCTGCAATCAACTCTTTACGGACCGACGTATCAATACCGTAATGGCAAGGATATTCAATAGCCGGCGAGCTGACGCACATGTATACTTCTTTGGCGCCCGCTTCTTTGAGCATGCGCACAATGATGCCGCTGGTAGTACCGCGTACAATGGAGTCGTCGATTAAGACGATACGTTTACCTTTAACCACATCGCTACCGCATTGAGTTTCATGCGCACCGCCAATTCACGCTGTGCCTGGTCAGGTTTAATGAAGGTACGACCCATATAGCGGTTCTTAATAAGACCTTCGCCGAACGGAATCCCCGATTCACGAGCATAACCTAAAGCGGCCGTCGTACCGGAATCCGGAATGGACATGACAAGATCCGCATCATATTTGGTTTCACGAGCAAGTTCACGGCCCATGTTAAGGCGGGCCTGATACACACTCTGGCCGTCAATTTCACTGTCGGAACGAGCAAAATAAATATATTCAAACACACAAAGTGCTTTATTAATTTCTTTTCCCGATTCTACAAACAAGCGACTGCGCACACCGTTATCATCGATGAATAACCATTTCACCCGGCTCGATGTGACGGATAAATTCCGCTTTAATCGCATCCAAGGCACAGGTTTCAGATGAAAGCACATAGCCGTGTTCGGTTTTGCCGAGACAAAGCGGACGGAACCCGTTGGCATCACGGACGCCGATTAATTTGTCGTTCGTGCTGATAACGAGGGAAAAAGCCCCTTCAATACGACGCACCGCTTCAATAATACGGTCTTCCGTATTGGCTGCTTTAGAGCGGGCAATCAAGTTTACGATAACTTCCGAATCCATCGTAGTCTGGAAAATAGATCCGTTATCTTCCAACTCACGGCGAAGAGCCAACGCATTGGTAAGGTTGCCGTTATGCGCTACGGCCATGTCACCGCCCTGATAATGAATCACCAAAGGCTGAATATTTTTAGGGTTATTGGAGCCCGTCGTAGAATAACGAACGTGACCGGAAGAAATGAAGCCGCCTTCTACATCCGGTAACGTTTTAATCGCTTCCGTCAACAAGCCCATGCCCTTAGTTACTTCAATATCTTTGCCATTACTGATGGCGATACCGGCACTTTCCTGGCCGCGATGTTGGAGCGCAAATAGGCCCCAGTAGGTAAAATTACCTATATTCAAATGACGGTCGTAAATACCGAATACTCCACACTCTTCATGCCACTTGTCAAATACAGAGTCGTAATGCATTGCTCTCTCCTATTAAGCGCGTTCGCCGGTAAGGCGGAATAACATTTCTTTGTAAGCATCTTCTACATTGCCGAGATCGCGACGGAAACGGTCTTTGTCGAGTTTTTCGTTAGTTTCGCTATCCCAGAAACGGCAAGTATCAGGGGAAATTTCGTCGCCTAACAATACTTCACCGTTATGAACGCCGAATTCCAGTTTAAAGTCAACCAAGGTTACTTTTTTGTCAGCTAAGAATTTTTTTAAGACTTCGTTAACTTTCATAGCATATTTACGGATTAAAGCAATCTGTTCTTCCGTAGCCCAATCCAAAGCAAGGATTTGGTCTTCGTTAACAAATGGGTCGCCTAAATCATCGTTTTTGTAGCAGAATTCCAAGATAGGGCGTTTGCAAGGCGTACCTTCTTCGATGCCGAGACGTTTGGACAAGGAACCGGCTACGATGTTACGAACAATAACTTCCAATGGTAAAATCTGTAATTTCTTAACTAATTGGTCGCGATCGTTAAGACGTTTAGCGAAATGGTTAGGCACGCCTTCTTTAGTCAACAATTCAAAGAAGAAAGAGGAAATTTTGTTGTTCAAAACACCTTTGTCATGGATAGTGCCTTTTTTCTCACCATTAAAAGCGGTAGCATCATCTTTGTAATGTACTAAATATTCGTTAGCATTTTCAGTTTCAAATACTTGTTTAGCTTTACCTTCATATAACATTTTCATAATATAGCCTCCTGTGTTTTCTCAGACTTATTGTAAAAATCATACTAAAATTAAACTTTACTCTAAATTTTTAATCAAATTATATCTCAAGGTGTTAAAAATCGAATCTTTTTGTATTTAATTCCGCTTGTAGTTTTTCGTTTTTGGCAATAACAACTTTTGCCATGTCGTCACGATATGTCTTGTATTGTTCTTTCAATTTAGCGTTTTGTGCGGCACCGATTTGAACGGCAAATAAAGCCGCATTTTTAGCGCCGTCTACGGCCATAGTGGCTACCGGCATGCCCGATGGCATCTGAACGATGGCCAATAAAGCATCAATGCCTTTTAATGCAGTCGCATTAAGCGGTACGCCGATTACCGGCAATACGGTGAAACTGGCGATTACACCCGGTAAGTGAGCGGCAGCGCCGGCGCCTGCGATAAACGCGATAGCCCCTTCTGCTTCCAAACGTGTTACAAATTTCTTAACTTCTTCCGGCGTACGATGAGCGGATGCAATAACCATTTCATAGTCAATGCCGAATTCCTTTAATACGTCGGCGGCTTTTTTCATAATTCCCAAATCAGAGTCACTACCCATTACGATGCCAACTTTCATGTGTATACCTCCTAGCTGTAGAATAAAAACTACCCTGCGGTCAGAATTAGTCTTTCTATCTAAATTCTAACAAAAGCCCTCTTATTAGTCAACACAATATCCGAATATATAAAGATTATTCTTTTCTTAACGTTCGATACTATCCGAACATTAATATCGATATTTTTATAAAAAAAAAGATGTTCCCTTATTTACATAAGAAAACACCTTGATTATTAATGTTCATGGGCATGTTGCGCAAAAGGATCCGGCAATTGTTCGATTCCCATGCTTCTTTCAAAGCCGGCACAGCCTTAGGCATATATTGAACGATTTGATTCATTAACACATATAAGAGCTCAGCTCAAACGCCGTATTGGAACTGATATAAATGCAGTCTAAATACACACTGTTGTCATCTTGTTCAACATAATATTTGAAGTTTTTGTAGATGCTGTTTTCACGATTAATAAAATCGGTAATAGCCTGATAATTCTCAGAAGTCACCACATTGGCACCTACCACAACGCGAATAACGCTGTAAATCGTCGCATCGAGCAACACAAAGATAGGCATATCGCCATATCAGTTTGCATGTAGGAACGATATACAACCGTATCTTCTTCATCTTCAATGTTACGTTTGTCGAAGCAGGTAATATCTTCTGAAATCAAAAACTTTTCAAAAACTGCACTTTTCTCATTCTTAGCGTTTGCCACAATGCACCTCTTAGTTTACTTTTTCGGCAGGATCGGTTTCGGTCCCCAAAACTTTACCTAAAATAGTAGGATAGAATTCTTCCAAATGCGGTTCCAATACTTCAGCCAAAAGACGAACCAACAATTCAGGATTGAAGTTATTTTCAGCAGACGGAACACTGATATCCATATAAATCACATGGTCTTCGGCACCTAAATAATATTTGAAAATTTTGAACTGACCGTTTAATTCGTTTAAGTATCTGCCAACCGCCTGACGACGATCTTCAGGTACCGCACCGGTAGTCACGATTAAGCGCATCAAATTGAACACCGTATCATCGAGCACCACAAACAACGGCAATTGTTGTGCGGCTACATCGAAATGACCGCGATATACTACAGAATTGGCATCATCTTGATGTTCTTCTTTAACAAACCAACCGGTTATGTTATGTTATGTTTTGTTTTGTTCCGCCAAAAACTGATCAAATTTTTCCGCTTTACTGTTCATAACTTACACCCCTTAACTAATAAAATATTATTCTTCAATAAATACACAACGGTCGTTTTCAAACGCCTTAATGCGTACTAAAGACTGTACATCGTAGCCTGCCCGCTCTAAGCGTTCACGGCCCGGTTGGAAGGATTTCTCAATAACAATAGCAATACCTTCTACCGTATCCCCGGCGCTTTCCACTAACTTGCAAAGCCCCATAGCTGCTTCACCGCTGGCCAAAAAGTCGTCGATAATCAACACTTTTTCACCTTCCGGCAAGAATCGTTTGGAGATAGTTACATCATAATTTTCCTCTTTAGTATAGGAATATACAACAGAATGATATACGTCATCTGTCATAAGAATCGATTTTTTCTTACGCGCAAATACCAATGGCACATCCATTTCAATCGCCACCGGCAAGGCTACGGCAATCCCGGAAGCTTCGATGGTCACAATACGTTGAATGCCCTTATCTTTGAAGCGCGCCGCAATTTCCTTACCCATAGCGACAAACAATTTTGGATCGATTTGATGATTCAAAAAGCTGTCAACTTTTAGGACGCGATTGTTCAGAACAATGCCTTCCTCCATAATGCGTTGTTTTAATAATTCCATGCGAAAGTCTCCTTAATTATTCTTCTTGATTATTCTACAATATCACTTCTTAAGCAGAAGGTCAATAAATTTGGCGGCTCCTTGGGATATCGGCAACAAACGAGAACGAACCAAAGCAATCTTGCGCGGCGGTACTACGATGTCCGTTTTAATTTCCACCACACGGCCTTCTTTGATTTTCTGTTTTACCAAAAAATCCGATACGAGCGATATGCCCATGTTAATTTCTACTAAATCCATCAGCACGTCAAGGCTGCCGAGCTCGAAGGATGGTTTTTTGAATGCTTTATTAGTTAGTTTGTCAAAAAAAACACGGCTGGCGGCGCCTGCGTCAACAGTAATAACGGCTCCTGTAAGAGACGATTCACATCAACTGTGCCCATGCCTTTATAAAACGGGCCGCCTACGAAGATGTCCTGCATCGTTTGCAGCTCAATAACTTCCAGTTGCGGATTAGATTCCAAGCCTTCATACGTGTTGACAATAGCGAGCTGTACTTCACGGTTTTCCACCATAGTCACGCAATCAGGGGATGGACGGTTCGTAATCTGAAGACCTGTCTCCTGTTCCTGTTCCTGCCATATCTTAAAATACGGCAACAAGAAGTGACGACACAATGTATCGGTAGCAGCGAGTTTAACGCTTTCCTGTTCATGAGTTAACCGATCCTGTAATTGAGTCACGCCATTATCAAGAATGGAAAATGCTTTCGCCACTGTGTCAAACAATTCCTTACCTTCCGGCGTAAACGAAACCGATTTGGTCGTACGTTCGAACAGCACCATATTGAGCTCTTTTTCCAATTGCTTAATACTTTGCTGATGGCCGATTGCGATACACCTATCTCTTTCGTCTGCTTTTGAAAAAGACAGGTGTAAAGCCACCCTAAAAGTACGATATAAATCAGTAGAAATACTCATTGTAATCTTCTCTCCTTACAGCAACAACTATCACTCAAACCCCAACTTATTGTTCAAACTGCTTAGTCTCTTACAATTAATACCTTATTAATAAGTCTTAACTATTATTATAATACCATAACCACGTAACGTGTAATAGTAATTTCAAAACTATATAACAGTATTTTTAACATACTTGTTAATCGCTCATCTATTAATAAGTCAATATAATTACAAGAAAGAAATTGCTAACTCCTCCTAATCAATTTTTTCTTTACTAATAAGTCTAAACCGTATATACTAGAATTGTCAATATAGGTATATTATATCTATAATTAAACAACTGCACAATAGCCAGTACACCAATGACAATGTTAAGAGGAGGCTTATTATGTCAATTCATCGCATTTTCGTCCGCAAACGCGAAGGCTTTGCTCACGAAGCTACTTCCATGTATCAAACTATTCGTACGGAACTGAATATTCCTGTCAAAGCTGTCACTATTTACGAACGCTATGACATTGAAGGCGTATCTGACGAAGATTTAGCCAAGGCCAAACAGCTTATTTTCTCCGAACCACCGGTAGATGAGCTTTTTGACACCCTCCCACAAACCGAAAATACACATATTATTGCCACCGAATACGTGCCGGGGCAATATGACCAACGAGCCGATTCGGCCGAACAGTGTCTTGCCATGTTAACTCTCAAATCGGGTGCCACCGTGCGCACGGCTCGCGTGTTTGCCTTGGAAGGCGATCTCAGCGCTGATGATTTGGCACGTATAAAACATTATTATATTAATCCCGTCGATTCCCGCGAAGCATCGCTCGAACTCCCAACATCTTTAGCCCTCGATGTGCAGCCGCCAAAGCCGGTTGAAAGTCTTGAAAACTTTATCACCGCCGATGAAACGGCTTTAAAAGCACTTCGTCAGGAATTGGGCCTGGCCATGAGCGATGCCGACTTGGCACTCATCCAAGATTACTTCGCCAATACGGAAAAACGTAATCCGACCATTACGGAAATTCGCGTGCTCGACACCTATTGGTCCGACCACTGCCGTCACACCACGTTTATGACGGAACTTACAAATATTACCATTGATGACACCCCGGCAACAGCACCGATTCGCGCCGCTTTGGACGAATACATGGCCGGTCGCGGGGTTCTCTACACGAGCCGTAAAAAAGCCCGCACCTTGATGGATATGGCCACCTTAGCCGTTAAAGAGTTGCGTGCGCAAGGCGGTCTCAAAGAAATCGACGAATCCGAAGAAATCAATGCCTGTACCATCGTTGTACCCGTTGATGTGAACGGTAAAACCGAAGAATGGCTCTTATTATTCAAAAACGAAACGCACAATCATCCGACGGAAATCGAACCTTACGGCGGTGCTGCCACTTGTCTCGGCGGTTGTATCCGCGACCCGTTGAGCGGTCGAGCTATGTATATCAGGCTATGCGCGTTACCGGTTCCGGCAATCCGCTTACTCTGCTTGATGAAACCTTGGAAGGTAAATTACCGCAGGTACAGATTACGACCGGCGCCGCTCGCGGTTACAGCTCTTACGGTAACCAAATCGGTCTTGCCACCGGCGAAGTTCGTGAATACTATCATCCGAGCTATGTAGCTAAACGCATGGAAATCGGCGCCGTTATCGGGGCCGCCCCTCGCACTAACGTACGTCGTGAAGAACCGGTACCGGGTGACATCGTTGTCCTGCTCGGCGGTCAAACCGGTCGTGACGGCTGCGGCGGTGCTACCGGCTCCTCCAAAGAACACGATTTATCCTCCCTCGCTTCTTGCGGTGCGGAAATACAGAAAGGTAATCCCCTTACGGAACGTAAAATCCAGCGTTTATTCCGTCGTCCGGAAGTTACCACATTGATTAAACGTTGTAACGACTTCGGTGCCGGCGGTGTATCTGTAGCCATCGGTGAATTAACTGACGGTCTTTTAATCAACCTCGATACTGTGCCTAAGAAATACGAAGGCCTGGATGGCACGGAACTTGCCATTTCCGAATCACAGGAACGTATGGCTTGCGTCATTGCCAAAAAAGACTGGGACGCTTTCCAGAAATACTGCGACGAAGAAAACCTCGAAGCTACCATCGTAGCGGATGTAACCGACAGCAACCGCCTCACTATGACTTGGCAGGGCGTGAACATTGTCGACATCTCCCGCGATTTCTTATATACTAACGGTGCTGAACAGCATCAAAAAGCCCATGTGGCTTCTCCGGTTGCCGGCTATTACAACACACCGGCCGTAACGGATCTTAAAGCCCATTGGCTCGACACCATGAAAGACTTAGCCGTAACGTCCCAGCAAGGTCTGGGCGAACGTTTCGACAGCACCATCGGTGCCGGTACCGTTCTCATGCCGTTCAGCGGTCTCTATCAGAAAACCCCGGTACAAGGTATGGCCGCTAAATTGCCGGTACTTCATGCTGAAACAACGACAGCCAGCCTCATGACCCACGGTTTCGATCCGTTCTTATCCGAATGGAGTCCGTTCCACGGTGCGCAGCAGGCTATTCTGTTGGCCGTTGCCAAAATCGTAGCCCTCGGCGGTGACCGCAGTACGGCGTACTTAACCTTACAAGAGTATTTCGAACGTTTAAATCAGGATGAAACAGCTTGGGGTAAACCGGTAGCCGCTTTACTCGGTGCTTATAAAGCTCAAAAAGAATTGGGCATCGGCGCCATCGGCGGTAAAGACTCCATGTCCGGTACTTTTATGGACTTAACCGTACCGCCTACCTCGTAGCCTTTGCCGTTACAACGGCTCATGTAGATAATATTTTGACACCGCACTTCAAAGAAGCCGGTCACAAAGTATTACATGTGGACTTCCCACGCAAAGAGGACGACACGCCTGACTTTGATGTATTCAAAGCTCAAGCCGACCGCATCACGAAAGAAGCGCGTGCCGGCAAAGTGGCAGCTGCTTATGTAGTAGAAGCAGGCGGTATTGCTGCCGCCATCACTAAAATGGCTCTTGGCGACCGCATCGGCGTAGAACTTAACGATGACGTAAAAGACTTGTTATTCGCTCCGCACAGCGGTTCTTGGATTATCGAAACCGACGAAGCTACAGCTGCTGCATGGGCTAAGGAAGAGTATGTAACAGTACTCGGTACCCTCACTAAAGAACCTGCCATTAAAGTGGCCGGCACGGAACTTGCCTTAGCCGACCTCGAAGCAGCCTATGAAAGCACGTTGGCACCGATCTTCCCATTGACGGCAAAATCCGGTCAAGGCGAAGCCGTTGCTTATATTCACGATCAAAAAGCGAAACCGCGTCAGGCGCCTGCTATTGCCAAACCGCGTGTCGTTATTCCGGTATTCCCGGGTACGAACTGTGAGTACGATTCGGCCTAGCCTTTGAACGGGCCGGCGGTGAAGCGGACATCGTTATTATCCGCAACCGCACCGTAGCGGAATTGGAAGAATCCATTCAGGAAATGAAACGCAAATTGGACGAAGCTCAAATTGTCTTCTTCCCGGGTGGTTTCAGTGCCGGTGACGAACCGGACGGTTCCGGTAAGTTCATGGCTACCTTGTTCCGCAATCCGTACCTCAGCGAATCCTTACACAATTTATTGCACAACCGCGACGGTCTGGCTCTCGGCATTTGTAACGGTTTCCAAGCGTTGATTAAATTAGGCCTCTTGCCATATGGCGAAATCGCCCCTATGACGCAGACAGCCCTACTTTGACGTACAACACTATTGGCCGTCACCTTTCCGGTATGGTTCGCACCAAAGTAATTTCCACGAAATCACCTTGGATGAGCCTCTGCAAAGCCGGAGAAATCTACACAATTCCGATTTCTCACGGCGAAGGTCGCTTCATTGCGTCCCCGGCCCAAGTCGTTGAATTCAACCGCAAAGGCCAAATTGCTACGCAGTATGTTGATTTAGACGGCATCGCCTCTTACGACGCCCGCTACAATCCAAACCAATCCGTTGCCGCCATCGAAGGTCTCTTCAGCCTGACGGCCGCGTATTCGGTAAAATGGGCCACATTGAACGTACGGGCCACGGCATTTCCAAAAACGTACCGGGCAAACAGGGTATGCCTGTATTTGCTTCCGGCGTAGCATACTTCAAATAATACTCATATTTACGACTGATGTAACTGATTGATTTAGTTAGCCGGTTTAACTGACCGGTTTAACCGGCTAATTTATTAGTTTTGCAAATAAGCTGTTTCACACAACCTATTATTTCAAAAAATGCATACAAAAAGAAAAAACGGCATGACAAATGTCGTTTTTTTCATCGGTATAAGTTGCATATCTACCTGATTTCTTGTATCATAAAAGATGGTGAATAAGTTTAGAGACATAACCAGCTCTTGTTATTCTTAAGTGAAAGGATGTAAGCACATGCAATGCGCACAGAAATTAACAGATAATATCTATTGGATAGGCAGCAACGACTGGGATACGGAACGCTTTGAAAATTTATTTCCCATTCCGTTGGGCGTAAGCTATAACTCATATTTTATCGATGATGAAAAAACTTGTATCGTAGACTCCGTTGATGACAGCATTCGTCAGGAATTTTTTGACAATGTGGAATTTTTATTACGTGGTCGCGAGCTCGATTATGTAGTCGTTAACCATATGGAACCGGATCACTGCTCTACCTTGGTTGAGCTCATTGAACGTTATCCGAATGTTAAACTCGTAGGTAACCGCACTACATTCCGCTTGTTCGAACAATTCTACGGCCGTCCACACCCTGAAAACTATTATGAAGTTAAAGAGGGCGACAGCATTTGCTTAGGTAAACACACCTTACATTCCTATACCATGCCGATGGTTCACTGGCCTGAAGTAACTTGTACGTTTGAATCCAGCAACGGCATCCTCTTCTCCGCCGATGCGTTCGGTACCTTCGGTACCATCAACGGCAACATCTTCGCCGATCAGCTCGATTTCGAACGCGTTTACGAAGACGAAGCTCGTCGTTACTACACCAATATCGTTGGTAAATACGGCGTTCAGGTACAAAATGCCATCAAAAAAGTCCTTCCGTTGGGCATTAAAATGATTGCACCGCTTCACGGTCCAATCTGGCGTACACCGGAAAGCATCCAGTACATGATTGAAAAATACATGCATTGGAGCACCTACTCCGCCGAAAAGAAAGGCGTAGTTATCGCTTTCGGGTCCATGTACGGCAACACTGCCGATATGGCACAGCAATTAGCTCGCTTGTTATCCTTCCGCGGCATTACGGATATTAAAATCTACGACGTATCGAAGACCAATCCGTCTTATATCATCGCGGATGCTTGGAAATATAGCCATCTTGTTTGTATGGCTCCTACTTATAACTTAGCCTTATATCTTACCATGGAAAACCTTTTATATGAATTGAAAGCGCTCAACTTCCATAACCATAAGGTGTCCATTGTAGGCAACCATTCTTGGGCTTCCGCCGCTATGAAACGCATGGTGGAATACTTCACCAATGAAATCAAGGACATGGAAATTGTTGGTACGCCACTCGATATTCGCGGCGCTTTACATCAAGATCAATTAAAATTATTTGCAAAATTAGCTGATGATATCGTAGCTTCCATTAACGAAACTGAAATCAAAACGTTCAGCTTATAATAAACATATAATTCCATAAGCCTTAGGGCTTATAGCAAAAGGACAGGTTCACGACGAACCTGTCCTTTTTAGTGCAATCAATATTCTCTTTAATCGGCGTCAATCGTCTTTACACACCGAAATCAATTTTGCTTCGAAATCACTTCCGGAGTTATAGGACAAAAAGTGTGTGTAGAAAGTGCTGCAAACTTAGATAAATACTGGGTTTGTAGCACTTTTATCTTTTTTTGACAAAGATAAAGGGTGGACAAAAAGTGTGTGTAAAAACATACGTG
>ENA-OQBT01000561-OQBT01000561.1-human-gut-metagenome-genome-assembly--contig:-NODE-561-length-21698-cov-4.487506_pt1 | contig 21698 bp, 24 predicted proteins | sample MGYA00242749_ERZ504557 | MGnify/ENA primary metagenome ERZ504557 (study PRJEB26092, sample SAMD00036243) | human gut metagenome | host: Homo sapiens | study: EMG produced TPA metagenomics assembly of... | reverse complement strand
ATGGTGATGATGAGTGCTCATGTTCATGATGTTCGTGATCGTGCTCGTGATCCTCGCAGCCACAACCACAGTGCTCGTCATGGTGGTGAAGGTGCTCGTGAGCATGATGTTCGTGCTCGTGATCCTCGCAGCCACAGCCGCAGTGCTCGTCATGGTGGTGAAGGTGCTCGTGTTCATGATGTTCATGTTTATGATCCTCACAACCACAGCCGCAGTGCTCATGGTGGTGAGGATGCTCATGTTCATGATCTTCATGGTCATGATTCTCGCAACCACAGACGCAGTGATCATCATGGTGATGGTGCTCATGATCGTGATGTTCTTCATGCTCATCATGGCTGTGATGCGCATGCTCGTGACCGCAGCCGCAGGAATCTGCGGACTTCATGGAATCTTTCTTTAATTTTTCTTCCATATGAACTCTCCTTGCTGATTCGTTTGTTTTTTATATGAATATATGAATCAATGTTCATATGACTATTTAATCATATATAAAAATCTTTGTCAACAGCTTTTCAAAGAACGGATCAAAGAAAAGTAAAATTTATTGCAAAAGAAATATAGAAAATATTAATATATTCTGAAAAAATAATCTATTTTATTATTTTTATTTAACATGTTATACTTTCAACAAGTAAAGAAAGAAAGGTAGCAACATGTACAGTATCGACTTAAACAGTGACATGGGTGAGAGCTTTGGCGCATATAAGCTTGGCGGCGATGAAGAGATCATCAAATATGTCACAACAGCAAATGTTGCATATGGCTGGCATGCAGGCGATCCGATGGTAATGGATAAGGTAGTCCGCATGGCAAAGGAACGTGGCGTTATGGTTGGAGCCCATCCTGGATATCCGGATCTTCTTGGCTTTGGACGAAGAAAGATGGTTCTCTCTCATGATGAAGTTAAGAATTATGTCAGATACCAGATCGGAGCACTGGCTGCATTTACCAAGAGCTACGGAATGAAGCTTCAGCATGTCGCTCCTCATGGAGCAATGGGGAATGGCTGCCAGTATGACGAGGATATTTCCACAGCGATCTGTGAGGCAATCTGCGAGTATGACAAAGATCTGATCGTTTATTACTGTGCAGGAGCAGTTCTTGGTGATATCGCTGAGAGCAAGGGACTTCGCACAGCATCTGAGATTTTTGCAGATCGTGCATACATGGATGATCTTTCTCTTGTAAATTGTTAAAAGAATTATATTGTTATATGATTTCGTAAGTGATATACTTAAACATAAGGAAAACCGTGTGAAATTACAGTTTGCTTTTTGCACGGTTTCTTTTATATATGATAGTTAGTTAAAACTAACAACAGAACGATGTGAAAGTACTTTTGACTATACAGAAAGGAATACATAATGCTAATGAATGTTTTTGAAGGTATACTGATTCCATTTGTTGGAACAACGCTAGGTGCAGCATGCGTGTTTTTTATGAGAAAAACACTTAGCAAGTTACTGCAACGTGCACTTGCAGGGTTTGCAGCAGGTATAATGGTTGCTGCTTCAATCTGGAGTCTTCTGATTCCGGCAATTGAACAATCTGAGAATATGGGAACTTTATCGTTTGTTCCGGCAGTTGTTGGGTTCTGGATTGGTATATTGTTTTTACTCGCACTTGATCATTTGATTCCACATCTTCATGTTGGAAGTGATCAGACAGAGGGACCGAAAAGCAAACTTGGCCGTACTACGATGATGGTGTTGGCAGTTACATTACATAATATCCCTGAAGGTATGGCAGTTGGTGTAATGTATGCAGGATTTCTTGCTGAAAATGCACAGATTACAGCAACAGGTGCACTTGCTTTATCACTTGGAATTGCTATCCAGAATTTTCCAGAAGGAGCGATTATATCCATGCCGCTTAGGGCAGAGGGTGAAAGTAAGAGAAAGGCATTTCTGGGAGGTGTACTTTCAGGAGTCGTTGAACCGATTGGAGCAGTAATGACGATTCTTGTCGCACAGCTGGTAATCCCGGCATTACCATATTTACTCAGCTTTGCAGCAGGAGCTATGTTATATGTCGTGGTTGAAGAACTAATTCCGGAAATGTCTCAGGGACAGCACTCGAATATCGGTACGCTTTTCTTTGCACTTGGATTTAGTTTGATGATGATCTTGGATGTGGCACTGGGGTAAGAGGAGAGGAATGATTCTTATGAGAATATTGATTTATGGTGCTGGTGTGATTGGATCCTTGTATGCGGCTTTATTTGCAGAAGCCGGTTATGATACAAATATTTATGCCAGAGGTAAAAGACTTGAGGCTTTAAGAAATAATGGATTGAAATATAAGAAAAATCAGGAAGTAATAAAGGCAGAGATTAGGATTCTTGGAGAACTACCAAACGATGATATTTATGATTTTGTCTTGCTTACTGTCCGGGAAAACCAGCTGTATGAAGCACTTACTGAATTGAAAAATAATAAAAGTAATACGATTGTTACAATGATAAATTCACTGGACAGTTACAATAAATGGGAAGACATTGTCGGAAAAGGAAGAATATTACCGGCTTTTCCAGGAGCAGGCGGAAGTATAAATGATGATGGTATCCTTGATGCAGCACTTACTCCAAGGTTGATTCAGCCGACAACATTTGCAGAAATATCAGGAAATAAATCCGTAAGAACTAAGCAGTTTTCAGAGATATTGAGGCATGCTCATATACCATACCAGAAAGTAACGGATATGCATCTATGGCAGCTTTGTCATCTTGCTATGGTGGTACCGATTGCAGATGCGTATTATGAATCAGACGATCCGGAGAAAGTGGGAAAAGAATGGAAAATCATGAGGAAAACAGCAGAAAGGCTGAAAAGAAATTTTAATTTTTTGCGAAAACAAAAGGGTAAACTGTCACCATGGAAAATGAATATTTTTCGCTTTTTACCATTGTCATTTCTGACGATTATGCTGGCAGTTACATTTGGAAGCAGTTTTGGAGATAAATTTATGTATCAACATGCTATGAAGGCACCAGATGAAATGAGGGAATTGCATAAGCAGTTTTATGCTTATATGAAAAAAATGAAGAAATGCGGATGCAAGGCGAAAAAGATACAGTGATTGGAGAAAAAAGCATGAAAAATGAAGAATATAAAAAATTGTCAATTAAAGAGTTTACAAAAGCAGCAGGAAGATATGAAAGTAACCATGCTGGCATTTACGAAATGTGCAAGAAAGATTATCCGGATATTTTGGAAGAATTAGAGAAGGAGCCATTTAGAGATTTATTAGATGCAGGCTGTGGGCCTGCTCCGATGATTTCTTTATTAGCAGAAAAACATCCAGACCGGCATTATACAGGACTGGATCTGACTCCTGCCATGATTGAACAGGCAAAAAAGAAAAATATTCCAAATGCAACATTTGTTGTAGGAGACTGTGAGAACTTTCCTTTTGAAAAGGATTCATTTGATGCAATTATTTGTTCTATGAGCTTCCATCATTATCCGGATCCACAGGCATTTTTTGACAGTGTGAAAAGATGTCTTCGCCCAAATGGAAGATTGATACTGAGAGATGTGACCAGTGACAATAAAGTATTGGTATGGCTAATGAATACATTGGAAATGCCGTTGGCAAATATATGCGGACATGGAGATGTCCAAGTGCCAACAAGAGATGTGGTCATAAAATGTTGCAAAAAAGCAGGATTAAAAGTAGAAAAATTTGAAATTCGTAAAGGTATGCGAATGCATTGTGTTGTGAGAAAACCTATGGGAAAGGCGATAGGAAATGAAAGATAAGTATCTTAGGGAAACACGAATGGTTGATTTTTCTAATCCGGCAATTCAAAAACTTATTCAAAATATGAAATGGAAGGAAATGGGTGAATTTGAAAGGATTAAGGCAATCTACAACTATGTAAGAGATGATGTTTTATTTGGATATAATATTGATGACGGAATTTCAGCTTCAAAAGTACTTGCAGATGGTTATGGACAATGTAATACAAAAGGAACTTTATTTATGGCACTTTTACGTGCCTGCAATATTCCATGCAGAGTACATGGTTTTACGATTGATAAAAGATTGCAGAAAGGGGCTATGACTGGGTTTGTTTACCGTAATGCTCCAAAAAGTATTTTCCATAGCTGGGTAGAAATTAATTTCGAAAATCAGTGGTACGAACTGGAAGCTTTCATTTTGGATAAAACCTACATAAAGAAGTTACAGGAACAAAATTCGGAATGTACAGGTGCATTTTGCGGTTATGGAGTAGCAGTCAAGGATTTCAGAAATCTCATTATTGAGTTTGATAGGAACAATACTTATATTCAGAGCGAGGGAATCAATCAGGATCTTGGTGTTTATGATTGTCCAGATGAACTGTTGAAGGAACATCATCAAGAAATTTCAGCCTTTAAAGCATTTGCTTATAGACATATTGGAAGACACCTCATGAATCGTAATGTCAGGAAGATTAGAGAACGATAGTTTTAAGCTTTTAGATACCGTTGTCAGTATGAATGGTTTTCATGCATTTCCTGACAAGCAAAAAGCATTTCATGAAATATGGCGTGTTTTGAAACCAGGCGGCAATTTCATTGCCTGCTTTTATATCAAGGGAAAATCGAAACGGACAGACTGGCTGGTAAAAAATATTCTTGCAAAGAAAGGTTGGTTTTCTCCACCGTTTCAGACGGAGAAAGAGCTAAGAAATATCCTTCAAGAACTATATAAAGAAACCGATGTCCATGTTGAAGGCTCGATGGTATATTTCCATTGTGTGAAGTAATACAATGATGATGGATTTATTATAAAGTTTCAGATGATAAGTCTGGAACTTTATTTTTTGTCTAAATGGATTACCAAGGTCCATTCGGGTATGGATAAAGCTTAATTCTCATGGTAAGATATAAAAAAAGTTAGAAATGACTAACGAAGAAAATACAGCTATATGAAGGGAATGAGAAGAAATTTGAATGTGAATGAAATTGCAAATCTTGGAAGCAATGTGAAGCCTATGATTCAGAATGAGAATTGCTCGGTCCTTATGTTGAATGATACGACAGGTGAGGGAGTAATGACGATTTACAGAGTAATGCCTGGTGTGATGATTTGCTTTTCAGACATGCATATGGAACAGTGTGTATCTGAATTTGAATTGAAGAATGACAAAAAAGTATTCTGTATTGACCACTGCCGGGAGGGAAGAATTGAGATGGAGGTAAAGCCTGGTGTATTCAGTATTATGCAGGAAAATGAACTCCGTCTGGATAACAGAGAAAATCATAAAGGGACAACTTATTATCCTCTGAAGCATTATCATGGAGTCAGTATTTTCATGGAAGTTGCGGAAGTTCAGAAAGCACTTGATGAAATGTTTCATGGATTTTCCGTATTCATTGAGGAGCTGCGAAGCCAGTATTGTGCAGAAGAGAAACCTTATGTAATTCGGGGAGATAAGGAACTTGAGTCGATTCTTTCAGAATTTTACCAGAAAAACATGGCACATCCGGAGCTTGCAAAAGTAAAAGAATATTATCTGCTAAAGGTAGTGGAATTATTGTTGTACTTAAACACGATAACCATAGAAGACAGGAAAGAAGTCAGACCATATTATTACAAAACTCAGATGGAAAAAATCAAAGGGATTCATGCAAAGATCACAGGAAATCTTCAGACACGGTTTACTATGGAAGAATTATCAGCCATGTATGAAATTCCACTGACAACTATGAAAAAATGCTTTAAAGATGTTTATGGAGATTCCATTTATTCTTATCAGAAGAGATATCGCATGAATCTGGCTGCAAATATGCTGTTACAGGATAAGGCGAAAGAAATACAAGAGATCGCCTTTTGTTTAGGATATGAAAATCCGGGAAAATTTTCATCTGCATTTCGAAGTGTGATGGGGCTGTCTCCGGCAGAGTACAGATTCAGAAAGGAAACATATGATGGAAAATAAAAAAGTATCAGAAAAAAAGGACAGCTGGCTGAAAGTGTTGCTGAGCTATACCGAAGGAAGCGGGCAAAGGCTTGGAATATCTGTTATTTTATCTGTTATCAGTATTATCAGTGGACTTATGCCATATTATTGCATTTACCGTGGAATCGATTTGTATATAAGAAATCTGAATCAGGCTCCTATGCAGGAAATTTTAAGATGGTGTCTGTATGCCTTACTCTTTTACACTATAAAAATCGTAAGCTTTTCCGCATCCACATGGATATCACATATAGCAGCCTATCACATATTGGAGGGTTTAAGCTCCGCCTGACAGACCGGTTTCTGAAAGCACCATTAGGAGATGTGGAAGGGCACAGTATTGGTGAAATCAAGAGCATTATGGTAGAAAAAATCGAAAATATGGAACCACCCATTGCTCATATGATTCCGGAAGGAAGCGGACATATCCTGCTTCCGGTAATCAGCTTTATCGCTTTGCTTACGCTGGACTGGAGAATTGCACTGGCTTCTCTTGTAACCGTTCCATTGTCCTTGGTATTTATGACGCTTACCATGATTATCAGCGGAAAAAGTTTCACTCAGTACGATGAATCCAATGCACATATGAACAGTACTATTGTGGAATACATAGAGGGCATCGAGGTTATTAAGGCATTTGGCAGGGCAGGAACCTCTTATGAGAAATATGCAAAAGCAATTCTGGATTATAAGAAATTCGTTGTGAAATGGCTGTCTTCCACCTGGATCACCATGAAAATGACATTCGCCCTGTTTCCTTCTACCTTGCTTGGAACTTTGCCTGTAGGTCTGTATCTGACGATGCATGGTCTGTTGACCATATCACAGCTTGTGCTGGCAGTCATGCTGTCCATGTCCATGGTGACATCTTTTGCAAAAATAGAGGTATTCTCTGAAAATCTTCGTGAAATGCAATATAACATCGAAAGCATACAGGATTTTCTTACGATGAAAGAATTGCCGGAGCCTTCTGTATATGCAAACATCAACAGCTATGATGTGAAACTGGAAAATGTGCATTTCTCTTATACCGGTGAGGAAAAGGACGAGGTGTTGCATGGAATTGACCTGACGATTCCGGCAGGAAGTTTTACTGCATTGGTCGGACCGAGCGGCGGAGGTAAATCCACGGTAGCAAGGTTGATCTCAAGATTCTGGGATGTGACGTCAGGCAGCATTACCATAGGCGGTGTAAATATTAAGGAAATTCCGCTGTCACAGCTTTCTGAAATGGTTAGTTTTGTAACACAGGATAATTTCCTGTTCCGGTGTTCCATTATGGAAAATATACGTCTTGGTAATCCGGCAGCATCGGATGAAGAGGTGAAGGAAGCGGCAAGAAAGGCATGCTGCCAGGAATTTATAGAGAAACTGCCACAGGGTTATGATACTCCGGCAGGGGAAGCTGGAAAACAGCTGTCCGGTGGAGAAAAGCAGAGAATTGCCATTGCCAGAATGATGTTAAAAAATGCACCGATCGTCATTCTTGACGAAGCTACTGCATTTACGGATCCGGAAAATGAGAACAAGATCCAGAAGAGTATTGAAGAACTGACAAAAGGCAAGACATTGCTGGTCATTGCACACAGACTTTCCACAATCACAGATGCAGACAAAATCGTTGTTTTGAAAAATGGCTGTATAGAAGGGGCAGGAAACCAGGAAGAGTTGATTCAGAACAGTCCGCTTTATCAGCGAATGTGGCAGGCCCATGTGGGAGCAAGGCACTGGGCAGTTGGAAGCCAGAAAGAAGGTGAAAAATCATGTTTAGTACTGTAAAAAGAATTATTGACTGGTGTGGAAGCTTTAAAAAGAATCTGTATATCGGTTTTATTTTTTCCTTTTTTTCAGGCTGGTTTGCGGCAATGCCGGTCGTATGGGCTGCATATATGATCGGGAAGCTTGTAGAATGCGAAGGACAGGGAAAAGCTGTCTCAACGGTTTGGATTGGGAAAAGTATCGTGATTCTGCTGTGCTTCATTTTTCTGCGTTTTCTGTTTGATTATCTGAGAGCAAGATTTCAGGAGTCGATCAGTTATGAATTGATTGCAAGAGACAGAATTGCAGTAGGAGATGCACTGAAACGTGTATCTTTAGGATACTTCCAGAACATGAATACAGGCACGATTCTCAATTCCATCACAACAGGCCTTCATACGCTGGAAGGAATGGGAATCCGTATGATTGATAACTTTGTAGGAGGTTATCTGAATTTTATCTGCATCCTTTTGTGGCTTACCTGTATGAACTGGAGAGTGGGGCTGATCGCAGTGACAGGTGCTGCTGTTTCTCTGATATTTCTGCTTATCATTCAAAGTACAGTACAAGAAATGCACCGGTACTTGCAGCAGCAAACAGAGATCTGACCGGAGCAACCCTGGAATATGCCAGAGGGCTTTCTGTAGTGAAATCCTTTGGAAAAGCAGGAGCTTCCATGGATTCCATGAAAAAAGCATGCAGGGACAGCCGTGATATTAATCTGAAAATAGAATGGGGGTATATTCCTTATAATGCACTGCATCTGCTGGCGTTAAAGACAGCAAGTGTGTGTATCGTGATTTCTGCATTTTATCTGGAATTTTCAGGACAGCTGGATTTTACTTATATGATGATTATCATTCTGTTGTCATTCCATGTGTTTGGTTCTTTGGAGCCGATTGCAGACTGCGCCCATGTACTGGCAGTCATTGATGATGCCTGGATCATTTGAATGAATTGACAAAAGAGTCCTTCATTGATGCAGATGGACAGCAGATAGAGATTACACACTATGATATCGAATTTCGAAATGTAGATTTTTCTTACGGGGAAGGGAAGGAAAGAAGACAGGTGCTCCATAATGTGAATCTGAAAATTCCGGAACATACAGTTACAGCAATCGTGGGTCCTTCCGGAAGCGGAAAATCTACGATCTGCAATCTGATTGCCCGGTTTTATGATGCAGACAGTGGAAGTGTTCGTGTGGGAGGACATGATGTGAAAGAATTTACCTGTGACAGTCTGTTATCCAACATTTCCATGGTATTTCAGAATGTATATCTGTTTCATGATACAGTGAGGAATAATATTTGCTTTGGAAAACCAGATGCAACAGAAGCAGAAATGGTCGAAGCGGCAAAGAAAGCATGCTGCCATGATTTTATTATGGCATTACCGGAAGGCTACGATACTGTAATCGGTGAAGGGGGTGGGAGCCTGTCCGGTGGAGAAAAACAGCGCATTTCCATCGCAAGAGCGATTCTAAAAGATGCACCGATTATTATACTTGACGAAGCGACAGCCAGTGTAGATCCGGAAAATGAACATCTGATCCAGACGGCCATATCGGAACTTACCAAGGGAAAAACCATTGTGACAATTGCACACAGACTGGCGACGATTGAGCAGGCAGACCAGATTCTGGTGGTGGATGATGGACAGATTGTTCAGAGAGGAACCCACAGAGAGCTTGTAGCTGTTCCTGGAAAATATAAGGATTTTGTAGATATCAGAAGCCAGTCGGAAGGCTGGAAAATCGGCTAGGGAGGAACGAAAGACATGGAAGAATCAAGAAAATTATCAGGAAGGGATCTTATTACAATAGGAATTTTCTCTGCAATTTATTTTGTGCTCAATCTGGCAGCTATGTTTACTGGATTTGTGCCAGTGTTGTGGCTGCTGTTACCGGGCGTGACAGGAATTGTGACCGGAATCCCATTCCTGCTTATGACATCTAAAGTGAGAAAACCAGGGGCAGTACTTATTATGGGAACAATTACTGCATTGCTTTATTTCGTGACTGGTCAGTTTACAGTATTGTTACTGATTACATTTGCTATTGCATGTGTATTGTCAGAACTGTACAGGGCTGTGACAAAGTATGATAACAGTTTTACACATATGATGATATCGTTTGTGTTTTTCTGTTATGGAATGCTTGGCTCTCCACTGGCAATATGGGTGTATAAAGACAGTTTTCTGGCGCAGATTCAGCAAAATGGAATGTCTGAAGAATATGTCCGATCTTTATCGGGATTGATTTCTACGCCAATGCTGATTATACTTTGCATTTCTCCAGTCATAGGAGGCGTGATTGGAGCGTTGATTGCCAAAGGTTTATTCCGTAAACATTTTAAGAAAGCAGGAATTGTCTGATGAATAAGAGAACAGTCATCAATCATCTTGATCCAAGAGCTGGGCTGTGGCTGCTTTTAATGGCAAATATTGGTATGTTCTGTCAGAAAAAATCTGAGCAGGGGAGTATGCTTTCAGGCATATTTCTCCTGCTTATGCTGGTACATGGACTATATAAGGCGGCAGGTAAAGGTATCGTTTTACTTGTTTCTTTCCACCTTTTACTAATGTATGTATTTCCGCAGTGCCCCGCATGGATGAATATGGTGTTTCCAGTTCTGATTAATTATTCATTGCGTATGATGCCATGTGTTTTGGCAGGTTTGTTGCTGCTTCGAACATCGTCCATGCAGAAAATGATCGCTGCCATGTATACACTGCATCTACCACAGGGGTTTATCATAGCAATGTCTACGACACTTCGATATTTTCCAGCTTTGAAAGAGGAGTTCGTACATATAAATGCTGCTATGAAACTTCAGAATATCTCATGGGCATCCCGCTTGGAGTGTACGGTAGTTCCATTGATCGTGTCTGCAGTCAATACATCGGATGAAATAGCAGCGGCGGCAGTGGCAAGAGGAATCGAGAATCCAGGAAAAAAGACAAGTGAAATAACACTTCACATGGGGATTTCAGACTGGTTGATAATGATTTTGGTAACATTTGGAATTCTTATAGTGGTGATCGCAGGATAAAGGAAATGATAAAGTTTGAAAATGTAAATGTAACAATACAAGAGAAAAGAATTCTGTCAGACGTGAATCTGGAGATACAGGATGGAGAGTTTGTATTGATATGTGGGGAAAGTGGATGTGGAAAAACCACAATGACAAAACTGATTAATGGATTGATTCCACATTTTGTGAGGGATGTCAGCGTAGACGGAACGATTACGGTTTGCGGGAAAAATGTTGCAGAGATGCCTATGTATGAAATTGCAGAACTTGTAGGGTCTGTTTTTCAGAATCCAAGAACTCAGTTTTTTTATACGAATTCTAATGCTGAGATGGCATTTGGTCTGGAAAACAGAGGCGTGGAACCGGAATATATACGAAAAAGAATTAAGAATACAATAAATGAATTAGATATAGAGAAGCTGGAAGATCGAAATGTATTTTCCATGTCAGGTGGTGAGAAACAGCTTCTTGCGTTTGCATCAGTATATGCCATGAATCCGCAGATTTATGTGTGGATGAGCCGTCGGCGAATCTGGATATAGCAGCTATGGAAAAGCTGAGTGAAAGAATGAAGGTAATTAAGGAGAAGGGACATACTGTAATTGTGGCAGAACACCGTCTGGCATGGATCCAGAAATTCGCAGACAGAATTATTTATATAAAAGAAGGACGTATAGAACAAGAATTTACGTCAGATGAGTTTAAGGCTTTGTCTGATCTGAGACGAGAACAAATGGGACTCAGGAGTATCATTCCTGAACAGATACAGATCCCGGAGATTACAGTAAACTCAGAAGACGCAGTACTTCAGGTTTGCAACCTTTCAGGTAAGAGGAAGAAGCAGATGATTTTTGAAAATATCAGTTTATCTGCCGGAGAAGGGATATCATTGGTATTACAGGAGAAAATGGTGCAGGAAAATCTACGTTTTGTAATTGTTTGTGTGGCTTGCTTAAACCAAAGAATGGTGAGATTTTGTATAAAGGAAAAAGATTATCAGAAAAAGCGAGGACAAAATTATTTGGTATGGTCATGCAGGAAGTAAACCATCAGTTGTTTTCAGACAGTGTAAAAAATGAATGTCTGCTTGCAAATGAAGAGGCCTCTGAACAAAAAATCAGGGAATTACTTGAAAAATTCGACTTGGAAGAGTATGCAGAATATCATCGATGATATTATCGGGTGGACAAAGACAGAGGCTTGCCATTTGCCAAGCAGTTATGGGTGGAAAAAAGCTGCTTATTTTCGATGAACCTACCAGCGGGTTGGATTTTAAGCATATGTGTCAGGTGGAAAAATTGATGAAACAATTGTCAGAAGAAAAATATATTATTATAGTTGTAACACATGACTATGAGTTTTTGAATCGAACTTGTAAGGGGTATATTAGAATAAATAGTTGATTTTTAGGAAAGGAAAACGAATTAAAGGAAGGAATTACTGATAAAAGTAATTCATAAATTTGTGGTAACTGTTCAGAGCCCCATTGAGCCATAAGCTTTTTGAGCAAAAGGAAAACCGGGGATTTTACTCCTCGGTTTTCTGGCTGTTGTGCTTCAGTCTTCAACTTGAAAAATATCTTCTACAGGCACTTTCAGGTAATGTGCCAGCCGGATTGCAATCTCAAGAGAGGGATTACGTTCTCCACGTTCGATGCGGCCTATAGTCTGGCTGCAGGAACCTATGGCTTCAGTCAAATCTGCTTGAATGAGATTCCGTTCTTCACGAATATCTTTTAGTGTATTATTGATTGCCATTCAATCACTTCCTTTGCTTATTGTTATCAGCAGGATCATGAACCTGCTGTTGAAATTTAATGGAATCCCGGAATTTCTGCACCTTTGCATTTTCCGATTACTTTTCCAAAAATCTTAAAAGAGTCAGATTCGAAAACCTGGATAGGACGATATTTTTGATTTAAAGAAATCAGATAAACACCATCTGGCTCATCGTGTAAGAGTTCCATTGGCACGACGAATATGCGACGTTGAATTTCTTTCGGTTTATCTGCAAAAGTATCGGTAACTTGGGAAATGGAGAAATTGAAAAAATGGTCACACGCTTGAAAAGCATAGATCAGAAAGCAGTGGAGAATCATGTGAATGGTGCTGTTTGGGCATTTGATTATGATAAGATGTTCTGTGTATTGATGGAAAATGAAATTTGCCGAAAGGTGTGTGAAAAGAATAAATATAATAGTTGGACGAAGCTGATTGGACAGTATTGTGTTTCAATGGCTTAAAGATAAAGAAGTTGCTGGAGAGAAAAAATATTCTCCAGCAACTTTGTCTTTGATGAATAAAGGTCAATTTTTTATTTAACTATTCTCACTATTATTTGATTCAGTGATTTTTTTCTTCTTTGGAGAAACCAGTTTATGACCGGAATAAATGGACATGCCCATACATTATGCGACATACGGCTTGTACCAGAATGGCAGAAAAGAGAATAGACGTAAAAGTTCTTCAATATATTATGGGACACGCCCACATAGATGTAACAATGGACGCATATAACCATGTAAGTGAGATGTCCAGAATTGAGAGTGAAATCACAAGGCTGGAAAGCGTAGCAATTAGCTGACACCAAAAATTAGCACTCACATCTTGATAATGGAAGGCGATTTTTGTCTGGTATTGTAAAGTAGTGTCAGATCTGTCGTAAATTTGTGGGCAAAAATGATAAGAAATTTTGCTATGGTGGAAGCTTATGTAAATGAAAATATGTGAAATGCCAGAGATTTTTATGAAAATCGTTGGCGCTGATCCTTCCGGTCGGATGGAAAATGGATTAATGTGAAGAGTTTTAGATAAAAAATAATTCTAAAAAGTATATCTTTATAATGCAAGAGTATGATATAATTGGCTGTGAGTACTAAGAACTAAGGAAAAACCGTGTATGCTAAATAAAAACGATTTCTTAAAATATGCTTCAAAACTAGCCTTTCCAATCATGATCCAAAATCTGATCGGAACTCTGGTAAACATTGCCGATACGGTAATGCTTGGATATGTAAGCCAGACTGCCATGTCGGCGTCATCCCTTGCGAACCAGTATACTTTTATTCTTTTCTGTTTATATTATGGTATGGCCACGGGTGCTTCCGTTTTATGTGCACAGTACTGGGGAAAAGGTGATAAAAAGACAGTAGAAAGAATTCTCGGTCTGGCGGAACGAATCTCACTGATCGTTTCCCTCGTGTTTTTTGTGATTTCCTTTTCTATGCCAACTACGATCATGAAGATCTTTACAAGCAGTCCGGATACGATTGCTGCCGGCAGTGAATACTTAAGAATGATTTCATTTTCATTTATGTTTATGGGATTCTCTCAGGTTTTTATGAGTGCCCTTCGAAGTATCGGAAAAATAATGCTGCCCTCTGTCACGTACATTGTTTCGCTTTGTGTCAATGTAATTTGTAATGCCACCTTTATCTTTGGTCTGTTTGGACTTCCAAAGCTTGGCGTTACCGGTGTGGCTCTTGGTACTGTCATTGCCAGAATCACAGAAGTACTGATCTGCCTCGTCTACTCATTAAGAAGTTCCGATGTCAGATTCCGTATAAAATACTTCTTTGCGAAATCAGGTATTCTGTTCCAGGACTTTATGAAAATTGCTACCCCGGCTGTAATAAATGATGTTGTCTGGAGTTTTGCCAGTTCAGCATTCGCAGCAATCCTCGGCCATATTGGAGATGATATGGTTGCCGCAAATGCGGTTGCTGTTATGGTGGTAAATATTGGCGCGATCGCCTGTCGTGGTTTTGCCAATGCGACTACTATCATTGTCAGTCAGGAACTTGGTAAAGACAATATTGATGCAGCAAGAGAATATGGAAAGCGTATGCTCAGAATAACAATGGTTGTAAGTCTGATCGGATGCGTCATTATTCTGGCACTTCGTCCTCTGATACTGGATTTCTATCGGGATAAACTGACAGAGACGGCCATTTATTATCTTGGCATTTTTATAATTATGACAACCTGGCGCCTTGTGGGAGAAGGCATCAATACCTGTCTTATATGCGGCTGCTTCAGAGGTGGTGGTGATTCCAGATTTGGAATGATCATAGATTCCATATTTATGTGGCTTGTTGCAGTTCCACTCACCTTCCTTGCTGCATATGTCTTAAAATTGCCGCCTATCTGGGTATACTTTGTAATGACTCTGGATGAGTTCGAAAAAATGCCCGTGGTCTTCATACACTATATCAGAGGTAAATGGCTCACAAACATTACCAGAGATTTGGATTAAACAAACACCTTCAGACTATAATAAAATAGCTTGAAGGTGTTTTTTTTACAAATCAGCTTCTGAAATAAAACATATTATCAAATTTATAAGTCGCTATTACTTTTAATATCTTAAACTTTTTGTGGATTTATATGGATTTGCCTTGGAATATGGTATAGTAAATAAATGAAGGTAAATGAAATGGAGATATAATACAGGTTATGACAAAAATTTTAATCATAGAAGATGAAATACGTCTGGCAGATGTTTTATATGATTGGTTTCACAGTAAGAACTTTCAGGTAACTGTCTGCCATGATGGAATATCCGGATATGAGACCGCATTAAAAAATTCTTATGATGCAATTATTTCAGACGTAATGCTGCCAGGAATAGATGGCTTTTCCATAGTAAAAAATTTGAGGAGTATGAAAGTTAGGACACCGGTTATTATGCTTACGGCCAGGGTGGAACTACAGGATAAATTGCAGGGATTTGATGCAGGTGCAGAAGACTATCTTACCAAACCTTTTGAAATAGAAGAACTGGATGCACGTGTAAAAGTCCTGCTAAGGAAAAATGAAAAGGGAAAGGAAGAGGAAGAAGAAACCGGGGAGCGGCCAGATTTTGTACTGGAAAAAAACAGCCGTATATTGAAAAATTCGGTTGGAAATAAAAAGGTGAAATTATCAGGAAAAGAATATACACTGTTGTCTTATTTTGTGGAAAATTATAATCAGATATTGTCTAAAGAGCAGATTACGGTTCGAATCTGGGGATATGACACAGATGTAGAATACAATAATGAAGAGGTATATATTTCTTTTTCTGCGCAAGAAGCTGAAATTTATTGAAACGGATACAGTGATTGAGACAGTCAGAGGTGTCGGGTATCGTCTCAGAGGGAAAAACGATGAAACAGTTTAAGAAGAAAATCATGGGACTTCTTCTGTTGATTTATATGATTGCGGCAATATTCATTCTGGCACTTTTGAATTTTTCTTATGTGCAGAATAATAAGAACAGTATTTCCAGGATTTTGAACATGAAATTTCAGATTGTATCCGATCAGAACGGAAATAAACAAGAGGAAGTTCCAAAGGAACAGGAAAGAATTAGTGGTGCCAGAAGTGAAAAAGTAACAGTAACGGAGCAAAAAGAAGACAGCTATGTCAAAAAGAGTTATCTTGTAGCCAAAGCAGAGGATGGGACATTATATGTTAAAAATATGCTGCCGGATACTGGATTTTCAGAAGAGGAGATCATAGAAACAGCAGAAAAATTTCTGGAAACGAAAAAAACATCTGGGAGTTATGAAAATTATCAGTTTGAAATTTCTGTTCATAAAGGGGAATTGCTCATTGCCTTTGCGGATATCACATCTCTAAAGATGGAAGAGCAGAAATATTTCATTTTCTCATTGCTGGTAGCTTTCGTTTTAGGAATATTATGGATTTATCCGGCATGGAAAATTACAGGAAAAATAGTTGCACCCTTAGAGGAAGCAAACCGTTTGCAGAAAGAGTTTGTACTGTTTGCAGGACATGAACTGAAAACACCGGTTACAGTTATGAAGGCAAGTCTGGATATGCTTGAAAGAGAAGGAATTCACAGCAAATATCTGGATTATGCGGCAGAAGAAAATGAAAAAATGCGCAAACTGGTAATAGAGCTTCTGGACTATTCCAAAATGGAGTATCAGGAAGAAAAAAGTTTCCGGGAGAGCGTAAATTTCAGCCAGTGCATAGAGGGGATTTCTCTGGAGTTTGAGGCAATGGCTTTTGAAAAAGCGGTTATACTGATAACTGATATACAACAGAATCTGGTTATTGACGGCAACAAAGAAATGCTGGAGAGAATGGCAGAAACCCTTCTGGAAAACGCAATCCGGCATACAGAGGCCGGAAAAGAAGTAAAGATTGTCCTAAAGAAAGACGAGAAAAAGGTACGGCTGTCTATGGAAAACCAGGGCGAGGCTATTCCAGAGGAAGAACGAAGAAGACTTTTTGAAAAATTCTATCATGATTCAAACCCGGAAGAGGGGCATTATGGATTGGGTCTGGCTATTGCACAGTCAATTGCTGCAAAGCATCATACAGAGATAACAGTGATAAGCGAGAATGGATGGAACTGTTTTATAATAGACTTTCCGTTTTTTTACAGAAAATAAAAGATTTGTGAAAACCTTGTGAATTTGCTTGGAAATTTATTTTTTCAAGGAATTTTCAAGGTTTTTCTCATATAATCGTGTCCGTAAAAAAAATTCTGATTAAGAAAGGGGCACAGTCAATGAAAAGAAAGCAGATAACTGCAATGATAACAACAATGACAATGGTGCTGGGAATCACAGCATGTGGAGCAGGAAACGTAAGCGCAGAGCAGGAGAATAAAGAACAGACAGAAATTGAAAGTATCTTAAATATTTCAAACAACGATGAAATTACATGGAGTTATGACAGTCAGTCAGATTCCTGGACAATGTCTGTAACATGCGCAGTTGCAAATCCGGAGCTGCCGGATTATCAGGGCGTTTCTGTAAATGTTCCTGGTGCATATGTAAAAGGAATTGATACAGATGGGGACGGAACGGAGGATGTAACAGGGAAAACTTATTCGGAAGAAGTAAATGGACAGCTCGTGATTGATGATAGTGCCAAAATTACGAATGCAAACGGACAGACCTATACTGCATCTACAGCACCGGTTATTATAAATACAGGAGCAGCAGGTTACAGTGCACAGGAAAATCAAAAGGCATCTTCCGGCAATGCGGCATATGGATATATCAATGTGGCATGTGGAAACCGTGGCAAACAGAGTACGGCAACGGATGAGAATGGGGAGGAATATTATACTGGTGATGCACCGCTCTGTCTGGTAGATCAGAAAAATGCAATCCGTTTTGTAAAGTATAATATCATTCTTGGAAACCTTCCGGGAAATACAGAATATTTCGTGTCTACGGGAGGTTCCGGCGGTGGAGCACATGCTGCAATGGTAGCAGCAACTTCTGACAATTCGGATTATTTCCCGTATGAAGTAGAAGCAGGGGCAGTTGGAATCTATCAGAATGAAGATGGGACGTATTCGGAGACCATAGGATCAGAGAACACTGAAATTTCAGATGGAGTATGGGGATGCGTTGCATACAGCGCAATCACTTCTTTACAGGAAGCAGATATGGCAATGGCATTTGAATATTATCTTGATACGGATTATGAATTTAATACGGATTTTCAGAAAAAGCTGGCAGAATGCCTGTCTAAGGAATATATGGAGTATATCAATGATCAGAATCTGAGTGTCAGCGAGTCGGCAGTGGATATTGATATCAATGGAGATGGGGATAAGGACGATGTAGTGGATCTGACGATAGAATATGATGTGGAAAAATATGCAGATACCAACGGATACGGTGGAACTTATCTTACGCTTTATCTGAAAGAATTTGAAAAAAATCTGGAATGGTATCTGGAAAATCTGGATTATGCAGATGACTGGACATGGTTTGACAGTGATGGAAATGCACTGAGTGATGAGAGTGTGTCACAGATGACAACAGAAGAGAAAGCTCAGGCATTTCTGGAAGGACGATATGCCAAAGGAGAATCCGGACAAAATGCAGGTCCAGGAGACGGAATGCCAGATGGAAATGGTCCGGATGGAAATGAAATGCCGGGTGAAAAGCCGGACGGAATACCGGATAGAAATGACTCAGATGGAGAAAAGCCGGATGGAGCACCAGCCGGAAGCATGCCAGGTGGAGAAACTTCGGACGGCAATGCTCAAGATGACCTGGTTACAAGTGGAATGGGAGATGAGGTCGGAACTCCGGATGCCGGAACTACACAGTCTGCAGGTACAAAAACAGATTCTTCAAACTACAGCAGTTATGAAGAAATGCTGGAATCTTATGAAAGTGATATCGCCTCTATCGAGGATGGTGACAAATACGGAAATAATATTGTAGACCTGTATAATCCAATTAACTATATTGGAGATGAAGATACAGAAAGCCCGACATGGACCAGAATTGTAATGGGTGCATCCGAAGGTGATATGTCTCTATTTGCGTCTATGAACATGCAGATTGCATGGCTTAACAGCGGAACAGATGCCAAACTGGAATGGCAGTGGGATGGTGGACATGTTCCGTCTGAAATTTTGGGGGAATCACTGGCACTTTATGTTGATGAAATGTATGGACAATATGTGGAAGGAGCTGTGGAAGTAACAAAAGCAGCGGCGCAGACTCAGACAGAAAACGGAACTGCCACAGAAGCAACAGGAACAAACATCAGCAGTTGGGTATCTTATGAGAATGGAGAGGTGAATTTTACTCTGAAAGATGCAGCTTCTTACAGAACAAAAGGAGCCAGCAAAGCAACTCCGGGGTTTGATGTTATGGATTATGGGCAGGAAACCTATGAATTTGGTTCTTCGACACAGGATGCGAGACATTTTGACAAGTATGTGTTGAAGGTACTGCAGGAAAATGCGGAAACGTTAAGTGAACTGTTTAATTCTGAAGAAAAATAACAGTAAAACGAAAGAAAGTTATTCGGTTATGAGCAAGTAGCGAAGCGGATTGCGAATATCCGCTTGATAGGAAGGTGATGAGGTCGTGGAATGCGATCTCATTATTATATGTGAACATGAAATAGCAGTAGGCAGAATGAAAGAGTTGGGGTAAAATAAGAACATATCTTTACAGCGCAGGCGGAGTGTCCGAAACAATAGAGCTGCAAGGCTAGATAATCAGAAGAATACATTGAAAAACAAGCATATGCGGGAATGATACGAATCGTATCACGTATGTGAAAGAGCGTTTCTTTCATAGTTTTAAGCTTTTTGATAGGGTGGATGTACAGCCTCTGCTGTATAAATAAGCAAGGCAGGTCGATAAGATATTAATGATATATGGAAATGATAAATCATTGGGAAATGGTTTATGGAAAGGGGACGGAAAATGACAGAAAACAGTTACAAGACACCCTGTGGCTGCATCCATTATTTTGTAAATATAATGGATAAACAGAGAATTACGTTAGTGTTCTTGCCGGGACTTACAGCAGATCACAGACTTTTTGAAAAGCAGATAGAATATTTTGAGAATAAACAGAATGTGTTTGTATGGGATGCACCATCACATGCATTATCCAGACCATTTGCAAATAGCTACAGACTATCTGACATGGCAGAATGGCTTTATAAAATTCTGGTAAAAGAAGAAATTTATAATCCCATCATTATCGGTCAGTCTATGGGTGGATATCTGGCCCAAATGTATATGGAATTATATCCGGATAAGATAACGGGGTTTATCTCCATTGATTCTGCACCGCTTCAAAAGTCTTATATGACTGCAGTGGAGATATGGCTTCTTGAAAGAGTAGAGCCATTATATAGAATATATCCATGGAAAGCTCTTCTTAGGGCTGGTTCAAGAGGGTGCTCTGAGACGGACTATGGTCAGAATCTTATGCGAAAGATGATGATGGCCTATGACTTAGATCATAAAGAATATGCAAGGCTAGCCGGTTTTGGGTACAGAATGCTTGCCGAGGCAATCAAAGCAGATTTACCATATCATATCAGTTGTCCGGCATTACTTATCTGTGGAGAAAAGGATAAAGCGGGCTCAGCAAAAAGCTATAATAAGAAATGGCATCAGAGGGAAGGTTTACCGCTTAAATGGATAAAGAATGCTGGTCATAATTCCAATACTGACCAGCCGGATGAAGTGAACAGACTTATAAGAAAAATTTATCAGCGAGATAGATAGGAAAGGAGTGCCCGGATGAAATTAAATATACAGTGGAAAAAAGTATTATATGGAATTGCATTGATAGTTATTGGTATAATATTGGCTGCTCTGCATTTTATTGTGGCTGGAAAAGGTATCGGATTCTTGGTAGTTGCCTTAGTAGTTGTTGGTTTTGTATTCAATGCGTCCGGCGTAAAAGACGTATTGTTACAGTTATTCAATAAGATTATTGGAGCATAAAATTAGTATTGCTATTGTGCGGACATTTGCATATAATAAAGATAGATGGAAATACTACTCACGAAAGGAGATGTTTTATATGGCTACAAAATCAGCAAATTTATATGCAAGGATTGAACCAGATGTTAAAGAAAAAGCAGAAGTATCCTGTCTACACTTGGTATCCCTGCTTCCAGTGCTATCAATATGTTTTATAAACAGATTATCTTACAGAGAGGACTTCCGTTTGAAGTAAAAATACCATCTGCCAGACCTGTTGACATCAGCACATTATCAGAAGCAGAGTTCAATGAAGAATTGGAGAAAGGATATGCGGATATGCAGGCTGGACGGACCAAAAATGCGAAGAAAGCCTTTGCTGACATTCGCAAGGATTATGGCTTATGATATATGAAGTAGAAGTATCCGAACAGGCTGACAGTGATTTGAGAGGAATTTTTGAATAACTGCGCGTCGCATTCTCGTTACTTCCAGTGATGAGTTAGACGCGCAAATTTTTTTTTTTACAAAACAACAGAACAAATGTTTACATAAACCAATACATATGGTATAATATTTATATGGAAAAAGATATATTTAATATAGATAAAAACAAACTTTCATATGGTAGGGGATATGTCTATTCCTTGCAGTATCATCTTGTCTGGTGTACAAAATACAGAAAAAAGGTTTTAAAAAACGGAATCGATACAGAATGCAAAGAAATGTTACA
>ENA-OQBT01000559-OQBT01000559.1-human-gut-metagenome-genome-assembly--contig:-NODE-559-length-21750-cov-5.338991_pt1 | contig 21750 bp, 30 predicted proteins | sample MGYA00242749_ERZ504557 | MGnify/ENA primary metagenome ERZ504557 (study PRJEB26092, sample SAMD00036243) | human gut metagenome | host: Homo sapiens | study: EMG produced TPA metagenomics assembly of... | reverse complement strand
CTCAAGATGAGATATCCCATTCTTAGTGAAGTAAACCCCCTTGAAGACGACGAGGTAGATAGGGCAGAGGTGGAAGTGTGGTAACACATGGAGCTGACTGTTACTAATCGGGTGAGGGCTTGACCAACAAGCCGAGGAAACGGGGATACCCCCCGCTGTAGTATCGGTACGCAGGTTAAATTTGATTCAAAAAGTTTGATTAACCGTCAACAAAGCATGTATGTAGTTTTAAGGTACAAAGGGAAAGAGGAAAGCAGGAGAAAAATCAGTACATGGATTTTTCTCCTGTTTTTATTATATATAATCATACATCTCCCACCATTTACATCTCTTTTTCCATATGCTACAATAGGTAAGACCAAAGGAGCCTGACCAGGCTGTGAGGAGGTGCAGGCTTTGACCTTTGAACTTGATTTGGGCAATTTAATCGTAAGGAGGAAAGAAAAGAGTATGTTTAATTTTCTTGTGACTGCCGAAGGCGGTCTCACAACGGCAGGATATGCCGTATCTGTTATTGCAGTCCTGATTTTGATAATTCTGGTAGCAGTATTACTTCAGAAAAACACATCTGCATTAAAATTTACCACACAGCAGCTGGTTACCTGTGCAGTAGCATTGGCACTTGCATATGTAACTTCCTACATTAAGATATTTAAACTGCCATTTGGCGGATCTGTGACCTTGTTCAGTATGTTGTTTATTGTTCTGATCGGTTACTGGTATGGCATTAAGGTAGGAATTCTTACCGGTCTTGTATATGGGATTTTTCAGTTCCTCCAGGAGCCATATGTCCTTTCATTTTTTCAGGTATGCTGTGATTACATTCTGGCATTTGGAGCCATGGGACTTTCCGGATTATTTACAAAATCCAGAAAACATGGTCTTCTTAAAGCATACATACTAGCAATTCTGGCAAGAGGGGCATTCCATGCACTTGGCGGATATCTTTATTGGATGGATTATATGCCGGATAATTTTCCGAAGTCTCTGACAGCTTTGTATCCGATCATTTATAATTACAGTTATATTCTTCTGGAAGGTGTACTGACGATCGTAGTGATTTCTATTCCGGCAGTATCCAGTGCACTTGGGCGAATACGAATAATGGCAACTGGTGGAAACCGACAATCTGCAGCCACCGAAAAATAATTAATACAGACACATAAATAAAAAGATCGTTCAAGCTACTACGATCTTTTTTTTATTGAAAAATCACAAAAAGTTATATAAAACAAACCAAAAACACAAAGAATACTTTTCACTTAAAGAAAGTTGTGCTATGATAATCAGGCGGAATAATTTCCCATTCAAACGGATGAATGCAAGTCCCCGCCCACAGTTTATTGCTTCTTGCAACCACATAGGAGACTTCTTTGATTCGGTTAAAATATTACAGACAGATATAACATATCTGAACATATAAAATACAAAAGAAAAAGCAGCCATACAGTTGCGAAAAGGAGGAGAAAAAGATGTCTAAGAAAATCGAACGAAACGATCCCTGCTGGTGTGGAAGCGGAAAAAAATATAAAAAATGTCATGAAGCATTTGATGAAAAAATGGAACTCATGAAAAAGAAGGGGTATGCAGTTCTTGACCATGATCTGATCAAGACACCTGCACAGATCGAGAAGATCAAAGAGAGCTGCAAGATCAATGTTGCAGTTCTTGATTATGTTGCAGAGCATATCGGACCAGGCGTGACGACACAGCAGATTGATGACTGGGTACATGAAGAAACAGTACGTCATGGCGGAATTCCGGCACCACTTAATTATGAAGGTTTTCCAAAAAGCGTATGTACATCTATCAACGAGGTAGTATGCCACGGAATCCCGGATGAAGAAATTGTCTTAAAAGAAGGTGATATTGTCAATGTAGATGTATCCACCATTTATCAGGGATATTTTTCTGATTCCTCCCGTATGTTCTGTATTGGACAGGTAAGTCCGGAGAAGGAGAAGCTTGTCCGTGTGACAAAAGAATGCATAGAGCTTGGCCTTGAACAGGTAAAACCATGGACACCGATCGGAAATATGGGAAGTGCTGTACACAAACATGCAGTGGAAAACGGCTATACAGTTGTGAAGGAAATTGGCGGACATGGTGTAGGTCTTGAGTTTCATGAAGATCCATGGGTAAGCTACACATCTAAGGAAGATTCAGGTGTACTCATGGTACCCGGAATGATCTTTACTATTGAACCAATGGTCAATATGGGATCTGATGAAATCTATACAGATGAGATCGATGACTGGACAGTGAGGACAGAGGATGGTCTGCCATCGGCACAGTGGGAGATCATGGTCCTTGTCACAGAAACAGGACATGAGGTCCTTTGCTGGTAAAAGCCATCGAAAATCCGGAAAAAAAGTCCTTGCAATGAGAAGTTATCTAGTGTATAATCACATATGTTGTGATAAAAGATGGTCCTCTGTTACCATATGTGTATTAAGAACATCCAGTATAATTAAGGAGAGAAAGAAATGAACGAAATTATTAAGAACATTGAGTCCGCTCAGCTGAAAGCTGAAGTACCGCAGTTCCGCGTAGGAGACACAGTAAGAGTACACGCACTGATCAAAGAGGGAACACGTGAGCGTGTTCAGATCTTCGAGGGTACAGTACTTAAGAGACAGGGTGGAAGCACAAGAGAGACTTTCACAGTAAGAAAGAGCTCCAACGGTGTTGGTGTTGAGAAAACATGGCCGCTTCATTCCCCACATGTAGTTAAGGTTGAGGTTATCCGTCATGGTAAAGTACGCCGTGCGAAACTGAACTACCTGAGAGATCGTGTAGGTAAAGCAGCTAAGGTTAAAGAGCTTGTAAAATAATTTCATAAGTAAAGGGGCAGGGACAATAACATTTGCTATTGTCCCTCTTTTTACATCAGTGCGTATGCGTGTAAAAGCACATACAGGGGATAGAATATGGGATTAAATAAGAAGATAAATATTGAAAATCTGAAGGAAAACAGAGCTGTTTCCGAAGCAAGGGAGAAGCTTCGTGATGACAGGACAAGAGGAATCGTGAAATGGGTGTTTGAAATTATTGTGACCCTGGTTTTTGCTGTGCTGGTTGCGATCTCTGCATTTCAGACTGTGACATTGCAGGAAAGTGCCATGGAACCCACGTATTCTGTAAGTGAAAAGTTTTTTGTAAACAGGGCTTTATATAAGGTCAGTTCACCAAAACGTGGAGATGTGATCGTTTTTAAAACAAGCGCCAGTGACTCGGCAGCCCTGCATATCCGACGTGTGATCGGCCTTCCCGGGGAGACTGTTCAGGTTAAAGACGGGAAGATCTATATCAACGGCAAGGTTTATGAAGAAAACGGAGCTTATCAGGATATGACAGATGGAGGACTTGCAAATAGTGCTATAACTCTGGAAAGCGGGGAATATTTTGTCCTTGGCGATAATCGCAATAACAGTGAGGACAGCCGCTTCAGCGATATCGGAAATATCAGTAAGAAGTACATTATCGGGAAAGTTTGGTTTACAGTTTCTCCGAAAAATAAAATAGGTTTTATAAAATAGATTAAAGTAAACAGATTAAAGTACAGATAAATGAGGTGAATTATGAACGTACAGTGGTATCCAGGCCATATGACGAAGGCGAAGCGTCAGATGCAGGAAGATATCAAGCTGATCGATCTGATCATTGAGCTTGTAGATGCAAGAGTTCCTCTTTCCAGCCGAAATCCGGATATTGATGAGCTGGGAAAAAACAAGGCACGTATGATCCTTCTCAACAAAGCAGATCTTGCCGATGAGAGACAGAACCGTGCTTGGATGGAATATTTCAAAGAAAAAGGAATCTATGCGGTAAGTATTGATTCCCGCAATAAGGGATCTATGAAGGCCGTTTCTGCGGCAATCACAGAGGCATGTAAGGAAAAGACAGAGAGAGACCGGAGACGAGGAATCAAAAACCGTCCGGTACGTGCGATGGTTGCAGGAATCCCTAATGTTGGAAAATCAACATTTATCAATACCTTTGCAGGAAAAGCCTGTGCCAAGACCGGTAATAAACCAGGAGTTACAAAAGGAAAACAGTGGATACGTCTGAATAAAAGTGTGGAGCTTCTGGATACCCCTGGAATTCTCTGGCCGAAATTTGAAGATCAGGAAGTTGGAATGCGTCTTGCCTATATCGGTTCGATCAAGGACGATATTCTGAACATCGAAGAACTTGCCCTGGGTCTGATCGGATATCTGCAGGAGTTTTATCCGGCAGCGATCAGAGAGAGATACAATGTAGAAGAAGAGCTGAAACCGCTGGATATCCTTACTGCAGTTGCGAAAGCAAGAGGATGTCTGAAAAAGGGCGAAGAGCTTGATTATGAGAAAGCATCCCGTCTTTTGCTGGAAGAATTTCGTTCCGGAAAATTGGGAAAAGTGACTCTGGAGTTTCCAAAAGGACCGGAGGAAGCGTAATGGAAACAATGAAAGATATCAAGGCGCGTTTTGCGTCAGCGAAGGAGGCGAATATAACGCCCTTTTTCGTCATTATGAAAATGATGAGAGAAGCGGTGTACAGAAACTGATCCAGCAGTATCACAAAAAGCTTCAGGCTCTGGAGGATGAGCGTGTACGTACAGAGAGCATGAAGAAATATGAACATGAATATGAGCATCTTGGATATCTTTGCGGGATCGATGAGGTGGGAAGAGGTCCTCTTGCCGGACCGGTAGTTGCCTGTGCGGTGATCCTTCCGAAAGACTGCGATATTTTATGGCTGAATGATTCTAAGAAGCTTACAGCTAAGAAGAGAGAAGAATTGTACGATGTGATCCTGGAGGGAGCAGTTTCTGTTGGAATTGGAATGGCAAGTCCGGAGAGGATTGATGAGATCAATATCCTGCAGGCAACCTATGAGGCAATGCGCCAGGCAGTGAGCAGGCTTTCTGTACAGCCACAGCTGCTTTTGAACGATGCGGTTACCATACCGGAAATCCGGATTCCGCAGGTACCCATCATCAAAGGTGATGCAAAAAGTGTATCCATTGCGGCAGCAAGTATTGTTGCCAAAGTGACCAGAGACCGGATGATGGAAGAATATGATAAGGTTCTTCCGGAATACGGATTTGCCTCCAATAAAGGATATGGTTCTGCAGCGCATATTGAAGCACTGAAGAAATATGGACCAAGTCCGATACATAGAAAAACGTTTATCACACATTTTGTATAAAAATACTTAAGATACCGACATCAAAAACAGAAAGGTTTTGTTTATCTGAAGGAAAATAGAAGACAGAAGGGCAGCTATTATGAAGGAATTGCTGCAGCGTTCCTGCAAGAAAAGGGGCTGCAGATCAAGGAAAGAAATTTTCGTTGCCGAAGTGGTGAGATCGATCTTGTTGCGCAGGATGGAAGATATCTGGTGTTTATTGAAGTGAAATACAGAAAGAACGGAAAGAGTGGAAGTCCTTTTTCAGCGGTAGGGAGAGAAAAACAGAGGATCATCAGCAAAGTGGCAATGTTTTATCTGATTGCACATGGATACCGGGAGCTGCCTCCCTGCCGTTTTGACGTAGTAGGAATTGATGGAGAGAACATCCACTGGATAAAAAATGCTTTTGATTTTTGCAGTTGAAAGGACTGGTCACATAAGATGAAAATAAAATGGTATAAAGATAAACAGCTAATGAATGTAAATCAGAAGAACAAGGTTACCTGGCTTACATATCCTGCTTTTGAGAAACTTCCCGGGATCGTACATGGCTTCAGTACCCGCCTGGGAGGAGTAAGCCAGGGGATTTATGAATCTATGAACTTAAGCTTCACAAGAGGGGATGAAGAGTCTGCGGTGCGGGAAAATTACCGCAGACTTTCTGCTGCTATGGGATTTTCCATGGAAGATATCGTAACCTCTGATCAGACACACACCACCCATGTACGTGTGGTTACGGAAGAAGACAGAGGAAATGGGATCACAAAACCAAGACCTTATACAGATGTGGATGGAATGATCACCAATGTGCCGGGACTGGTGCTGGCAACGTTTTATGCGGACTGTGTACCACTTTTCTTTATAGATCCGGTACATAGAGCTGTGGGATTATCTCATTCCGGCTGGAGAGGTACTGTAGGAAAGATCGGAAAAGTGACGGTGGAGAAGATGACTGAGGAATTTCAGACAGATCCTTCAGAGCTTTATGCAGCCATTGGTCCTTCTATCTGTCAGGATTGCTATGAAGTCAGTGAAGATGTGATCGATCAGTTTAGAGAGGCGTTTGAAGAAAAATACTGGGATGCGCTTTTTTACAGAAAACCAGATGGTAAATATCAGCTGAATCTGTGGGAGGCGAACAGGAGGATCTTTCTGGATGCAGGCATAAAAGAAGAGCGGATCTCAATGCCGGGCATCTGCACCTGCTGTAATCCGCTCTTTCTTTACTCACACAGGGCTTCTCACGGGAAACGTGGAAACCTGGGAGCATTTATTACTGTTCGTTGACTTTTTTCATGAGATTCATGATCTTTTCGTTGCTGGAACGAACCTTCTCGACAGATACATCATGATTGATGATATCGATGATACTTGCAAGATATTTGCTCATATTTGCTTCGATATAGTATGGACGGTCAAGAAGCTCAGGAATACGATAGTTAAGGTTGGTTGTGATGACTCTATCCAGCCAGCCTTTTTCGTAATATTCATCAAATTTGGCTACGCATCTGTAAACAGACCGTAGGTTGTGCAGACGAATACACGTCCGGCTTTACGCTCTTTGAGCTGACGGGCAACATCCAGCATACTTTCTCCAGAAGAGATCATATCGTCGATGATGACAACGTCTTTGCCCTCTACGGAATCTCCGAGGAATTCGTGAGCAACGATCGGGTTCTTTCCGTTGACAACGGTGGAGTAATCACGGCGTTTGTAGAACATACCCATATCGACTCCAAGAATATTGGAGAAGTATACAGCACGGGACATAGCACCTTCATCCGGGCTGATGATCATGAGATGATCATTGTCAAGCTTGAAATCAGGGACATTTTTGACCAGAGCCTTCAGAAACTGGTATGTGGGGAAAAAGTTATCAAAGCCCTTCAGCGGAATAGAGTTCTGTACACGTGGGTCATGAGCGTCAAAAGTAATGATGTTGGAAACGCCCATGGCACTTAACTCGCGAAGTGCAAGTGCACAGTCAAGAGATTCCCTCTTGGTGCGTCTGTGCTGACGTCCCTCGTAAAGGAATGGCATGATAACGTTGATACGGTGTGCTTTACCGGTGGCTGCGGAGATGATTCTCTTCAGATCCTGGTAATGATCATCCGGAGACATGTGGTTTCATGACGCATACGCTGTAAGTAAGACTGTAATTGGTCACATCTACCATGATATAAAGGTCTGTTCCGCGGACAGATTCCTTGATGTAACCTTTACCTTCACCGGTCCCGAAACGTGGGCATTCGCAGTCTACAAGGAAAGATTTTTCTGCATATCCCTGTGGGATGATGGTGGATTTCTTGGCGGCTACAAGTTCTTTACGGAATTTAACCAGCTTTTTGTCAACCTCCTCGGCCAGTTCGCGGCATCCGGCAAGTGCGGCGATTCGGATCGGGGCAACAGGCATAGACTTTTCCAGCAATTCTATGTTTGGCATAATATTCCTCCTAAGTGTATGTCATTAAAAATTCTCAGTCTATTTATAACATCAGACCCACGTGTCAGTCAAGGTGTTTTCTCAAAGTGTTGATTTTTAAGAGCAAAATTAATACATTTTTCTATAATTATAGTGTTTATGGGGACTTGCAGAGTTGATATTTTAAGTTTACCCTGTTTTTTACCCCGATGAGGGAAAATTGAATAGAAGATTTAAGATATAAAAGCACTCAATGCCTATGGCTTGATGCCTCTTAAGTAGACGAGGGAAACAACCAGAGCTACTTAAGGGGAATCAGGAGAGGTATTGGGTGCTTTTTATTATTCATCATAAGGATTATTTTCGTAATAACATTTTTGTATTAAATCATCAATTAGTTTACCAATGATTTAACAGTCGATACCGCAGGGCTTCAGGCATTAACGCACGCAGGTATTAAAACAGCAACAGAAATTGGAGTGGCAGCAGGAGCAAAGATTTATGTAGGAAGACGCGTTTTATGGAATGTAGCAAAGATCAGAAAATATCTGGATGAGATTTCTGAGTAAGGCGGTGATTCTATGAGTGTATATGAAAATCTACTACCGGGAAGAGAAAATGCATTGTCTCCAGAGTACCTGGTTGTAAAATGTCATTTATCCAGTGTTCGGCTGCTTCAGAAGGAGATTGAGAGGGAGCGCAGATCTGGAAAGGTGATTCTATCGAGCACAGTTACGCCAGGAGGTTACTATTTACCAGCGGAGGGAGATATTGCAGAAGTAAGGCGGTTTATCCGAACACTGGAGAACCGGGGCAGTAAGACGCTTTCTATCCTGGAGAGTGCGAAAGAATTATTGAAGGAATTGGAAGGTGATAATATTTGACCTATGAGGAAGTCTTATCACATTTTCAAGTGAAAAAATACGGCAATGGAAAGGCACAGGCACTTTGTCCGGCACATCCTGATAAAGAAGCCAGCTTGACGATCACACAGGGGAATGACGGTAAGACTTTATTAAAATGTCATGCGGGCTGCAGCTCTGAAAGTGTTGTGCTGGCAGCAGGATTAAAGATGGCAGATCTATTTAGCGAAAACAGGCTATCAGAAGAACGTCGGCGAATGTATATAGAGAAGCCGAGAAAAAAAGAAAAATTGAAGCCGTATACAATTATGTATCAACTAACGGTGAATATGCTTACACAAAAATACGCCTTGAAGGCAAGAAAATGCTTTTCGGAATGCTTAATGATGAACGGTTTGAATATGGCTTAAAAGGAAGGAGCAAAAAGGAATTCAATGCAATATTTGGAAGTATTCCACGAATAAAAGAAGCCATTGAAAGAAATGAACCGATTTTTATACCTGAGGGTGAAAAGGACGTTAATACACTGATAAAGAAAGGCTATGCTGCTTTTTCATGTGGCGGAGCTAATGATTGGAATAAGAATGTATCAGAACTTTGTAATGGTGCTGAAGTTATTATTCTGGCTGATAATGATGATCCAGGAAAGAAACTGGCTGCTACTATTGAAAAAGATTTAAAAGGAATTTCTAAGAGTGTAAAAATAATTGTTCCAATGCCCGATACACCAAAAGCAGATATAACCGATTACTTTGAAGCAGGACATACTGTTGAAGAGTTTGAAAATTTAATAAGAACTGGTGATGATACAAAGTATATTTGTACAGATGTTCAGCAAAATCAAAAGCAAGGTATAGGCAGAAAACAAGCTGTAACACAAGAAAACAAGGCTGATATAACTGGAGGTCCGGCATTAGTCTTTAAATTCCTTGACTGCAACTATGATGAAGATGGAAATGTAAAAAGCGTAAAGCAGCTTGTACATAATTTTGAAGTCGTTATGGATAAAGACAGTCGTTTCGCCGGGAAAATCCGTCTTAATGAGTTTGCACAGCAACCTTACTTATATGGTAGTGTACCATGGGAAAATGAGAATAATTGCAGAGCATGGAGCAGTCATGATGATTCAGCCCTATTTTCGCTGATACAGGCTGATTATGGGCTTAAAAGTCGGCAAGACTTCGCAGATGCGCTGAAAAATGTTTCTATGCGCAATAAATTCCATCCAGTAAGAGAATTACTGGATTCCCTTACATGGGATGGAAAAGAGCATATAAGAAGCCTGCTGCCGGAATATCTTGGAGCAGAGGATTCTGATTATACATATCAGGTTATGCGCCTTTGGATGTTGGGTGCTGTTTCAAGAGTGTATAAACCTGGAAGCAAATTTGATTATACGATTATTCTACAGGGTTCACAGGGCATTGGCAAGAGCACATTTCTGAAATTGATGGCTTTGGACGATTCATGGTTCAATGATTCATTGGACAGCTTGGATTCAGATAAAGCGGTGCAGTCACTTACCGGATCATGGATCATTGAGCTTGCAGAACTTAAATCCTTGGCAAGGACGGCGGGCGGTGTGGAGAGTGTAAAGCGATTCCTGACAGCCACACAGGACAAATATAGGATTCCTTATGAAAGGCGAGCAGACACGTTTTATAGACAGTGTGTATTTGCTGGAACCACTAATAAAGATGATTTCTTGCAGGATGAGACAGGAAACAGGCGTTTTCTTATTATTCACACAGGCGTTACAAAACCATCTAAGCAAAATATGAGTGCAGTTGACGACTACATCAAAGAAAACGCAGAAATACATAAATTCGCCGCAGAAGTGGCGAGAATCATCTCAGGAATACCGCAGATGCCGGAGTTCTCATCAGAGGCATATCCGTAGCTGATGCTAGCAAGCTAATTGGTATTCCAGCAGCATCTATTAGAGCCGGTATCGTATACGGATGGCTTCCGATTGGAGTAGCTATCCAGAACAATAAGCCAGCAAAAAGCCTTTCAGGTAGCCGGATTACGTACATTGTATCACCGCGAAAAGTTTATGAGGTAACAGGACATGTTTGGAGGGGGAAAGAAGTATTAAGAAAGAAAAACAAAGCTGAAGAACATATTGAAGAATGAATAAGGCAGCAGTTTATAGTAAATTGACAAATTCCTGAAGCTGGCATATAATATACTTATCAAGACAGCCAGTAAGGGAAGTCAAGGTTCCCCGTCCTGGCAAATATGTTTAGCTAAGATTTAGCCGCCTATTCTTTACCAGAGAGCAGGGCGGCTATTTCTTATGTGTGTATGTAAGGATAGATACAATTAAGCTGGCTGTTGTCAGGATTATCATAAATATCTCGTAATCGCTCATAAGCATCCCCTCCTGTCAAGGCTCAGGATCAGGGGAACCACAGCCGCTCTACTGGCTGCCTGGATAAATATACTATATTCAGTTTTAGCTTATTGAAATCCCATGTTTTATTGCTTGATCTTTAAGTTTGAGAAAATTTTTTGTTTGAGCATTTTTCATTCTACGATATCCACCGAATGACTTTGGAGCAATTTCAGGAAGCTCATAAAATATATGGTAATATTCAATTTCGTCTAAATCCTTTTGTTTTTCTTTCTGTAATTGTTCAAGATGTTCTAAATAATTCTTTTTTTCTTCTGCAGTACGATCGTCTTTAAAAGGTCGTTGACTGGATTTTATAGCATTTACGCTATTTCCGTTTTTGTCGAAAATAGTATCATCTTTCCCGGTGTAAAAGAAGACAGAAAAATTGTGACCACATCCATCATGAACTTTTCCTGTTTCGCGTATTACATCTGGCAATTTAGGAAAGATTTTGCTTTTTCCTGATATACTGTATACTCGTCCTTGCAATTTATTACATTCCTCACAACAAGCACGATGGCACTCATAGAAATGTAATCAGTATTATATTTTCCACAATCAAAAAGCAATTTGTCCATCATATCTTTTGCAGAATTATAGAAAGAAAAGGAATTATGGCATACTCTTAATGTTTTTAAATAAGATTGCACAATTGCTTTATATTTTTCTGATTCTTCAAAATGTCCTTCTTTTAGGAGAAGATGTGAATATATTAAAAAATCTTTTTCTTGATATCCATTATCAGCTGCACCCATAAAAAGATGAATCCGCTCCAAGATAGAATTCGATTCTTTAAGGAGTCCTTTTCTACGGAGATTGCCAGCTTTCATGCGCAATACATATTCTAAACTTCCGGTAATACCGTAGCCATGCATAATATCAATGTTTGTAAAAGCAGGTATGGGAATACACCTTAAATCATCCAGATTCTCCAGATCATATTTTACTCCATCTGAAACCAGATATCTGGCATCGTACCAACTTTCCTTATCGGTGGGGTACACTTTGTACATTTCTCCGTTTTTAAAATAGATGGTTTGCGCATCAGGAATATCAATGGATGATGAATTGAAAACATTTTTGATTTTGCTAAAAAGGCTCATATAATCCTCCTAATAAATGGAACAGTAAAATATCAGATGTTGTTTTATTTTTTAACGATAGAAAGACGATAGGTAACGTGATGCTCCTCAGATGGTGGATTCTGGAAAACTTCTTCGTCAATCTCTAAATCTGTAAAGTCATCTGTGTAAATTATTCCGTCAAGTAGCTCCACCCGGATAAAATCAGGCAGATTCATAATATCATCATAGGTATATAAGCGTTTTGCCATGAGAGCACATCCTTTCGTGAATAATAATGATTATGCATTGTCGCGGTCCATTCGCTGATCTACAGCTTTTTTTATATATCCGTTTACGGATTCACCAGCAGCAGTTGCAGCGGCTTTGATTTCCTCGTATTTTTCCTTTTGTACATCAAGAGGAATACGTTTAAGTTTATTTTTGGCATATTCAATATCGTATTTTCTTTTTGCACTGGTTTCACTCATGGTATTAGTTCCTTTCTGGAAAGAGGACATAATAAAATACTTACACTTTCCCTATTATGTACATAGTATAACACAAAAAGTCAACTATGTACATAGTAAAAAATACAGAAAAACTACGTACATATTTATACAAATTGTCAATAGACATATAACTACGTACATAGTATGCTATAATCAGTTCAAGGGAACAGACAACAGCCGGGAGAGCCGAAAGCCCCCAATACTTCAAGCCATATACCTGTGAGAATCGCAATAGGGCATATCAATAGTCAGGAAGATGATTGAAGGGCTGAGGGATCTTGAAAAGCAAAGGAGGACAGTAATATGAAGTACAATCTCAGCAAGATCATGTTGAAAGCATGGAAAGTTTACCGCAAGACAAAGAATATCAGCTTTGCAGAAGCACTTCACAGAGCATGGTTATCTGCAAAGGCAGAAGAAATCAATGCAAAGAGAATCGAAGATGCGAAACATGCAGCAGGAATCACAGAGGAAACCAATACCTTTGCTAAGTGGAAAGAGCTTGGTTATAAGGTAAAGCATGGAGCATCAGCATTATTCGGATGTTCTCTGATCTGGGGAAGCAGAGGAGACGGGGCAACATACAAAGCCAGTTTCTTTGGAAAGTCTCAGGTAAAAGCAATTTAATAAAAAAGCCCTTACCAGAGCGGCAACTCTGATAAAGGCAAAGTAACCCGACATTCAGCTAAATTGAGGGGTTGTGCGTATTATAACATACTCATTCCCCTCAGACAACAAAAGAAAGGAACGAAAGTAGGATATCAGTAATGGACGTTCTTGTAATTTTTTTGAGTGGATTTATATCTGCTAAAGTATGTGATTATGTACACGAATTAGAACGAGAGGAGAATGAAGCATGAGTAAAGAAAAAACATTAAGAACATTAGAAGAAACAGAAGTGATGCAGACCGCAGGGATTCCGTCACAGGAGACAGAAGGAGCAAACGTAGTTCTTGCAACAGAGATTATTGCAGACCTTAAGAAACAGTTAGAGGAAGCAAAGGAAGAAGCTAATAATCTGGAAAAAGACTGGGAGTTTTGTTCACAGCAGAGACTGATTCTTGCAATGCAGACAGACATTATCGATTTTACGCTGAAAATCTTTGATTATAAATGCCTCAGCATGGCTTTAAGCTATTTAAAGGCAGTATACAATCAGCAGCCGCCGGAAGAAGAGGAAGAACAGGAGGGCGAAGAGTGATGAAAAATGTACATTAACACAGGTCCCTTGCAGAGAAGCAATCATGGAAGTGGTTCAGAGGAACAAAGACAGAAGATCATTACAGCACACCTATGAGCTGGCAGAACTCTTTCAAGTGGCTTGTTCCAGTAATGAAGCATTTATGGAATTATCAGAGGAAGATCAGGAACGTTTCTGGCTGATTACAGATGCTTTAATGATGAATGATCTGGAAGACCTTAAGCGAGTACATACCTTGCAAATTATTTGATGGTAAAGCGAATTAAGGATAGCGCAAAAGTGGCGGAGGCGTAACATGGACTATAAGAAAGAGATTATTGAAATGATACAGAAAATCAATAGCGAAACAATGATGAAATTTATTTATGGATGCGTAAAAAGGGCGTACAAAGAAGAATGCAGCGAGGAATAATATGGACTACAAAAAGAAAATCATAGAGCTGTTAGAGAAAGCGGATCATGACCAAACATATACAATTTTCAGATTTGTTTGTAGCTTTCTGGGAATTAAATAAGGCAACCAAGGGCGGCGGACTGCTGCCCTATTGCTGATAGAAAGGAGAGGTGTCCTATGGCAGCAGTGAGAAGAGATAGCAGAGGAATTGTCTTGGAAAAAGGTGAAAGTCAGGATAAAAGTGGTAAATACCGTTACAGATATTATGATGATATGCAGCAGGCGCATGATATATATTCATGGAGACTTCGACCGGAAGACCCGATGCCGGAAGGGAAAAGGCCCGGATTAAGTTTGAGGGAAATGAAAAAAAGTATTCAGAAGGATCTGATGGATGATTTAAAAGCCTGGCAGGGAAATGTAACTATAAATAGGCTTATTGATGAATATATAAAGGAGCAGGAACCATACTGGGAGCCGTCAACGTTAAATAATGTAAAATGTGCTTATAAAGTTCATATAAAAAGTAGCATAGGGAAAAAGAAAGTTAACAAGGTAACGGCAGATACAGTAGACCGATTTTATAGTGATGCATTGAATAACAGAGAACGGCCGATTCAGATCGGAACATTGGAACTGATAAATAAAGTATTAAACGCAGCATTTACATTAGCAGTTAAACGTAATCTTATCAGAAACAATCCTGCTGCGGGATGCATAGGAAACATAAAGCGAAAGAATGGAATTTTACAGAGAAAAAAGCATTCTCTGGAGGCACAGCAACAGGCAGACCTTTTGGAATTCATTAAAACAACACCTAAATTTGATTGCTATTACCCATTTTTTTATGTTCTTGCATGGACTGGTTGCAGAATTGGGGAGTTATTAGGTCTGACTTGGTATGATCTGGATTTTTCACGAGAGATAATCAGTATTAACCATAAAATTACATATATTAAGAAAGACGGACATTATCAGTTTATTATTGGACGTCCTAAAACAATTAGCGGAAACCGCGAAATTCCAATGCTGGGAGATGTAAAAGAGGTTCTAACGGAATTAAAACAGGAGTCCGGGTGGTCAAAGATTTCCATGATCGGAAAACCAGAATTAACTGTAAAAGACACTAGGCCGTTCATTTTTACAAACAGTAAAGGAAATTTAATTGCTCAGGTTACTATGGAGCATGTGCTTCAGCGGATCATTAAAGAATACAATAAACAAAACACAGAAACTATTCAAAATGTAACACCGCATACTTTCCGGCATTCTTTCTGTTGCTGGCTTTGTGCAAATGTTACAGGTGAAAATAGTATGGATGATGTAAAGTATATCCAATCTATTATGGGGCACGGGGATGCCAGCACAACGCTGAATATTTACTCTGAATTAAGAAAAGATAATGCGAGAGATAAGCATGCTGCATTGAAGATTAAATCCCGGAAAGCATAAAAAATGCCGAATACACAACAGAATATGCTATAATGTAAAAACGTCTTGTAGAAATACAGGGCGTTTTCTTTGAAAATATACCCCGTTTTTTACCCTAAATTCTGGCTCATACCCTTATTTTTACCCCGATGCGGATAACACGTGATAAACACAGATGGAGCGAAAAGCCTTGTAAAATGGGCGTTTCCGTGAAATAATGACATGTGACGGAGGCAGACAAAATTACCGTTTGATTTTTAAGAGCAAAGTTGTTATTATATACGGGATAGAAAAGGGAGATAATGATGAAATTAAGAAAGCATATGATTTCCAGGGTGCTGCCCGACAGTATTGCCGAGGAGCTGGGGCTGGAGCCGGGAGACAGACTTGTGTCTGTGAACGGACAGCCTGTGGAAGATGTCTTCGATTACCGGTATCTCATGAATGAAGAGCTCGTGGTGCTTCTGGTAGAGAAGCCTGATGGTGAGGAGTGGGAGCTGGAGGTAGAGAAGGAATATGAGGAAGACCTTGGAATAGAATTTGAGAACGGAGGACTGATGGATGACTATCGCTCCTGTTCAAATAAGTGTATGTTCTGTTTTATTGACCAGATGCCGCCGGGTATGCGTGAGACGCTGTATTTTAAGGATGATGATTCCAGGCTTTCCTTCCTTCAGGGAAATTATGTTACGCTTACCAATATGAGTGAGAAAGACATTGAGCGTGTGATCCGCTATCATCTGGAACCGATCAACATTTCGTTCCAGGCAATGAATCCGGAACTCAGGTGTAAAATGCTGCATAACCGTTTTGCAGGAAAGGCTCTGGATAAGGTGGATATGCTGTACAATGCAGGAATCACCATGAATGGACAGATCGTACTGTGTAAGGGCGTCAATGACGGAGACGAGCTGGAATACAGCCTTGAAAAGCTTTCTGCTTATGCGCCGATCCTTCAGAGCGTTTCTGTTGTACCGGTAGGACTTACCAAATACAGAAAAGGCCTCTATCCTCTGGAACCTTTTAATAAGGAAGATGCTGAAAAAGTCCTGGGGCAGATCGAACGCTGGCAGAAGATCATGATGGAGAAATATGGGATCCATTTTATCCATGCTTCAGACGAATGGTATATTCTGGCAGACAGGGAGCTTCCCTGTGAGGATGAATATGATGGATATCTGCAGCTTGAGAATGGTGTGGGAATGCTCAGGCTTCTGGAAACAGAAGTAAAAGAAACGCTGGAGGGGCTTTCCGGTGACGACCGTAAGGTGACAGGCAGGATCGCCACAGGAAAACTGGCGGCGCCTTTTATCGCACGCTATATAAAAGAGATCCAGAAGAAATATCCCAATGTGCAGATTTCGGTCACAACCATCGAGAATCGTTTTTTCGGTGAAAAGATCACAGTGTCCGGTCTGATCACCGGGCAGGATCTGAAAGAGCAGCTTTCCGGTCTTGATCTTGGCGAGAAGCTTCTGATCCCATGCAGCATGCTGAAAGGCGATGAGGAGATTTTTCTGGATGACATGACACTGGAAGAACTTTCGGAAGCACTGAACACAGAAATTGTAATCGTAGACACAGGAGGACGTGATCTGGTGGAAGCCGTGATCCACCTCCGGAACATAAACAAACAAGAAGGAGACAGATTTATGAGCAAACCAGTAGTAGCAATAGTGGGAAGGCCTAATGTAGGCAAATCCACTCTGTTTAACGCTCTGGCAGGTGACAATATTTCCATAGTAAAGGATACACCGGGAGTAACCCGTGACAGGATTTACGCAGATGTCACATGGCTTGACAGGACATTTACCCTGATCGATACAGGTGGAATTGAGCCGGACAGCAGCGATATCATCCTCTCCAGAATGAGAGAGCAGGCACAGATCGCCATTGATACGGCAGACGTGATCATTTTTATCACAGATGTCCGTCAGGGTCTTGTGGATTCCGATGCCAAGGTGGCAGACATGCTCCGCCGCAGCGGCAAGCCGGTACGTCTTGTAGTTAACAAGGTAGACAGCCACCAGAAATATATGATGGATGTATATGAGTTTTACAATCTTGGAATCGGAGAACCAATCCCGATTTCCGCAGCTAACAGACAAGGCCTTGGAGACATGCTGGATGAGGTGATCAAAGAGTTCCCGGATAAGAGTGAAGAGGAAGATCAGGATGATATTCCGAAGATCGCCATTGTAGGAAAGCCGAACGTGGGAAAATCTTCTCTGATCAATAAGCTTCTTGGAGAGGAGCGTGTGATCGTATCCAATATTGCAGGAACCACACGTGATGCTATTGACACAAAGGTTACCTGGAACAAAAAAGATTATATTTTTATCGATACCGCAGGACTTCGACGCAAGGGTAAGGTAAAAGAAGAGATCGAGCGCTATAGTGTTATCCGTACTGTGACAGCTGTAGAGCGTGCAGATGTGGTTGTAGTTGTGATCGATGCCTCCGAGGGCGTTACCGAGCAGGATGCTAAGATCGCGGGAATCGCTCATGACAGAGGAAAGGGTATCATCGTAGCGGTAAATAAATGGGATGCCATTGAGAAAAATGACAAGACCATCTACAAGCATACGGAAAAGATCCGTCAGATCCTTTCCTTTATGCCATATGCACAGATCATCTTTATCTCTGCAAAAACAGGTCAGAGACTTCCAAAGCTTTTCGAAAATATCGATACAGTTATCGAAAATCAGACACTTCGTATCCAGACAGGTGTTCTTAATGAGATCCTTTCTGAGGCAGTCGCTCTTCAGCAGCCGCCGTCTGACAGAGGAAGAAGACTGAAGATCTTCTATATGACACAGGTTGCGGTAAAACCGCCGACATTTGTTATCTTTGTCAATGACAAGGAACTGATGCATTTTTCCTATGTAAGATATCTGGAGAACAAGATCAGGGATGCTTTTGGATTTTCTGGAACTTCCCTGAAATTTATCATCCGCGAGCGCGGGGAAAAGGAATAAAAGTATGGAACGTATTATTTGTCTTGTTATCGGTTATGTATGCGGGCTTTTTCAGACAGGCTATATTATTGGAAAAGTCCACAAGACAGATATCAGAGATCATGGCAGCGGGAATGCGGGTACTACGAATGCCTTCCGGACCTTTGGAAAGAAAGCGGGAGCGATCACCCTGCTGGGAGACTGCCTGAAGTGTGTACTGGCTATTGTGATCGTGAGAATGGTTTATGGAAATTCCATGAATGGTATCCTTCCGCTTCTTACCCTTTATGCAGCATTGGGATGTATCCTCGGCCACAATTTTCCGATTTCTATGGAATTTCGCGGTGGAAAGGGAATTGCTGCTTCTGTAGGCATGATCATTGCTTTTGACTGGCGGATATTTATTGTATGTGCAGTTGTCTTTTTTGCACTGTTCTTTACAACTCATTATGTATCGCTTTGCTCTCTCAGTGCATATGCGATGGCTTTTATCCTGGTCCTAGTTTTTGGACATATGGGAAAATATGGGATGGATCAGGCGCATACTGTTGAGCTTTATATCGTGATGGCAGTTCTTACAGCAATGGCGTTTTACAGACACAGGGCAAACATTGTAAGACTGTTTCATGGAACAGAGAATAAGGTGTTTTTAAGCAGTAAGAATAAAAAATAAGAGGTAAGATTTATGGCAAAAATCAGCGTACTGGGTTCGGGGAGCTGGGGATTAGCCCTGGCACTCCTGTTGCATAATAATGGCCATGAAGTCCTTCTTTGGTCGGCAAGACCGGAGAATGCCCGGAAACTCCGGGAAAAAAGAGAAAATCCTGACAGGCTTCCGGGGGTGCGGCTTCCGGATGAAATCGATGTCCTGACAGATCTGGAGCGTGCGCTTAAGGATGTGGATGTAACAGTTCTGGCAGTAGCTTCCCCGTATATCCGGAGTACTGCACACAAGATGGCATCGTTTGTATGCAGGGACCAGAAGATCGTCAATGTTGCAAAAGGTATTGAGGAAAAGACACTGAAAACACTCAGCGAGGTGATCGAAGAAGAAATCCCGCAGGGTAATATAGCTGTACTTTCCGGTCCAAGCCATGCGGAAGAAGTAGGACGCGGACTTCCTACAACCTGTGTGATCAGCGCACATACACAGGAAACTGCGGAATACCTTCAGAGCATTTTTATGAGCCCTGTGTTCCGCGTGTATACAACACCGGATATCCTTGGGGTGGAACTTGGCGGAGCACTGAAAAATGTGATCGCACTGGCAGCAGGTACTGCCGACGGCCTTGGATATGGAGATAATACCAAGGCGGCACTGATCACCAGGGGAATCACGGAAATAGGAAGACTTGGTAAAAAAATGGGGGCGCAGATGGAAACCTTTTACGGCCTGTCCGGGATCGGCGACCTGATCGTGACTTGTGCAAGTAAGCATAGCCGTAATCGAAAGGCCGGATATCTGATCGGCCAGGGATATACGATGGAAGAAGCTATGAAAGAAGTGCAGATGGTTGTGGAAGGTGTTTATTCTGCAAGAGCTGCAAGAGAGCTTGCGGAGAAATATGAGGTGGAGATGCCTATCATAACGGAAGTGAACCGCGTACTGTTTGAAGGAAAATCAGCAGCGGAAGCAGTAATGGACCTGATGCTGCGTGATAAAAAAGTGGAAACGCCCATGCTCCCGTGGGAAAATGCGTGAGCGGATCAGTTAAATATTTCCGGGTTTCAGATATGTGAAATGCTAAGCTGGGAATAACAGGATCGCCGTATCAACTGAAAAGAAAAAATAAAAAGATATCTGCCAGAAGATCACTTATAATCTGACAGATATCTTTTTTGCATAATTATGGAAATTAAAACTGAATATCACGGAGATCTTCTGGAACATGAGAAGTATGCAGATCTTCGTTCAGTGTATCGATGATCGCCATATCTTCATCCTCGATATTGAAGTCAAAGATGTTTCCATTGCTGCGGATTCGTTCCGGGTTGATGGATTTCGGAATGACAGAAATTCCCTTCTGTATTGCCCAGCGAAGCCCGATCTGTGCAGGAGTCCTGGCATATTTGGTCCCCAGAACACACATTACATCATTATCAAAATATGCACCTCTTGCCAGAGGAGCATAAGCCTGTACCTGAATACCGAAAGCCTTGCAGTATTCGATCAGTTCAGCAGGGTAACACAAAGGATGGCACTCGATCTGGTTTACAGCAGGAATAACCCCGGATATCTTACGAAGCTCTTCCAGATGCCGGATATCAAAATTACTGACGCCGATACTTAAAGCACGTCCAGATTCCAGAATGGATTCCAGCTCTTTCCAGGTGCTCAAATAGCAGCCGGGAACCGGCCAGTGTATCAGATAGAGATCTACATAACTGACTTTCAGACGGTCGAGACTACGGGAAAAAGCTCCCTGGACATCGCCGAGACGCTGCGCATTGTTCCAGATCTTGCTGGTGATGAAAAGATCCTTTCTGGGAACTCCGCATTTGGCAATGGCACGTCCAACGCTTTCTTCATTTTTATAAACAGAAGCGGTATCGATCATGCGGTAGCCGGCGGAAATAGCAGAAGTGACTGCTGCTTCGGCCTGTACGTCATCGGGCAACTTGTATACGCCAAGCCCCAGAAGAGGCATTTCTCTGTCGTTGTTCAGAAAAACAGTTTCTTTCAAAATAATTCCTCCTTGTATGTTCTGCTTTCCATGCTTTTGCTATTATAGCACAAAAATATGAAAGAATCACATCAATTATATTACAAAAGTGATAAAGCTTAGAGTTGGACAGACGCGCAGACTGGGTAATAAGTTGCGGTTTGAAGAGACTAACTTCGTTAAAAATGAAACAATCGAGTTAATTTACTGTCAAAGTTTTTGGAAAAATAGGAAAAACAGCATATAATTTTGGCTATATTTTATAATTATTTTCTTGATAATAACAGTGAAAAGATGTATAATGAATTTAATTGATAAATTCTTGTCATGAGAGTGTCCGCCCGGCGGATACAGGAAAGGGGTATTTATGCATTTAATCAAAGATGAGAATGGCAATCTTGTTCAGCATGGACATGCAGACAGCCATGAACATACACATGAGCACACCCATGAGGACGGTGTGACTCACAGCCATACACACAGCCATGCGGAAGGAGATAACCATTGTCATACACACGGTGATGGACACTGCGGTTCCTGCGAGAACGGTGACTGCAAGAATGAGACTGTAGCACTTCTTACCTACATGCTGCAGCCATAACGAGCATCATGCCGCAGAACTTGATCAGATGGCTGACAATCTTAAGAAGCTTAACATGGATGTCAGCTGCGA
>ENA-OQBT01000558-OQBT01000558.1-human-gut-metagenome-genome-assembly--contig:-NODE-558-length-21802-cov-3.888212_pt1 | contig 21802 bp, 22 predicted proteins | sample MGYA00242749_ERZ504557 | MGnify/ENA primary metagenome ERZ504557 (study PRJEB26092, sample SAMD00036243) | human gut metagenome | host: Homo sapiens | study: EMG produced TPA metagenomics assembly of... | reverse complement strand
TTAATTGCGTGTTATTGTCCATCCGTCATCCGGCTATCTTGAATTTTATTAATCTTTATCTGGTGGCATTATTACGTCGCGGAAAAGAATATGGATTGAAGAAGTATTTGGCGTATGCGGCAGAACATTGTTTGCCAATATATGGATTGAAAATACATTACTAGTTCTGAGCGCCTTATTAGTATCTTGGCTTATTATTGAAATAATGTCTGCCCCTACTGAATATTTGTTCGACACTCACTTTTCTTATACGGCTTTCGACGGATGGCTTTCGGCAAGTATTTTATTATTGTTACCAGTAATAACTTCTATTTATCCATACATTAAATACAATTACACCTCCCCCATTCTTTCCATTCGCTCTATCGGTGCCCAAAGTCATTCCAAACATTTTCGTATGTTCTTTCTAGGGGCACAGTATATTATAACTTTTTTGTTAGTGGTACTTTCACTTTATTTTAATCGACAACTTGGAATGTTATTAAGTACCGAGCCGGGCTTTCGTACTAAAAACATAATGAATGTAAATTTAGTATATGAATCGAAAGATTTTAGCAGCTATACTTATGAAAGTATGCAACAACGCCGCCAACGTGTCATGCAATTGGATAATGAACTTAATGCATGCCCCTTTATTGAATTGTACGAACCTAGCTATGAGAATATCCTTACTCCTACCTTTGGTACAAATTATTTGAACAATAAAGGAGAAAAGGTGTTTCTAAATATTCATTACGCCACTCCTGCATTTTTCAAATTATATGATATAAAAGTAATTGAAGGTGAGATACCCGATATAAATAAAGAAGACCGGCGCACTGTTTTTGTTGTAAACAAAGCCGCACTGAAAGCATTAGGCTATACTTCAATCAATGGCGTTGGAGTGATTGAAGAAAATCAAAAAAAGGCTAATGCTAACGCTTCTCTTCAACCTATTGTTGCAGTAGTAGAGGATTATTTTGAAGGACATTTGACATCTGGAATCAACCTACTATCTATCTGTCGGAGCACGGTTCAGTGGTGATCTCTATCAGATAGCTTATACACCCGGCAAAAAGAAAGAAGTGATTGATTTCTTACGTAATTTGGAATATAAACTCTATGGAAGTGAAGACTTTGAATATACTTTTCTGGAAGATGATATCAAAGCAATGTATACACAAGACCGCCAAACAGCCACTATTTATTCTATTTTTGCAAGTATAGCTATTATTATTTCCAGTCTTGGTTTGTTAGGGATTTCTCTTTTTGACATTCGCCAACGATATCGGGAAATAGCGATTCGTAAAGTGAACGGTGCAAGTGCCAAAGACCTTTACCGACTGTTATTCCGCAAATATATAACCGTTTTAATTATAGCATTTGTCATAGCTATTCCTTTGGCTTGTTATCTGATAAATACCTATACTCAGGATTTTGCAGTAAGGGCACCTGTCAGTATAGACATTTTTTATCATATCATTGCTGTTGGTAATAATCATATCACTGGGCACCTTAGCATACCAAATACAAAAGGCGGCACATATTAATCCGACGCAAATCATGAAAACAGAATAATTTTATAAAACAACGGAAATATGTTAAGGCATTATATAAAAATGGCAATGCGCCACTTATTAAAATATAAGATACAAAATCTGATATCTATCGTAGGGCTATCTGTCGGGATATTATGTTTTAGTATCTGTCTTTATTGTAGCCGGTTCATCAGCGAAGTAGATTCTTGCTTTTCCAATAAGGAACGCATAGCAGACATAAATTTATGTACAACACGGGGAGATTTGTATTCTGGTATTCCGGCAACAACGATTGAAGAATTGCGTAAACTTAGATTCGATGAGGTTCAAGATTTTACCTTTACCGTTTATCCCCGAGAGCGGAGTTACAACGTAGAGATAAAAGAAGGGAAAGAATTACCATACGATCATTTGATGACAATGGAAGTAGACTCTCTTTTTAGGAAAGTATTCACTCCCCAAATACTACAGGGATCATGGGAAGTAGCCTCCAACACCCCCAATGCCATTATACTGACCCGCTCTTTAGCAAAAAAGATTTTCGGTGAGTCAGAAAATCCCATAGGCAAACGTATGATATTGACACAACGTCTTTTTACAGCACCGGATACCACTCCTCGTACTGGAGGCATAACCTATACCATTCAGGCCGTGATAGAAGATATTCCCCTGAATACCAGCCTGAGTTTTCTTGAGAAACTGGATATGCTAACTTTGAATGACAGTGAAGGAACATTGCAATTCAACGGTCGTGATAATATGACCGGAGGTTTTGGTTTTGCTCTGCTACGTCCAGGTAAAACAGCCCGAAAATTAGAAGCCCGTTTTCGCTCCATAAATATGAAGCACTACATGTATGACGAAGAAACAGCTATAACCGCCTCACCCTTTGGAGAGAAATTTTGGGATAAGTCCATCGCTCCTTATTTTGCAGGAATAACCATGATAGTAGGCCTGCTGATCTTACTGACCGGACTTCTTAATTTCTTCCATTTTCTTATGGGAACTTTCTTGAATCGTAACCGTGAATACGGGATACGCAAAGTTATGGGCAGTGGAAACCAGCGACTTTTTTACCAACTCTTTGTCCAGTCTGTCATCATTGCATTCATCGCTTTCTTGTTTACGTTCTGCTTGATTGAAATAATCAGCCCCTATTTGAATTTCAATTTATTTAATTATGTTCTTATCATTGAAAAGAACCTCTTGTTTATACAGACCACAGAGTATATGATATTCATCTTATTTTTATGTATGATATTATGCTTTATAACTGTATTGCGCATATATTACACATCTATCCAGACAGAGATTCATGGCAGTGAGATAAAACGTCATAAACATGGAATGCGAAATATACTGTTAGGTATCCAATTTTTTATATGCTGGATTTTCGTCGCATTTACCGTAGCTCTTTATATGCAAGCGGAAAAAACGGAATCTACCCTATTCAACACATTGACTGAAAAAGAAAAAGCCAATATACTAAGTTTCTCCATAGATTATATGTTTATGAAGAATGAAGAGAAACTGGCTTTAATAGAACGTATATCCAAATTTTCCGGTGTACAAGACAAATTATTGGCAGACATCAGTTATCTGAAAGGTATATCAGGTACTGGGATGCAAATGGAAAAAGGTAACCCGGAAAGCAGTTTTGAAGTAAATGTCATGAATGTTTCCACTAACTTCTTCCAATTCATGAACATACCTTTACTATCGGGACACACATTAAAAGCCAAAGAGGATTTGGTAGTAGACAAAACATGGGCGGAACGCCAGAAAAAAGATCCGTTAGGAACTATTTTATACAATTACTCGGAAAGCTATACCATTTGCGGTATATGTGGCGATTTTATCGCCAATGTATATAATCAAAGTCCTGGATTTGTATTCTTACCCAGCGACTTCAATTATTATGTAGGTCATTGCTATTTGAAATGCGAGCCGGGGAAAACGGCTGAAATAAAAAAAATGATAGAAAAAACATTGCAAGAAACACTTCCGGAAAGTATTCACCCTCAAGTCACTACATTGCAGGAGGATATATATGAAGCACAAGCAACAGAAAATAAATTGAAAGGGATTATCCTGTTCTTTTCTATCGTCAGCCTGCTCATTACCTTGTTGGGAGTTTATTCGACCATCACATTGGATACGGAACGCAGACAAAAGGAAGTAGCTATCCGGAAGGTAAATGGAGCAGGATTGAAACAAATTATTTTATTGTTTGCCCGCCTTTATATAAGACTGCTGACTGTTTCCGCAGTTATTGCATTTCCATTTATTTATATAGTCATACAAATGTGGAAAAAAGCATATATTGTATTCTTTAATGACGGTATCATATATTGGGCAGGAATTTTCATCGGAATAACATTTATTACGGCCCTCACGGTATTATTCCGTATTCTGAGAATAGCACGAATTAATCCGGCAGAAGTAATCAAGAACGAATGATAAGAAATAGATTCAACTATGATAAAACATTGTCTGAAAATAGCAATCAGGAACTTAGTAAAGTACAAAGTCCAATCGGCAGTCAGTATTCTAGGACTGGCTGTAGGATTTGTCTGTTTTTCATTATCCCTTTACTGGATACATTATGAAATGACATACGACCATTTCCGCCAGGATGCCGACCGTATCTATATGGTACGCACTAATGACGAATATACGGAAGGGAAAATTTCAACACGAGTTCCCTATTCTTTAGCCGCTTATTTGGCCCAGCACTTTCCGGATATAGCAGTTGCCGCCCCCTTTCATCTCATTTCTGAACGAATCAGCGTGAATGACAAATATCAGGATGCCGTTTTTTCATCAGCAGACAGTGCATGGATGAATCTGATGGATATCCGGATTATTAAGGGAAACCGTAACTTTATGCTCCCCAAAGATAATGCCGAAATAGCAATCACTGAAGAAGCTGCAAAAAAATGGTTCAGAACGGAAGACCCGATAGGAAAAGAGGTGAAAATGCTCAGACGTACCAAAAAATTTGTGCCATTGTCCAAGCTGAAAACAGACATACCAATTTTCCTTTTGACTTTATAGGCAACCCAGAATTGGGAAAAACCTGGTGGTATATCACTTGGAGCATACTGATTAAGGTAAAGCCGGATACAGACATTGAAGAATTAGAATCAAAAATCAATGCCAACCTGCCTGCCGAACTGAAACAAGTGACATTGACCAGAAAAACCGGCATTGAACGGATTATACTTACTCCGCTTTCCAAACTACATTATGCAAAAGATTTCCGAGATGATAAAGAAGCTGGAATAACTTTTCAGTATATCATCTATTTTTCAATAGCCGGTATATTAATCATAACGTGTGCGTTAATCAATTATCTCACCTTATTTATTAACCGCATGAGAGTCCGTCAACGGGAAATGGCACTGCGAATGATACACGGTGCCAACATCCGCTCGCTTGTTTCTCTCTTAACTGTGGAATTTTTGCTTCTGTTGGCGTGTGCAGTTACTACCGGATTTCTGCTGATAGAAATATGCTTTCCATCTTTCATAGAACTTACAGGAATTGATACAGCAAAATCCTCTTTATACGGAGAAGCCTTTCTTTTCATCGGTTTGATCTCCCTAATTATATTGACTGCCATTATCGGACTTTTATATATACTATATCATCGTTCCCTACACCTCTCTTTGCGTTACAATACCGGAAGGAGTACCGGTACACAGTTACGTAGAGGAAGTATAGTTCTTCAATTGTTTGTCTGTTTGTCTTTTATAGGATGTACCGTGTTGATAAACCAACAATTGGATTACCTGCGTCACCGCGATTTAGGATTGAAAATTAAGAATCGGGGCAGCTTCTCTGTTATGGGAGACATGGATTATACTCCTTTAATAAGAAAAATAAAAGAACTTCCCATGATAACCGAAGTTATGCAACCTGACTATTACCCCATAGTATCACAACTGACAGCTATCGGGCAATTTGACAATTGGGAGGGACTGGATATTCCTATTGATACGCCAGTTCCGGTTAAGTTATTTTTAGGGAAAGAAGATTTTTTCCGTTTTTACGATATCACCTTATTAGCCGGTGAATGGCTTGATGACCTATCTACTTATGAAGACATCATTATCAATGAATCGCTGGCGCGCCGAATGGGATGGAGCCACAAGAAGCCATCGGCAAACATATTATACAATCATACATTACCTATACAATTGTCGGCGTAGTGAAGGATTGCCATTATGGAGCACCGACTTTACCCATTCCCCATACAGGCTTTCTGGTTGGAGAACAAATGGGATTAATGCAGCGTTCTGCCGGTATCTTATTCAAATATAAAGAAGGAACGTGGAATGAATGTCGTAAAGCCCTTGAACACCTTTACCAGACCGAATGTTCTCCTGAGAATATCTTGCGTCTGAACAGTGAAGAAGAAGTATATAATAATTACCTGCGTTCCGAAGAAATGCTGACCCGGCTGCTTAGTTTCGCGTCTTTAGTATGTATTCTTACCGCCATGTTCGGCATTTATTCTTTAGTAACACTTACTTGCGAACAACGTCGTAAAGAAATTGCAATACGTAAAGTAAATGGAGCCACAGTATGGAGCATTCTATTCCTGTTTTTCCGGGAATATCTAATCATGCTTTGTATTGCTGCACTGTTCGCTTTTCCAATCACATACGTCATTATCAAGCAATGGATATTAAACTATGTCCGGCAGGTCAGTATCAGTCCATTACCATTCATCCTTATTCTTATAGGGCTGGCTCTGACAGTCATAGCAGGAATCAGTTGGCGGGTATGGAAAGCAGCCAACGAGAATCCTGCAGAAGTAATCAAAAACGAATAACTTTTAAAATATAAGATTATGATCAAAACAGTAAACTTGCAGAAAATCTTCAAAACAGAAGAAGTCGAAACATGGGCATTGAACAATGTCAATCTAGAAATTAAAGCAGGCGAATTTGTAGCATCATGGGACCATCCGGTTGTGGAAAGTCCACCCTGCTGAATATCCTCGGCCTTTTGGACAATCCTACGGGAGGCACTTACGAACTGAACGGAACAGACGTTTCCAAATTTACCGAAGCACAACGCACCAATTTACGTAAAGGAGTCATCGGATTCGTGTTCCAGAGCTTTAACCTGATTGATGAATTAAATGTATTCGAAAATATCGAATTACCCTTATTGTATATGGGAATTCCGGCGACAGAACGCAAACGTCGGGTAGAAGATGCCATGAACCGTATGGCTATTGCTCATCGAGTAAAACATTTCCCACAACAACTATCTGGCGGACAGCAACAACGTGTTGCAATAGCCCGTGCTGTAGTAGCAAATCCGAAACTGATTCTAGCAGATGAGCCTACCGGTAATCTGGATTCCAAGAACGGCAAGGAAGTAATGGAACTTTTGACCGAGCTGAATAAAGAAGGAACAACAATTGTTATGGTTACCCACTCCCAACACGATTCCGGCTATGCAGGAAGAACCATTAATTTGTTTGACGGACAGGTGGTGAATGAAATAAAAATATAAATTAATTTATCATTGAGGTGGTTTAACCACCTCAATGATAACAAAAGGATATTATAACAATGAACATCTTCTTAAACATCAAACTTATTGTCCGCAACTGGTGGCGGAACAAACTTTTTTTTCTGATTTCACTATTCAGTCTTACAGCTGGATTAGGATGCACCAATCTGCTTATGACTTTTTTTTATCCATGAATATAATGTGGAAAAATATAATACCGACCGTAACCTCATTTATCTATTACGTCAAGACTCTCCAATGGAAGAAGGTATTAAAGTAGCCTACTCTACCTCAGACGCAGCCACACAGATAAAAGAAAAATATGCTGAAATTACAGATATTCTGCATGTGAACGGAATGTCTGGTAATCTTTGCAAATATAATGGAACAGATATCAAACAGTTTCTTTTTATCAGTGCCGACTCTACTTTAAATCAATTTTTCCCTTATACAACTTTAGAAGGCAGCCTGGAAGAAGTCCTCACGACCCCGGACAAAGTTGCTGTAAACAAAAGATTTGCTCACCGACTTTTCGGAAATCATTCCGGAATTGGAGAAATCCTGGAAATAATCAACGAAGAAGGACAAAGTAAAAGTTATAAAGTAGCAGCTATATTAGAAGATCGTCCACAATCTTTTCTGCATTTTGATTTGCTGACAGGACTATCCGACAAATCATGGGGAGGTCCCGTATTATTAAAACTACAACCAGGTGCATCTCCCTTAGCTTTACAGGAAAAAATTAAAAAAGACAAGATTCCAACTTTAGTACCGGATTCACAATATTATATTGATCCGATAAAAGAACTATACTTTAATACTGGAAAAGACAGTAAGCAGCAACAGTTGACTTTCTTCCAACACTGTGACGTATTATTACTATATATCAGTCTGATTTCAGCCCTGCTTGTACTTATCATCGCTTGTTTCAACTATACAAATCTGACTCTCTCACGTATCATGCAGCAACTTAAAATGATACATATAGAGAAATTGATGGGAGCAAAATCAAAAGAAATCCGCAGTCAGTTATTTCTTGATGCAGCACTTACCGTTTTATTTGCATTCCTGTTATCATTATTGCTTATTAATGACATGCTGCCGTGGTTTAATGATCTGTTGTCTACCCACCTCTTCTTCTCTTTCTTTTTCAGCTGGCAAGTTCTACCTTTACTTTTATCCTTCATTTTCTTCATGGCTGTCATTCCCGGTCTGTATATCAGCCATAAACTCTCTCAACAGACTTTGAGCAAGTATCGGCAAACTTATACAGGAAGGAAAAAGCAACAATTTATATGGTTGCTTGTTACCATCCAGTTATATTTTCAATCGGGTTAGTGTATGCAACCACTCTTACACAAAAACAAATGAATCTAATCAAATCCCGTGCATACCATTACGAAAATACAATAGAAATAGGAAATGGCACCCTTCCTCTGTTTCCGCTCTATCAGGAACTGAAACAAATGGATGGGATAGAGTCTATAAGTCTTTCCATGAGTTCTGTACTTTACTGTTGGCTTCGTGAGCTTCCTATCCGACAAACAGACGGTAGTATCCAACATAATTTTATAGCACACATCCCTACTGACACAGCTTTCTTCCAAACCATGCATATCCGACAAATTGCCGGAGTATCTCCCTCCCAAGCCTGTCGGGAATATACTCATCCAGCTTTTATCAATGAAAACCTTGCGCGTCTGCTGAACATAGATGTTTCCCACATAGGCCATAAACTAAATGAATTTGATGGATTCTCGGATTCACTAAGTATTATTGCAGGTATTTTCAAGAATTTCCCATTTAACTCCCTGGAAGAAGAAATCGGTGGTCAACAAATATCTATTGGAACAGAACAGGATTTAATTCAGAAAGGAACATTCATACAAATGAAACTCATTCCTGAATATTATAAAGAAACATTGGTATCTATTGAAAAATTATGGAAGGAAATGAATGGTGACAGAGGTTTCAAATATGTAGATATGCATAAAGAATTTATGTTGCGTAATAACAAAGTAATTATACTCTCCCGAATCCTTATCAGCTACTCATTTATTGCATTGGCCCTGACCTGTTTTGGCCTGTTCGGTATTTCATGGTACGCTGTACGTCATCGTACCCGTGAAATTGCAATCCGTAAAGTGCATGGTGCTTCCAATTGGGAAATAGTATGGTTACTAAACCGTTCTTTTCTATGGCAAATACTAGTAGCATACATCATCGCTATTCCGATAACGTGGTTATTAATGCAACATTGGCTGGAGCAATTTGCTTATCGAATTTCAGCCACACAATGGAATTTCCTGACTCCTATTCTTATTGTATTGGTAATTACAACCATTACGATAACAATACATAGTTATCTTAGTGCACGCACTAATCCGGTAAACAGCCTGAAAACTGAATAGCAAACGTCTATGTATATGTTCTTTTTTGCTGAAAAAGCACCAAACTTACAGAAATCACAACAAGGATTATGCCCAAAGCACTGTATGTAGTAAAGAGTTCATTGAATACAAATACCCCTACCAGGACTGCCGTAAGAGGTTCCAATGCACCCAATAAAGAAGTCAACGTCGGTCCTGCCAATTTTACAGCCTTCACCAACGTGATATTAGAGATCGCAGTTGCAGGAAGTGCCAGTCCCCCAATATAGAGCCAAGTGATTACATTGGTTTCCCAACGGACCCCCTTATCATAGAAAAGTCCTCCCAGCAAAAAGAGCAAGGCTCCCAACCCCATCACATAACAAGTTAATACCGTAGAATTAACTTCCACTGCTCTAGTTTTTCTTATACCTATTATATAACCGGCATAAGAGAAAACCGATATGCAGGCCGCTATCAATCCCACCATTCTATTTCCACCATTATATTCTATATTTCCGGAAGATAATAAAGATGCTCCTACTAATGATAAAACGATAGCAGCGAAAGTCACAATAGACTTCTTTTCTCTAAAGAAAACAGCCATTGTTACTGCAACAGCCAGCGGATACATAAAATGGATGATAGAAGCAACACCACTTGCAATATTCTGATAAGCTATGACAAGACTGAACGAAGTAAGCGCACGCAGCAAGCTCAGTCCGAAAATTGTTTTAAAATTTTTTATACCCTATATGAAAATCACATTTGGTAAGAAAAGCAAAAACAAGCAAGACAACTGTAGCAACTCCCCAACGATAAGTCAGCACTTCAAAAGAAGAATATCCAATAGCCAACAAGCTATGGAAAAAAACGGTGCCAATCCGAAAGTCGCAGAAGACACTGCTGCATATAGAATACCTTTTATCCGATTCATGTCCTTTTCAAGTAAAACGGATACAAAGATAGACAAAATACATAATAAAAAACAGGTTGCCTTTACAAAGCAACCTGTGATATCTTATTTTATGATTTCCAACTTCTTAAAGCACTTGGTCAGTTTATCCACAGCATAGTCAACTTGTTCCTTTGTATGAGTAGCCATCAAAGCAACACGCACCAAAGTATCTTGTGGTGCACAAGCTGGTGGAATAACAGGATTAATAAATATACCCTCGTCAAATGCCAGCTTAGTCACTTCGAATGTCTTGTCCGTATCACGAACATAAAGTGGAATGATCGGACTTTCAGTATCACCGATTTCAAAACCGGCCTGACGGAAACAATCCAAAGCATAATTTGTAATCTTCCACAAATTCTCACGACGTTCGGGCTCACTCTTAAGGATATGAAGTGCAGCACGTGCAGCAGCTGTTGCAGCAGGAGTATTACTTGCAGAGAATATATATGAGCGTGAGTTGTGACGCAACCAGTTGATTGTATCTTTATCCGCAGCAACAAAACCACCGATAGAAGCCAGTGACTTTGAGAATGTACCCATAATAACATCTACCTGATCTGTCAGTCCGAAGTGATCGCAGACTCCTCGCCCGTCACGACCGAACACACCCAAGCCATGTGCTTCATCCACCATGATACTTGCATTGTATTTGTCTTTCAAACGAACAATCTCAGGCAAGTTAGCCAAATCACCTTCCATAGAGAAAACCCCATCCACCACAATCAGTTTCACAGATTCCGGTTTACACTTCTGAAGTTCTTTCTCAAGGGCTTCCATATCATTGTGCTTGTATTTCAACTGGGTGGAGAAAGAAAGACGACGTCCGTCTACGATGGAAGCATGATCACGGTCATCGCAGATAATGTAGTCATTGCGGTCTGTCAGGCAAGATACCACACCTTCATTTACAGTAAAACCGGTAGAATAAACCAATGCATCATCTTTCCCTACGAATTCCGCCAATTCCTTTTCTAACTGAACGTGCAGATCAAGCGTACCATTCAAGAAGCGTGAACCTGCACAACCTGTACCATATTTACGGGTTGCAGCAATAGCTGCTTCGATAATCCGTTCATCGTAGGTTAACCCCATATATGAGTTGGAGCCAAACATCAGCACCTTTTTACCATCCATGATAACCTCTGTATCCTGATGGCTGTCTATCTCACGAAAATAAGGGTAAACGCCTCTTTCCATGTATAGTTGAGGCAATCTGAATTTACTTAACTTGTCTTGTAATAATCCCATATCCTATTGTATATGTAAGCCTCGTCGGCCTACTTTAAAATAATGTATATAAACTCACTAATACATTCTGTCTTCAAGGTGTTCCCGTCAAAACAGGCTGCAAAGATAGTAAATTCTACAACCGATTGTACTTTTTTTCAAAAAAATATTTAGGGACATCAAAACTTTTAGGATTTAGGGTAGTTATAAACAAAATGTATTACTTTTGCGTTTAATAAAGAGCTAAACTACCAAAGTAAAAGTATGACCACAAAAAAGAAAATTGTATTTGTCGTTAATCCTATCTCGGGGACACAGGGGAAAAGAGCCATATTAAAATGGATTGACGAACGTATAAACCGTACACTTTATGATTATACGATTGTCAAAACACAATATGCCGGCCATGCTGAAAAAATTGCGGCTGCAGCTGCCAAAGAGAAAGTAGATATAGTAGTAGCTATTGGAGGAGATGGAACTATAAACGAAATAGGACGTGCACTGATACATACGGATACAGCATTAGGTATTATACCTTGCGGGTCGGGAAACGGACTAGCGCGACATTTACAAATTCCTTTGGAGCCCAAGGCTGCTATTGACATTATAAATGAAAGTTCTGTTGCCTGTATTGATTACGGAAAAATAAACAACATACCTTTTTTCTGCACATGCGGAGTAGGTTTTGACGCATTTGTCAGCTTAAAGTTTGCTGATTCAGGCAAACGCGGACTACTAACCTATCTGGAAAATACCTTGCATGAGAGTCTGAGTTACAAACCTGAAACTTATGAAATAGAAAATGAAGAAGGAACGGTAAAATACAAAGCTTTCCTGATAGCCTGCGGCAATGCCTCCCAATATGGGAATAACGCATATATTGCTCCACAAGCCTCGTTAACCGATGGTTTGATGGATGTCACAATATTAGAGCCATTCACAGTGTTGGATGTTCCTTCTTTATCTTTTCAACTTTTCAACAAAACCATAGACCAAAACAGCCGGATCAAGACATTCCGTACTAAAAAGATTAAGATACATCGTTCAAAACCCGGAGTAATGCATTATGACGGAGATCCGATCATGGGAGGAAAGGATATTGAGGTAGAATTGATTCCACACGGACTCAACATCATTGTTTCTGATAAAAAAAAGAGAACGAACCTTTTAGTCTCTTACAACAAATATCCGAAATATTCAGTGGTATGAAGCCTAAAGCTGAAACTTTTGCTTTCCGGCACAGCCATTTATTTGAGCTTAACAAAAGTTTATTGCGTCGTCTATCCAAAAAACAATAAAAAATATCTTTTTTCTGAACATCAGTAAAGACTCTGCCAAATAAAAACAGTTTCTTTGATGATGTTCAGAATAATCCACCCTCTACATTTTCAAATAAAATTCTTTAGTCAAGGCTATATATTCTTCACTATACACATGACGTGATAATTCGATGGTCAAATCGTCTGTAACACATTTATCCACAGAGAATTTGAAAGCAAGCAATACCCGTCTGGGTTCAGTTCCAGGTTTTGTATGAATTAAAGTCTGGTGTGAGAGATGTAATCCGTAACGAGTGGCAGCCATCAAAAAAGATTCTTTACCATCAGCAGGAATAATCACAGAAAAAACACCTTCGGAATGAAGCAAACGGGCGGCAGATTCTGCTAATTTATCAAAATCAAGAAGATCTGTATGCCGAGCGATATTACGCTGCCTTTCAGGGCATTTCAATGAATCGGTAAAATAAGGAGGATTGGAAACAATAACATCAAAGAGTGTTTCCGATGTAAAATGACAAATATCCTGCAACTCCACTTCTATCCTATCCTGCCACGGAGATGCCGCCACATTTCCACGAGCTTGTTCCACAGCATCCGCATCTATATCAACTGCTCTTATCTGGCATTGCACCGCTGTGCCATCATCAAAGAAATCAATCCGGTCCCAGTACCAACATCTAAAATATTACGGGCAGAAACCACATCAACCCAAGCTCCCAATAAAACTCCGTCCGTACCAACCTTCATGGCACATCTATCATGATAAACAGTAAATTGCTTAAAAGAAAAATAAGGATTTGGCATACTATATTTATTAAATTAGCTGTCAAAAATAGAAAAATCCATTTAATTACTCCAATTATTAGGAAATATTTGATTTTTAAAACTCAATTAGTTCCCATGAATTTTCCTTATTCGACAAGGAATGATTAACTTTGTCCCCGTTTTGGGCATTGGGCTCAATTTAACACAAGAGGAATAAATTATGAAGAGGAATAAGAAAGAGGATATTTTGTTGAATACTGATAACGATGACATCTCTATGTTAGCTGAAATCCAAACGGATCCGGATGAAGTAACTGCTATGGAATTTAATAAAGAAATACCTGTTATGCCTTTACGCAACATGGTAATGTTTCCATCTGTAGTAATGCCTGTAACCATTGGACGCCCCAGCACATTGAAATTGGTAAATGCTGCATACAAGAAAAAACTTCCCATAGCGGTAGTTTGTCAGATACAGGGAGACATGGATGATCCTGGTTTTAATGATGTGTACCATGTAGGAGTTATTGGGAAGATTCTCCGTGTATTCGAAATGCCAGGTGGAAATACCACAGTAATTATGCAGTCAAACGGGCCCAAAGTACATTTGGACAGTATCACAAAAACATCTCCATATTTGAAAGGAATAGTGACTCCTATTCCAGAGGCAAATGACCAACTGGAAACGGACGAATTCAAAGCATTGATTGACACCTGCAAGGATTTGACGAGCAAGTTCATAGAGGCTTCCGAGAAGATGAGCCCGGATACTGTTTTTGCAATCAAGAACTTGGACAATCCAGAAATTTTGGTAAACTTTATTTGTGCAAACTTCCCTATTCCGGTAGAAGAAAAGATAAAATTGCTAAAAGCTGGCGATTTGCAAAGCCGCCTGTATATGCTGGTCAAGATCTTAAATCGTGAAGTACAATTGGCTGATATCAAACAAAGCATTCAAATGCGTACACGCGAAGATATTGACCGTCAGCAACGCGAATATTTCTTGCAGCAACAAATTAAAAACATACAGGATGAACTGGGTGCCGGACAGGAAGATGAGATAGATGAACTCCGCCAAAAAGGAAGAACCAAAAAATGGAGTTCGGAAATGGCAGAACTTTTTGAAAAAGAAGTTTCCAAATTGGAAAGGACAAATTCCCAATCACCAGATTTCAATGTGCAACTTACCTATTTGCAAACCCTGTTAGGATTACCTTGGAATGTCTTTACCACTGACAACCTGAATATAAGTAATGCCGAAAAGACATTGAACAAAGACCACTACGGACTAGAGAAAGTAAAGGAGCGTATCCTTGAACATTTAGCAGTGCTGAAACTAAAAGGTGATATGAAATCACCCATCATCTGCCTTTATGGTCCTCCGGGAGTCGGTAAAACTTCTTTAGGGCGTTCCATAGCGGCATCATTGAAACGTAAATATGTACGTATGTCATTGGGTGGTGTGCATGACGAAGCCGAGATCCGTGGTCATCGTAAAACTTATATCGGTGCCATGCCGGGCCGTATCATCAAAAGTTTGATAAAAGCCGAGTCCTCTAATCCGGTTATCATTTTGGACGAAATAGACAAACTGGGCAGTGACCACCGCGGAGATCCCAGTTCCGCTATGCTGGAAGTGCTTGACCCCGAACAGAACAACACTTTCCACGATAACTATTTGGATGTAGATTACGACTTGTCTAAAGTAATGTTCATCGCTACGGCAAACAACTTTGAGCACATCCCTCCTGCTCTGCTGGACCGTTATGGAGTTGATAGAGGTCAGCGGATATATCACAGAAGAAAAAGTAGAAATAGCTCGCCGGCATCTTGTCCCCAAAGAACTGGAAGCCAACGGCATTAAAAAAGAATATGTGAAGTTCTCTAAAGCTGCCTTGGAATGTATTGTAGAAAATTATACTCGTGAAAGTGGGGTACGCGAACTTGAGAAGAAGATAAACAAGGTAATGCGTAAAATAGCGTTGGAATTTGCACGTGACGGCTATGAAGTGATGCATGAAATAAAACCTGCCGATGTACGCAAATACCTAGGCACGCCAGAATATAGCCGTGACAAATATCAAGGAAATGAATACGCCGGTGTTGTCACAGGGCTGGCGTGGACAGCTGTCGGAGGTGAGATCTTGTTTGTAGAAACCAGTTTGAGCAAAGGAAAAGGCGGTAAACTGACGTTGACCGGGAACTTGGGTGATGTAATGAAAGAATCGGCTATGCTGGCTTTGGAATATCTTAAGGCACATACCAAACTGCTGAATTTACAGGAGGATATCTTTGACAATTGGAATATCCACATCCATGTACCTGAAGGAGCTATCCCCAAAGATGGTCCGTCAGCCGGTATCACCATGGTGACGTCATTGGCATCCGCCCTCACCCAGCGTAAAGTAAAAGCAAACCTGGCAATGACAGGCGAGATCACATTACGTGGAAAAGTCCTGCCCGTAGGCGGTATCAAGGAAAAGATTCTAGCCGCCAAACGTGCCGGAATCAAAGACATCATTTTATGTGAGGAAAACCGCAAGAACATTGAAGAAATTCAGCCGATGTATCTAGAAGGACTGACATTCCATTATGTCACGGATATTAAGGAAGTATTGGCTTTAGCTCTCACCTGAAAAAGTAAACGGTGCCATTGATTTTAATATTACCAATCAAAAAACAGAAGAAAAGAAAATAAATATGACTTTTGACTTACAATATACAGACCCTAAATCGAATGCCCGTGCCGGATTGATAACGACTGACCACGGGCAAATAGAAACCCCCATCTTTATGCCTGTAGGCACATTGGAACGGTGAAGGGCGTGCATTTGCATGAGTTGAAAGAGGACATTAAAGCGCAGATAATCCTAGGAAACACTTACCACCTGTATTTGCGACCGGGACTGGATATAATAGAACGTGCCGGAGGTCTGCATAAATTCAATGGTTTTGACCGTCCTATGCTGACTGATAGTGGTGGTTTTCAGGTATTCTCTTTATCAGGTATCCGCAAAATGAGAGAAGAAGGTGTGGAATTTCGCTCACATATAGACGGTTCGAAGCACTTGTTCACTCCTGAACGGGTGATGGACATTGAACGGACTATCGGTGCAGATATCATGATGGCTTTTGACGAATGTACTCCGGGAACCGCAGATTATGAATACGCAAAAAAATCAATGCAGCTTACCCATCGTTGGCTGGACCGTTGCATAAAACATTTCAACGAAACCGATCCCAAATATGGTTATCAACAGTCATTATTTCCCATAGTGCAAGGCTGTGTTTATCCCGACTTACGCAAACAATCAGCGGAATATATTGCCTCCAAGGGAGCTGACGGAAACGCCATCGGTGGCCTAGCCGTAGGTGAGCCAACCGAGAAAATGTACGAAATGATAGAGGTTGTCAATGAAATCTTACCCAAAGACAAGCCCCGCTATCTGATGGGAGTCGGTACACCGGTAAATATACTGGAGGGTATAGAACGCGGTGTAGATATGTTTGATTGTGTAATGCCGACCCGGAACGGACGCAATGGAATGTTGTTCACTAAAAACGGCATAATGAACATGCGCAACAAGAAATGGGAGGATGATTATTCTCCTATCGAGGCCGAAGGGGCATCGTATGTAGATACCATGTACAGCCGTGCTTACTTGCGCCATCTGTTCCACGCACAAGAACTGCTGGCCATGCAAATCGCTTCTATCCACAACTTGGCATTCTATCTGTGGCTAGCAGGCGAGGCCCGTAAACACATCATTGCAGGAGATTTCTCTACGTGGAAACCAATGATGGTAAAACGCTTATCTACAAGATTATAAATTACTAGAAATGAAGAATTGGTTCAAGACAAACACAGATTCATCCCCAAAGGATAAAAAATGGTGGAAGCCGAATATCAGTTGGCTGAAACTGGATAAATGGGTGAAAAGACTGGACATATATATCATTAAGAAGTTTCTGGGAACCTACTTTTTCGCTATTGCATTGATTATCTCCATTGCAGTAGTGTTTGACGTGAACGAAAATATAGACAGGTTCATCAATAATAAAGCTCCGCTGAAAGCGATTGTATTTGATTATTACATGAACTTCATCCCTTACTTCTCCAATCTGTTCAGCCCCTTGTTTGTCTTTATCGCTGTTATCTTCTTTACTTCCAAGCTGGCAGAAAACTCGGAAATCATTGCCATGTTCTCCACCGGAATGAGTTTTAAACGAATGATGCGGCCCTATATGATTTCGGCTGCAATCATTTCCGTTGTTACTTTCGGACTGGGAGCATACGTCATACCTAAGGGAAATGTAACCCGTTTGGATTTTGAGGACCGTTATAAGAAAAAAAAGAAACAGGAATATGTGCGGAATGTGCAACTGGAAGTAGACAGCGGGGTCATTGCCTACATAGAACGTTATGAAAATTATAATAAAACGGGATACCGCTTCTCCTTAGACAAGTTTGATGACAAGAAACTAGTTGCCCACCTTACTGCCCGAAGTGTCACTTATGATACAGCATCTGTACACAAATGGACAATCAAGAACTATATGATACGTGAGATGGAAGGTATGCGTGAAAAAATCACTCGTGGTGACCGTTTGGATACGATCATTAAAATGGAGCCTCAAGATTTCCTGATTATGAAAGGGCAGCAACAAACCATGACAAGCCCTGAACTGAAAGAATATATAGACAAGCAGAAAAGACGCGGGTTCGCCAACATAAAGGAATTTGAAATTGAATATTACCAACGTATAGCCATGTCCTTTGCCGCTTTTATCTTGACAACCATTGGTGTTTCCTTATCATCCAGAAAAATGAAAGGAGGAATGGGACTGCATTTAGGAGTAGGGTTAGCACTTAGTTTTTCATACATTTTGTTCCAAACAGTGTCAGCAACCTTTGCTGTCAACGGAAACACCCCTCCTATTATAGCGGTATGGATTCCTAATATACTTTACACATTTATTGCTATCTATTTATACAGAAAAGCTCCTAAATAATTATAGGAGCTTTTCTAGTTTTTGACGCCAATCCTCGCCGTTCTCCGGTTGCATCGTAATAAAGCCCAGTTCTTTACCAATAACAATATTGGCCACACCGTCATCTACAAATATTGTTTCAGCCGGATTCAGTTTACTATCTTTTATCATATAGTTAAAGATGCCAGGATCCGGCTTGGTGGAACCGGCTTCGTAGGAAGTGTAAATCTTATCAACATAAGCGTCCAATGGCTTTCCCGCAGAAGTAAATGCATTACTCCTCGCCCATCCCATCACATAAGGATTGGTGTTGCTCAATATATATACCTTGTACTTCTTACGAAGCTCATTCAAGTAATCCAATTTATATTGCGGCACGTCCGTAACAAATCCTTTCCACCCATTTTCCACATCTTGATAAGTCAATTCTTTCCCACAAATTTTACTCAATTCACAGCGGAAAGTTTCAGCGTCCATGTTCCCATTTTCTACTTCCTGAAAAATCCCCTGCTGATGGTATTTCCCTAATAAACTGTCCGCTTCCCTCACTCCTATCCGCTCAAACGCCTTTACAGCCTGTTCACGGTCAAAGCTAATGATAACCCCGCCGAAATCAAACACAATATTCTTAATCTGTTTCATAACCTTTTTATTTATCCGCCGTAAAGGTAAGCATTTGATTGTGAATGATAAATGATGTAAGTCAATAAAATACCATATAGCAAAAAAAACCGCAGATTCCATTGAGAATCCACGGTAATTATTTTTGTTGTATTTTTCTTCCTTTCGGAAATGTTCTCTCAATTCAAATAAGAAGAGAGTTCGGATACGGTGATATCCTTGGCAACAATAACGCCATTTTCATCTAACAAAAAGTTCTTAAAGCCTCTTTTCAAGCGATAAGTCTGATATAGATCCGATGAAACACCAGCCAATTCCACAAAACAATTAGAAGTTGATATCTGGTCTTTTTAATGGTTTCGTTAAATATCGACTTGTATTCATCAAATGAAACGGAAACCATTTCTACATTGTCGGCCTGCGCGATGGCATGATTCAAAGTAGCATTCTGCATCCTTGACAGAGCATCATAGCTGGCCCAAAAACTTAGCAGTACATATTTACCTCTTAAATCCTTCAAGTCAATCAACTGCTTTTCGCCACAGATAGTAAATGTAGGAGCCTTGTCTCCTATGGTCAAGCCTTCTGTCGGCGTGTTTTTCCCTACAAAAGAGAATGAAATCAAGGAACTAATAATTAATACAACAAAAATCCACTTTACATTTTTAATCATGTAATTCGATCTTAGTTAATACTATCCGAGACTGCCCTTAAACAGTGATTTCCACCCGGAACATTATCTTTAGTACTGATAATCAATACCATTTAAATTAGAAATCTGCGACAAAGGTAAGGAGTTTTGAAATCAACTCCAAGATTTTTTCTCAAAAAATATGTTATATAGCATAAAATCATCCTTTTCATCGAGAAAAAAGAATGCAGAAAATATAGCTGATAAGGATTTATTTACGTACTTTTGCAATATGTAAATAGCAACCACAAAGTATGAATAATAATACTGAACTTATTTTAATCAGAATTACCGGTCTTGATCGGCCGGGATTAACCGCTTCCATTACGGAGATTTTGTCAAAGTATGATGTTACCATTTTGGATATTGGCCAGGCCGATATTCATAGCACCCTGTCATTAGCATTTTATTCAAAAGCCAGGAAAAAGATTCAGGTAATATCATGAAAGAGTTGCTATTTAAAGCTTCCGCATTAGGCATCAATATCCGTTTCTATCCCGTTACTGTGGAAGAATATGAGGAATGGGTAAATATGCAAGGCAAGAACCGGTACATCCTGACTTTACTGGGACGCAAGCTGACAGCCAAACAAATCGCAGCAGTCACAGGAATATTAGCGGAACAAGGTTTAAATATTGATGCTATCAAACGTCTTACAGGGCGTATTCCATTGGATGAGCGGAAAGCGAATGTACGGGCTTGTATCGAATTCTCCGTCCGTGGCACCCCCCACCAACGGGAAGAAATGCAACAGGCGTTAATGAAACTGAGCAGTGACCTGGAAATGGACTTTTCTTTCCAACTGGACAATATGTACCGACGTATGCGACGCTTGATTTGTTTCGATATGGATTCCACATTGATACAGACAGAGTGTATAGATGAATTAGCCGAACGCGCCGGTGTGGGTGACCAAGTACGAGAAATCACAGAACGAGCTATGCGTGGAGAAATTGATTTCATAGAAAGCTTCACAGAACGGGTGGCTTTGCTGAAAGGACTGGATGAAAGCGTAATGAAAGAAATCGCAGAAAACCTTCCCATCACCGAAGGTGTGGAACGTCTGATGTTCGTGTTGAAAAGATATGGTTACAAAATAGCCATCCTATCCGGTGGATTCACCTATTTTGGTAATTATCTGAAAGATAAATTCGGCATAGATTACGTATATGCCAATGAACTGGAAATAGTAAATGGCAAATTAACCGGAAGATATCTGGGAGATGTAGTTGACGGAAAACGTAAAGCCGAACTGCTGAAACTGATCGCTCAAGTAGAACGTGTGGACATAGCACAAACTATTGCTGTAGGAGATGGAGCGAATGACTTACCCATGTTGTCCGAAGCCGGCCTGGGTATAGCATTCCATGCAAAACCCAAAGTAGTGGCTAACGCACAACAGTCCATTAATACGATCGGATTGGACGGCGTCCTCTATTTCCTAGGTTTCAAGGACTCTTACCTGGAAGAACGCGGCAAACTCTAAAGAAAGAAGTAACTATATATATGAAATTTTCAGAACTAAATTTAGAAGAAGGGGTGCTTCAGGCATTAGATGCCATGAGATTTGAAGAATGCACTCCTGTACAAGAACATACCATACCGGTCATTCTTGAAGGAAAAGATTTGATCGGAGTGGCACAGACCGGAACCGGCAAGACTGCCGCATACCTTTTGCCCGTTCTTAATCAATTAAGCAAAGGCGGATATCCGGAAGATGCCATCAATTGTGTGATCATGTCACCCACACGCGAATTAGCGCAACAGATAGACCAGCAAATGGAAGGTTTCTCTTATTTTCTACCGGCATCCAGCGTAGCTGTTTACGGAGGAAACGATGGTGTGCG
>ENA-OQBT01000557-OQBT01000557.1-human-gut-metagenome-genome-assembly--contig:-NODE-557-length-21802-cov-4.476448_pt1 | contig 21802 bp, 24 predicted proteins | sample MGYA00242749_ERZ504557 | MGnify/ENA primary metagenome ERZ504557 (study PRJEB26092, sample SAMD00036243) | human gut metagenome | host: Homo sapiens | study: EMG produced TPA metagenomics assembly of... | reverse complement strand
CCAGTGAGGCCCGCAACGTCAGCGCATCCCACGCCGGCCACGGTCTTCGGCCGGCACCCGTCCGGAGATGTTGCCTCGCCGGAACCGGCAGTGCCGGTAGAACCGGTGACGCCATCCGGCCCGACTCCGGCCATGATGCCGCAACGCCGTACGTCGGACGGTCCGACCACATTCGCTTCACTGGATGCCCAGGAACTGCCGGTCGTACGCGAATATTCGGCAGGCGGTCTGATTTTCGATGACCAGAACCGCGTGGCCATTATCGCCCGTCATTCCCGCTCCGGCCATCTCGAATGGTGCTTGCCGAAGGGGCATATCGAAAAAGGCGAGACCCCGCAGCAGACCGCTGTGCGCGAAGTGCATGAAGAGACCGGCATCCTGGGCGAGGTGATCGATTCCATCGCCACCATCGACTACTGGTTCACCGGTACCACGCAGCGCGTGCACAAGCTGGTCCATCACTTCGCGCTCAAACAGACCGGCGGTGAACTGACGGTGGAAGGAGACCCGGATCATGAGGCGGAAGACGCCATCTGGGTGCGTTTTGAAGATTTGGATGACGTGTTGAGCTATCCCAACGAACGCAAAATCGCGTGGCTCTACGCCAGGAAGAAGAACAGGCAGGCAAACGAGTGAACCTACCCGGAGTCTTACGACATTGCACACGTCTGGCACACGCACTGGCGGCTGGCGTCGCCGTTGTGGCGATGCTGGCCGCTCCATTGACCGTCTACGCGAACGATACGACGGACACGACTGATTCATCCGATACGACGGACGCAACGGGCAATCAGACCGAGAATCAGCCCAAGCAGAGCATTGCCATCACGCAAAGCACCCCCATCGTCACCTCCAAATCGGGCTATCGTGTCACCGCGGTCATCAGCAATACGGACAGCACGGCCACGTCAAGCGGCACACTGCACCTGACCACCAATGCGTTGTTCACCTTTGTCTCGCGCACCGATATTCAGAATTGGGCCGAGAACAACGCCCCATCCCAACCCCCAACGAGTTGGTTCCGTTGACGTGCCATCGATTCCCGCCGGCGGCACTGCCACCGTCACCATCGAGGTGAACGCCAATCAGCAGACCCTTGCCTCCATAGGGAGTTGGGGACCGAAACCGCTGATGCTGTCGTATATCGTTGGCAATCAGATACTCGCCGATTTGCCGAGTTTTCTGACCCGATCTTCGGATGGCTCAACACCGCGACAACACCGGCCATGAACCTGACCGTGGCCATGCCCTACACCGCCAGCGGCTGGCAGGTCGATAATAAGGCCATCAGCAATCGCATTGCCGAAACCACCACTTCCTCGACATCAACATCGTCCAAGTCCAACAGCACGGACAAGGCCGACAAGTCCGATAACGCCGACGCCAGCAACGCGGCCAAAGCCACTGATACGCAAGCCATATCCTTATCCGAACAGGATGCCGATACCGCGCGATCCCTTGGGCAGACATTCGCCAAGCACCGCTCGCTGCAAGTGATCGCGGATCCTCTGTATTGGCGTCAGTCCGCAGTGCAACCGTCCATTGCCGGCATCATGCAGCCCGCCGACTTCGACATCACCGCCTATACCGCACTGGACGATACCGCGGCCTACGAAAAGGCCGGCATCACCACTGAGCAGTGGAACGCCAAGCAGGCGGCCGCATGGTATGCCGACGGAGGCGACTCCGAAACACCCTCCGCGTACGCATGGCAGGGCAACAACTGTTGGACGTTGGATGCGCTGACCGCAGCACGCGAGCAGGGCTATGACACGGTGATTGCCGGTGCCTCTTTCGATGCCGACCAGACTGAAGCCGTACACACAGCACCTACGTGGTGCATACGCCTGCCGGCGATGTCACCGTGCTGAAGGAGCAATCGACCTTGGGCACGCTGTCCAAGGGCCAAGCCACCAGCACGGACGCGCAGGCCGAGTCCAGCGATGCCGGTCGGTTGGCCCGACTGGTCGCTCAGAGCGCGTTCTACCAGATGGAACAGCCCTATACATCCCGATACCTGCTTATGACGTTCTCCCGCACCACGGAGGCCAGCTGGATAGATCAGGTGATGAGCGCCTTCGAGCAGGCGTCTTGGTTGAATCTGACGGACCTGAAGACCATGGCCAAGGCCGATCCGTACAATGTCAGCGATTCGGTCAATCCCGACAAGGCCGATGATGCCAACACCGCCAATACCCGGTCGGCATTGAGACAGTTGGCCGACAGCCGGCATGACATCATGCGCATGGCCACCTCCATATTGAGGAACGAGATTGATTCCGACGAGGTCTCGTCGTTGGACCCGCAGGCCCTGGCCCGGCAGGACGCCAATGACACCGCCTCGCATAGCAACGATCCGACGCAATGGATTGGCTCTTTACTGGTGCTGCATGACGATATGGCGCTGCGGTCCATGTCTGGCTCCCCCCAGCCGACAGCCACGCGAAAAGCCATGGTCAAAGCCGCGAAAACACTGGCCAGCGATCTTCTGAACGGCGTACGCATCAACCCATCGGAATCGGTATCCGTGTTCAGCGAATCCGCGAAAATGCCAATCACCGTCAGCAATGACCTTCCCTACGCCGTCAGCGTGCAGGTCAACTCACTGACTGACTCCATGCAGATCGTCACCTCGCGAACCGCTGACATCGATATTCCCTCGCATAGCGACGCTCAGGTGACCTTCACCATCCGCGTTTCCACTTCCGGCTCATCGACGGCCCATGTGTCGTTGACCGACCGGGAAGGCAACAGCTTCGGCAACACGCAGGACACCGCGATCACCAGTGTTATGCGCATCAGTGATGCCAGCGGCTTCATTATCATCGGCTTCGCCGTGCTACTGGGCATTATCGGCCTGTGGCGGCAGTTCCATCGGAAGAAGGACCCTGACGAATGAGTTCAAGCGTAGGTCGTAATTCCCTGATCATGGCCACGGGAACCGCTGCTTCCCGTGTGACCGGTCAGCTCCGCACGATTCTTCTCGCTGCGGCCATCGGCACCACCGGATTGGCGGCCAACGCCTATCAGGCCGGTTCCATGATTCCCCAATCCGTGTTCACGCTGGTGTCCGGCGGCATCTTCAACGCCGTGCTGGTGCCCCAGATCGTGCGCACGTTGAAAGAAAAAGACGCCCAAGAACGACTGAATCGCCTGATTACGTTGGCCATCGGCATCCTATTGGCCATGACCGTGGTGATGGCGGCGGCCAGCCCTCTGCTTGCCCGCCTGTACGTGGGTAGCGACGATCACCAGATGATAGCCCTGACCACCTCGTTCACCCTGTGGTGCATGCCTCAGGTGTTCTTCTACGGCCTGTATACGGTATTGGGTCAGATCCTGGCTGCCAAAGACCATTTCCTCACGTATGCGTGGAGCTCAACCGGTGCCAACATTATTAGTTGCGCCGGTTTTACTGGCTTTATTCTGCTGTTCAGCAAGGCCAATGAACAGCCCCTCGAATTCTGGACCGCCGACAAAATCGCGCTTACCGCAGGCACCTGGACTTTGGGCGTGGCCTTCCAAGCGCTGATACTGTTCCTGCCGCTGGCCCGTATCGGGTTCAAGTACAAACCCAGCTTCGGGCTTGGCGGCTTTGGACTCAGGTCTATGGGTCCCGTGGCGTTAGGCTCTTTGGGCGTGGTGATCACCAGTGAGATCTGCGGCATTATCCTTACCCGTATCGCCACATCCGCACCGCAGCGCGCCCACGAACTGACGGGTGCCAGCCTGTTCAGCGTGGCAGGCAACGCGACCTATCAGAATGCGTACACACTGTTCATCCTGCCCTATTCACTCATCGCCGTATCGGTATCCACGGCTATGTTCCCCAAAATCTCCCGTTCCATCGCAGCTGCGAATCTGGATGAGGCACGGCACGACCTGGTCAGCGCACTGAATAATGTGGGCCTGCTCATCATGTTCTTCGCCGCCGCCATGGTCGTGTTCCCCGAACCGATCATCCGTGCATTGCTTCCGTCCGTCTCGATGGACGAGACTATGTTGATCTCCTATGCGCTTATCGCCTTGTCTATGGGCATTCCATTGGGGTCGGCGTTCCTGCTGATCCAGCGCACGTTCTACGCCTTTGAGGACGGCCTTCACCCCTTCCTGTCCGCGGTGATGCAGTATGGATTCACCTCAATATTCATGATCATCGGCATGATGGTACTTCCTCCTGAGCATTGGGTACTCGGCATCGCCTGCTCGGTGACCCTCGGTGGATTACTGGCGTTGCCGCTGACGTTGATGATGTTGCGCCGCAAGTTCGAAGGCAATCTTGGCGGTCGGGAGATCACGAGGACATATGCCAAGGCCATTGTGGCGGCACTGGCTTCCGGAGTTGTGGTCTGGCTGATCAAACGACCGGTAGTCGCACTGCTCGGCGCGGATATTCGACCAGTAGGCGGGCACATGAGCTGGTGGTCTGCGCTGGCCATCTGCGTGGTGCTCACCATTGTGCTGGCCGTAGTATATGTGGCTGTGTTGTGGGTGGTACACACCCCGGAACTCATCAGCGCCTATCACTCGATACTGGCCCGTCTACACAAGACTCCGGCCAGTGAGGACGTTGCTGTGACAGCCCAGCCGGAAAAAAGTCGACGCTACGTAAATCAATCCTGAGACGGAGCCCGTCAAGGATAGCCCCGCACGTAGAATATCTAAGACCAATCTCGAACACCAATCACACGGAGCCGAACGCACTATGAAACCGCAACTCGGAGACACGATTCTCAACCGATACACCTTGGTATCATCGTTGCGTGAGGAGCCTGGCATTCAGGCATGGAAAGCCAACGACCGTGTGCTGGCAAAGGATTGCCAGCTGTTCATCATTACCGATCGCAGCGCTTTCGCCGCAATCGATAAGCTCGCTGGTCGCATCGCCGCCACTCGCCCTGATCGTGTGATTCCCATACTGAAATACCGTATGGAATCCGACGTACTTCTCATTGTCATGCCGGTGGATAGCGGCCAATGCCTGACTGACTACATGGTAGATACCGCCAAGCCGCTCAGCTACAGCGCCATCCGGTCGATTATCGGAGAATGCGCCGACGTGCTGCGCGAGGTCATTGCGGATACTCCCAGCGGCATCGTCATCACAACCGACACCGTTCGAGTGACTACCTCCGGTGTGCAAATTGCCGATGCACCATGTGCCACGATGCTGGCCGATACGTCCGCTACCGATCTGCGTACGGACGGTCCTGAACGGTATGCGATTCGCCAGCTTGCGGCATTACTCTATACCCTGCTGACACGCACGCCAAGCCAAGCGACACCCACATTCAATCTGCGTGCCTTGCCGCAAGACACCCCTGGCGAATTCCGCGTGATTTGCAAGCGTGGATTGGCCTTAAGCAAGCCCGACGAGCACACGTTGCCGATGGCTGCCCTTGTAGAACTCGACGCCTTGTTGGGTAATTGGAAGCCGCTCTCTGAACTGAGCGATGCTGATATCGCTTTGCCGAGCGTGGAAAGCGATTGCTCGATTACCAAGGCGATACTGAAGCCCGCCAACGAGACCGATATCGTGCCTATTCCCAGCACGTTGATTAACAGCAGCAGTCTTCCGGAATTGTCTATTACCCCTTCCCTGCCGGTTCAGCCGGCCGCCGTCCCCGCTCCGCACGCGATGTCACCGGCTCCTCTGCCTGATGGGTCCAGTACTGCTGACGGCAACCAGTCTCAATCTGACGCCCGCCGTCTGTTTGACTTCAACCTTTCTGACGCCTGGGAGCACGAGAATCTTTCCGGTGAAGACACCGGTGACTGGTACAGCGAAATGAATCCGGCCCCCATCGGCGGTCCGGGTGATAATACTCGGTTGACGGTGCCTATTGTTACCGGCGGTATTTCCGATGCCACCGTGGGAGAGACGACCAGTCGTATTCCCGTGTTCGATGTCAGCGGCCGTGCTGTGGCTCCTGGTGAGGAATCGCTGCGTGCCTTGGAAGAGGAGCAGGCCCGCATTGCCGAAGTAAGCGCCATTCCTCCGAGCTTCACACCGAAGGATATGCCGGATGACGAGGATGACAGCAAGCTGCCCGATGAACATCTGTTCGGTAAACTGTCGACCAAGGTCGTTGCCATCATTGTGGCTCTGATATTGGTAGTGGCAGCGGCTGTTTGGGCAGTGTATGCGTTCCGATCCTCCGGAGACAATCCTGCCGATGCTTCCAGCAACTCCAGTGAAGGTGACTGGCCTGATATCAATGCTGACGCTGTGCCATTCGGTGGCAGCAAGAACGCGACGAACGGTGGCGCCACTGACGATTCTTCAAAGTCGAGTGATGCCACTCAGAGCGAATCCAAGGACTCGGCATCAGACAAGTCCAAGAAGTCCGAGACTGCTGATTCGTCGTCCAAGAAGACCAAGGCCAAGAAGTCCGGCGATAAGGATTCCAGCGCTGCTCCGCAACCGCGCCATGAGAACAACACGGCGTTTACGATTTCCAGCGCCAACTTCCTGTCGAATCCTGGCGGCCAATCCGGGTACGCATACTACATGCACCTTGACCAGCCGCAGGATGCGTACCGCATGGTTATCACCATCCGCACATCCGGTGGTAAGGGCTATATTCGCGCGAATACCACTGGAGACCCCACTCAGGGCGAGCAGGTGGCCGAATTCACCTTTGCTGAGGGTGGCACTACTGAGGTGAAGTTCACCAAAGCCGTCAATACGCAGGATCTGCTGCTGTGGGTGCCATCGGATAGCCTGCCGCAGAACCAGCTGTACATCGAGAAGGTGGAGGTCTTCTAATCGGCATCTATGCCGATAACTGGCCCAAGAAGGGGCGGCACCGTTCGCATACATTCGACGGTGCCGCCCTTTCTTCGCGTCTGGCTGAATGACACGGAATATCGTATGGGGGTGTGACAATGTTTCACGTGAAACATAACGTCATCATTATCGGTTCTGGTCCCGCTGGCTACACGGCCGCCATCTATCTTGGCCGCGCAGGTCTCAATCCTGTTATGGTCACTGGTGCGTTGTCGCCAGGTGGACAGTTGGTCAACACCACTGAGGTGGAGAACTTCCCCGGATTCCCGGAAGGTATTCTTGGCCCGGATCTTATGGATCGCATGAAGGAACAGGCCAAGCGCTTCGGTACAACCTATATCGCAGACGATGTCTCTTCCATCGAGGCGTGTGAGAGTGATTCGGTCAAGCCGACCTATCGTGTAACACTCTCCGATGACTCCCAATTGGAGGCATCGTCGCTTATCATCGCCACAGGGTCGTCATTCCGTAAGCTTGGGGTGCCCGGCGAACAGGAGCTGTCCGGACATGGCGTCTCGTACTGCGCCACCTGCGATGGCTTCTTCTTCAGGAACAAGCCTATCGTGGTCGTAGGCGGTGGCGATTCGGCTTTTGAAGAGGCATTATTCCTGACCCGGTTCGGTTCTTCGGTCACCTTGATTCACCGACGCGATAGCTTCCGCGCCTCGCAGATCATGGTGGACCGAGCCAAAGCCAATCCGACCATCACTCTGATGACCAACACAGTGGTGACCTCCATTACCGGCACCTCCTCCCCCACACAGAACACCGGTGCACCTATTGCCATTCCTGGCTTGACGCTCAAACGACCGGCTGTAGCACCGGCCAGTGTCAGCAGCATCGCCGTACGTAATATGGTGACCGGAGAAGAAAGCACGCTGGACACCAACGCCGTATTCGTGGCTATCGGTCATACGCCAGCCACTGATTTTGCGGCCGGTGTTGTGGACCGTGACGATGATGGATATGTCGTGGTGCAGGGTGCCAGCACGGTGACCAGTGCGCCAGGCATCTTTGCTGCAGGCGATTGCGTGGATCGTACTTATCGTCAAGCGATCAGCGCAGCGGGCATGGGCTGCCGTGCAGCGCTGGATACGCAGGCCTATCTTACGGACTGATGGTGGCGGACTGATGGTGCTTGCTGTTCTGGCTGCTGCCTGTGACATAGGAGCAACGCTAGGTCAGTGTTACAGCATGCCGCCCTTGGATAGTACGTATCGGTCAAAGGCATAGAAAGACCCCTCAGGCGACGGAGAATCACGATGTGTGATTGTCCCTCCAGCCTGAGGGGTTTTCTATTGCGACAGGGGCTACAGCGCGGGCATACGCCCCTGCCAGGAATCACGCAGAGGCTATAACGTCTTGCGCATACAACGCACTGCACAGCAATAATGCCGGCGACAACACGAATGTTCTTATCGTGTTACACCCATTTGGAATCGGCATCGCTTGGCTCGGCACCAGCAGCTGCAGGATGCGATCCATATCCTCTGGTGACGAAAAGACGATTTCGATGCGACCATGCTTGGTGCTGCCCTTAATCGACACCTTGGTATCGAAATGATTTTCCAAACTCTGCTGGATGGCGGAACCAACCCAAGGATTGGTCTTAGACGTCTTAGGCTTCTTCGGCTGCTCCCCCGACGCAATCTTCATGGCGACGATTTCTTCGGTGCTGCGTACAGAAAGACCTTCCGCAATAATACGAGAAGCCAGCTTGTCCATTTCCTCCGGATCGCTCAGGCCCAATAGCGCACGCGCATGACCGGACGATAGCACACCGGCAGCCACTCTCTTTTGCACAGAAGCCGGCAGGTTCAGCAGTCGCAAGGTATTGGCGATTTGCGGGCGAGACTTGGACACCGACTTGGACAGTTGTACTTGTGTCAACCCGAACTCTTCAATCATCTGCTGGTAGGCAGCCGCCTCTTCCAGCGGATTCAAGGCCACACGGTGCAAGTTTTCCAGCAATGCATCGCGGAGCATATCATCATCCGCAGTGGTTTTGACGATGGCGGGAATCGTCTCCAACCCAGCCAACTGAGAAGCACGCCAACGGCGTTCACCCATAATGAGCTCATACGGGCTGTCCAAATGACCGGCAAACGGATTCGTGCTGGATTCCGTCTCGTCGTGCTTGGTGGCTTTGGCCGCAGCAATCTGGCTTGCCGGACGCTTGCGCACGACTATCGGTTGCAGCACACCAACTTCCTTAATGGAAGCAGACAGCTCATTCAACTCATCCTCGTCGAAGATGGTACGAGGCTGATGTGCATTGGGCCCGATATCAGACAGTTTGAGTTCAGCCAGATAACCACCGGCTACCGGCTTGAGCTCGTCCTTCTTATCTGTGTCAGCGGTCCTTGCCGCCGATGCAGTCAAAGATGTTCACGTGAAACATCTTTGACAGTGACGGATGTACGATGTGCCGTCTGAGACGCAGACGACTTGCCGCCCTGCTGAGGTGCGGCGACCTTACCGGTTTGAGGTTTCTCCGTACCGAAAAACAGGTCGCTAGGATGAGTAATGGTGTCCAATGCGGGCATGGATGCGCGTTTACCGGCGGCTTTCTTGACTGCCTTGCTGGACGATATCGTCTGAGGCACGGCAGGTTTTGATTCCTGCTGGGCAGTAGCCTTCTTGGCGGGGGTTATGTCAGCAGTGGCCTCCGGAGTAGACGAATCCTCCGCAATCATTGCGGGCTGCTCCGCCACCGGCTCCTCCCCTGGCAATGTGGGGAACAAAGCGCCAAGGCCCTTACCAAGTCGTGATTTTGATGCCATTACTTGTTCCTCCTCGCATCAATGGTGTCAAGGACTTGTTGCGAACGCTGTGCGATTTCCAAAGCTGCTTCACCATACGATATGGCACCTATGCCACGAGGATCATAGGCAATCACCGATTGGGAGAAACTCGGCGCTTCGGAGATCTTGACTGAACGCGGGATGGTGGTATTCAGCACAATGCTGGGATAGTGTCCCTTAACCTCGTTATATACTTCACGGCTCAATAACGTTCGGCGATCGAACATCGTGACGAGCATGGTGGACACCAGCAGTACGGGATTGAAATGCTCTTGCACCAAACCAATCGTGTTAATCAGCTGGCCAAGACCCTCCAATGCGTAATACTCAGCCTGGATAGGAATCAGCATCTCGGTCACTGCACACATGGCGTTGATGACCAAGAGGCCCAAGCTGGGCGGGCAATCAATGAACACGTAATCATAGTGTTTATCTGATTGACGCAGGTAGAGTCTAGGGCCTCCTTCAGCAACGTGTTTCGGTTGGGCAGATCAGCCACTTCCAACTCAGCACCGCTGAGATCGATTGATGCAGGCACAACATCAAGTGTGGGAAAATCAGGACAGACCGTGATAACATCACCCAGATCGGAACGCCCCTCGATAACGTCATAGACCGAGGGCTCTCCCGATGCATGAGATACACCCAACGCCGTAGAGGCATTGCCCTGCGGGTCCATATCGATGACCAACACCTGCGCGCCCTTGTTCGCCAGCGCCGCAGCGGTGTTTACCGTGGATGTGGTTTTACCCACTCCCCCCTTCTGGTTGGCCACGGCGATACGACGAGTCCGTTGAGGCTTTGGGAAATCGGTTTTCTTGAGTACATCGTAGCGTGAGCTTCATCAGCCATTTGGCTACCAAGCACTGAACCGTGACCATCGAATATTCGCTGAAGCGTTTCGGAAGCCGATTCTATAGGTTCCGACTGATGATCCTTGGTGGCCATCGCTCCTCCTTGCACAGACGTAAGTTCCAGTGTTCTCATTCGTATGGACATGATGCTCGTTATCCACAATTGCGATATGCAATGTGGATAAGTGTGGATAAGTGTGAATGACGTTGAGTGTTAGATTGTGTATTCACAGACGAAAAACATTGAAAAATCAATGTTTTCATCATTATGCACATCGTCCCGTAAAAATGTGGATAACTTTTACGCACATATGGAAATGTGGATAACTCAATCAGTACTCCACTCATCGCTTATCCACAATCACCACGTGGGTAGGCTCAAGATCCGGCCCGACAGCCGCCTCAACGACACGTGGACGACGACCACCGAATTTTGCAATCTCCTTGCCAGCTTGTCGATTTCAGCCTGAGCAGACCGTCCCTTCAGTGCGATCAACTGTCCTGACGGTTTCAGCAACGGCAACGTCCAGCCAGAGAGTTTGGTCATAGGAGCAACCGCACGACACGTGACAACAGCGAACGGATGAATTTCCCGCTTCCGTACCTGCTGGATGACGGCATCGGAGCGTCCACGAATAATCTCAACGTTCTGCAGTTGCATCAGGCCAACACATTCATGCAACCATTCGATTCGCCGCTCCATCGGTTCAATCAGCGTGAAGTCATGATCCGGCAAACACGCGGCAGCCACCAATCCAGGAAAACCACCACCACTGCCGACGTCGGCAACTGTTTTGAAGCGAATACCATTCGTCGCATTCCGAACGTACGGCACAATCGCAGCGGAATTCAGAATATGCCGTTCCCAAATGATATCGACGTCACGGGGGCCGATCAATCCACGAGGTTCACCCTCTTCGGCAATCTTGGCATGGAAACGCTCCAACTTCGGCAACGCATCACCCAAGACCTCAGCAAGTACAGGTGACCCCTGCAGCTGATCCGTCATAGCCATCTCCCTCACCATGTTTCACGTGAAACAATCAACATGGAGAATGGCGCCGCTCATTACGACGCCATTCTCCATGCGGTCACTTTAGTTTGTTCAAAGACGACATCCGTCGAACGTCCCTGTCATCTCAAAAAAAACTCGCCGAGCAATTACTCCTGATCAAGCTCGTCGTCTTCGGCGGTATCCTCGACTCTATTCTTGAGATACACCGTCACGTAACGATGAGGCTCCTCACCGTGCGAGCGAGACTTCAGCCCCTCTTCCCGAACCACATCGTGAACGACTTTACGTTCGAAGGAATTCATCGGCTTCAAGTCATACGGCTCGCCGGAATCCTTCACTGCGTCAATGGCATCCAAGGCGATATCACGGAGGTGCTGACGCTTGCGCTTCAGGAAACCGTCGACATCCACAATCAGATGAGAACGCTCGCCGGTCTTCTGCTGTACAGCCAGACGAGTCAATTGCTGCAGAGCATCAACGACTTCACCATTACGGCCAATAAGATGTTTGATGTCAGTATCGTCATCAGCAACGATTTGCACGGTGGGGCGGTCATTACGCACGCCCATCTCAATGTCGCCCTCATAGTCGGCGATATCCAGTAGGCCTTCAAGGTAATCCGCGGCGATGTCAGCCTCTTCGTTGAGCTGGTCGATCGACTTCACGTCATCCTGTGCCATACGCTACTCCTTCATGTCGTGTTTGAATTCCAAGTCTAAGCCCTGCTCCCCCGAACAGAGAAAGTAATGTCGGTGCGTGTTGAATGTTTCACGTGAAACATCGAACTCGCACCGACATAGTCGTCACTTCTTTTTGCGCTTACGCACGGGCTGTTGACGCTGATAGCCCTGAGTGCCTTACGCTCGGCCTCTTCCTTGGCCTTGGCCAATGCTTCTTCTTCCAGAGAGGGCAGGCCGGCCTTTGCGCGGCGAGTATTCTCATTACGATGATCGCGCTTCTCCTTGTCCGCCGCAGCCGGAGAGCCAGGGTCGGGAATGCGTACACCTGCCACAATGTGCGGCAGAGGTTGCACACGTTGTTGGTCAGCCAGTAGACCAGCACGGCGAACGGCATGGCGACACCGGAGAAGATGTACATCACCGGGAAGAGCCACAGCATAGCCTTCTGCATGGTCTCGGTCTGCTTGTTCATCGAAGCAGCTGCCATGTTGCGCTTCATGCTGAAGTACTGCATAAACCACAGGCAGAAACACATCAGGAACACGAAGATACCGATGACCGCCTTGCCACTAGCGGCAGCACTGGTGAAGTTATCGGTCACGCTGACAATGCCGAACACATCGGTTTGGGTGAATTGCTTGGCGGTTGCTACGTCGAACGCGCCCAACGCATCGCGTTTACCGTTGGCAATGTATGGAATGGCCGACAGCGTATAGAACATGGACATGAACACCGGGCCTGAATGAGCATAGGCAAGCAGGAGCCAGCCGGATTGACGTCATTGTCTTGATACAGTTTCATGGTTTCACGGCTCATGGCCTCCCTGGAAGCCTGATCCGTCTTGCCTTTGTACTTGTTCTGAATACGCTGCATCTTCGGCGCCAATGCCTGCATCTTGCGCATCGACTTCATCTGCTTGTAGAACAGCGGGAAGATACAAGCCTGCACCACCAGCACCAGGATGATAATGGCAAGCACCCATGAGACACCAATCGGGCTCACGCCCAGCATCACGAAGAAGTCATGCACGATCTTCATGATCCAGGTCTGCAACCACTCAACGGGAGTCAGGATTTTATATAGAAATCCCCAAAACCCGCTATCAAGCAGAAATTCATTTGAGTTCATCGTTGGGCCTCTCTTTGGGTTGTGGCCAATGGTGTCAGTCGAGGCTCTTCATGAGCCTTCGACCACGAAAACCTGTAAAAAACGGAATACCGTTGTGGAACATCGTCGATTCCCCCACGACTCCACGGCCGGCAACGCAGTAATCTCAGCACGGCGAGCACTCCCCCTTTGAACGCGCCATACCGTTCCAATGCCTCAATGGCATAATTCGAGCACGTTGGATAATACTTGCAACAAGGCGGTGTGTTTGCCGAGATGTGCTGTTGATACCAGCGCACCCCACCAATCATCACCGCCTTGAAAGAAGCTGTCATGCCTCAGCACCTTATGCGCCACCGTGGCAAAAGCCTTCGCGATCTGCTGATCTAGCGAAGCGAACGATGCGGTCGCTGCACTGGGCTTGGCGCGCAAAACGATATCGCAATGCGCGGGCAGCAGATCCTCATGGGCTCTGGCCAATACACGAAACCTACGCTTCACCGTATTACGGGTGACCGCATGTCCTACCGATTTGGAGACAGCTAATCCCAAACGGCGATGCACCGTCCGGTCGTCATCATCATGATGGTCGTCGGGCACCAAATAGTGCACGACGATATCCTTGCCACCTGCTTTGCGCCGGCGTTTCAGCACGGTGACGAAATCACGATGGCTTTGAAGCCTCTCCACCTCGACTATGCCTGTGGCACTGATCGGAATGATCAGGCGGAGAGGGTCTTGCGGCCCTTGGCACGGCGACGGTTGATCACCGCACGGCCAGAACGGGTGCGCATGCGCAGGCGGAAGCCGTGCTTCATGTGGCGACGACGGTTGTTCGGCTGGAACGTCCTCTTCATAATCCATTGCTCCTAGGTCTATTCGGCAACGCTTCGCGCTGCCCTCACGTGAGTCAAGCTATACCAAAGTACTCTCACCCCTACCCTCAAGTCAAAACGGACGGAGTATTTTCACATTTCGACACGTTGCGAGACACGCCCCAAATCTCTTATAATCGGCGGAATACCAACCATTCACGGCCAAAAGTTATCCACAAATTACATGTTTGTTATTCACAATCCAGTTATTTCAACACGCGACACGGTGGATAACTTGTCTAAACCAGAGTAAATATTATCTGTTGTACGTATTTCGCCACAGCGACAGAAGGGGCCACCATGGTTAACGCTTCCGGCGACCCCGTAATCGAGGCCGCCCACATCTGGTCAGACACGCTGACGGTGCTCAAACACAGCGCTTCGCTCAGCCCACGAGAAAAAGGCTGGTTGGAAGGCGTTGTTCCTGAAGGCGTCTTCGGTTCGACCATCGTGCTGTGTGTGGACAACAACGACACGCTTCAAGCCATTCAGGGTGATTTGAACGATTCCCTGCTTCAGGCATTGCGTACGGTAACCGGCGAAAATATGTTTCCCGCGTTCAAGGTCGTGCCGAAAACCGAGCCCGAACCGCTTTCGGAGGCAAAGCCGGCGCAGCCATATCCTTCGGAAATTTCTCCGACTGTCGCCGAATTCGGTAAAGAATCCTATGGTGCAAAGCCGGCAGCCGCACCGCGGGAACCGATGCCCGCCACCGAGCCGCAGTTCCCGGTCGGTCAGCAGAAGATGAATCGCGATCCCGAGACTCATCTCAATAAGAACTTCACGTTTGATTCCTTCGTGCCCGGCGATTCCAACCGTTTTGCCCGTACGGTCGCACTGGCCGTGGCCGAAGTTCCGGGCAGGATTTCAACCCGTTGTGTATCTATGGCGGATCGGGCCTGGGCAAAACCCACTTGCTGAACGCCATCGGCAACTATGCACTGGTCAAGGATCCCGGCTGAAGGTTCGATACGTCACGTCTGAGGAATTCACGAACGAATTCATTGACGCGCTGCAAAACCCGAACCAAAGCCAGGGGCAGATTGCTGAATTCAACCGTCGATACCGACAGGTTGATGTGTTGCTTATTGACGATATCCAGTTCCTCGGCGGCAAGGAAGCCACCTTGGATCAGTTCTTCCATACGTTCAATGCACTGCATCAGGCAAATAAGCGTATTGTCATTGCTTCCGATGTAGCGCCCAAGAATTTGAAGGGTTTCGAGGCTCGACTCATCTCGCGCTTCGAATCCGGCCTGACCGTAGACGTCAAGCCGCCGGATCTGGAGACCCGAATCGCCATTCTTCGCATGATCGCCTCGATGAACGGCTCGAAAATCCCCAGCGATGTGTTGGACCTCATCGCCGAACGCTTCACCGAGAACATTCGTGAACTCGAAGGCGCGCTAACCCGTGTTACGGCCGTGGCCTCGCTGAGTAATCAGCCGGTGACCCGCGCCTTGGCCGAGCAGACGTTGCAGGACTTCTTCACCACCGATGTGGAAATCAAGCCCACGGACATCATCAGTCAGGTGGCGAAGTACTTCCACCTGACGTTTGAGGATCTTGTCGGTAAATCACGAACCAAAAACGTGGCTGTTCCTCGTCAGATCGCCATGTATCTGGCTCGCGAAATGACCAGTATGAGCCTGATGGATATTGGCCAGGTCTTTGGCGGACGCGATCACACCACAGTAATGCATGCCTGCACTCGAATCAGTGACCGAATGCAGCAAAAACAGGAGATCTATAACTACGTTATGGAGCTCACGGTTCGCCTCAAGCAAAGCAACACCAACTGACACAACGCTTCTGAGAGACGAAAAACGGCACTTTTTGGACTGACTTTCCGAAAAGTGCCGTTTTTGGTTGCTCAGGCGGATTCTGGTGGATACGTCGAGGCAACGGATTCGAGACATTAGATTCCTCATGGCTCCCCTTTGTGAGGGGATCTGTCGGCGCAGACGACTGAGGGGAGTTTCGAAGGGGAACACGCAAAAAAACCATGAAACGAGAGAATCGATTCTGAGGACCGATTTTGCGGGTTTGGGCGAGCGAGACGGAAAAAGTGCCGAAAACGTCTCCAGAATCGATTCTCCTCGACGAAAAACAGTCTTCAACACGCCGTGCGAAAGTGTGAAAACCAAAAAAGTTATCCACATAGTTGTGCACAGATGTGGGTAAACTCGGCGGATAACTCGTGGATTACCCACTATTTTGTTGTGGAAAACTCGTGCATAACCGCGACCTCGATGTGGAAAACTCAAATTCGACGAAACTGGCTGTGGAAAACTCGCCACTTATCCACAAGCCATGCAGAATTTGTCCACAATTTTCAGGGACTTATGAACCGTTGCAGTTGTAGGGCTCAGCCCTACTTATCCACACTATCCACCGGCCTTATTATGGCGATTACTTACTCAGTTACGTGAAAAGCATCATCGCCATAGTAACAGCCGGTCATCCAGCGTACGTAAGTTCGCCACCTAACGGCTAGAATATTCCTCAGCCAATCCGACGAAGGGAACAATCACACATGAAAGTCGAAATCGATACCGCAGCCCTGGCCGACGCCGTAGCCTGGACCTCACGAGTCATCGACGCACGTCCCTCCAACCCGATTCTCGCTGGCGTCAAGCTGGAAGCCATTGACGGAACGCTGCAATTCTCCGCCTTCAACTACGAGATTTCCGCTCGCCACCACATCGAAGCCGGCGTTGACGAAGCCGGTTCCGTACTGGTTCAGGGCAAGCTGCTGGCCGATATCACCAAATCGCTGCGTTCGGAGAAAACGTACCTGGTCACCGACGGCTCCACGCTGACCATCACGTCCGGCAAGTCGAAGTTCACCTTGCAGCTCATGCCCGACACCGAGTACCCGGATCTGCCGTGGTGCCGGCCATGCTCGGCCAAGTCGATGCCCCGACTTTCGTTCAGCCGTGAACCAGGCGTGCGTTGCCGTCTCCCGCGAAGAAAACCGCCCGGTACTGACCGGCGTTCGCATGCAATTCCAAGGCGACAAGGTCGTCATGACCTCCACCGATCGCTTCCGTTTGGCCCGCGCCACCTTCACTTGGACTCCGCAGAACCCGGACGTCGACACCACCACGCTGGTTCGCGGCTCCCTGCTCAAGGATGTGGCCCGTGCTCTTGACGAGCACCAGAACATCCGCCTTGATTTCGATGCCGATAGCCCGACGCTGCTCGCTTCGAAAACGCCGGCCGCGTCTCCACCTCCCAGCTCATCGACGGTGAATTCCCGGCGGTCGACCGCCTGTTCGCCGACGAATATCCGATTCAGGCCGTAGTCAACAAGCAGGATTTGCTCGACGCCATCAGCCGTGTGGCTTTGGTCGCCGAACGCAATGCTCCGATTCGCATGACCTTCACCGGTCAGGAAGTGGCGCTGTCCGCCGGATCGGTCGACGAGGCTCAGGCCAACGAAACACTGGACATCGACATGGATGGCGACGACATCACCGTGGCATTCAACCCGTCCTACCTGAAGGAAGGTCTGTCCGCCGTAACCGAACCATTCGTGCGCATCAAAATGACGACCCCGGTCAAGCCGGTCGAGTTCAATGGCCAGCAGGAAGCTGATTCCGACGAGTCCATGGACTACCGATACCTGCTCGTGCCGATGCGCTTTAACAACTGAAATCCCTGAATTTCCAACGATTCGCTAATGCACATCTCCCGTCTCGCACTCGACCACTACCGCTCATGGAGTCAGGTAGTGGTCGATTTCGTACCAGGCGTGAATATCCTGTTCGGCAAGAACGGTCTGGGCAAAACCAATCTGGTGGAAGCGTCGAAGTGCTGTCCACCGGATCGAGCATCGCACGTCCAGCACGTTGCCGCTGATCGAACGCGGGCAGACCACGGCCACCATCCGCGCGAACGTCGCTGATGATGCCGGTCAAACCACTACGTATGAAGCGTCAATTCATGCGCGTGGTGCCAACCGAGCCCGCATCAACTCGGGGTCGTCGCTGTATCTGCGCGATATCATCGGCAAGATTCCCAGCGTTTCCTTCACTCCCGAAGATCAGCGGTTGGTGTCCGGCGATCCGGGAGCACGCCGCACCATGATGAATCAGGCTGCGGCTCTGCTCGAGCCCGGATACATGCAGACGTTGCAACAGTTCACGCGCATCGCCAAACAGCGTGCCACATTGTTGAAGCAATTGAATGCCAATGTCAACAATGGCCAGCCGATGGATGCGGTTCTGAGCGGTTTGGAAATCTGGACCGGCCAGTTCATCGAAGCCGGTGTGGCGTTGACCCGTATGCGCGCTCATGTGATCGGTCTGCTTGCCGAGCCATTTGCCGCGATTTACGCCGACTTGGCCGGTGCCGGCGAGCAGGTGACGCTCACTTATGCGCCTTCATTCGACGAAGTGCTGATGTTCGACGATCCGCATCCGCAGATTAGCGAGCATTTCCAACGCATCTACCCCGGTGAAGTGGCTCGCGGCGTGAACCTTATCGGTCCGCAGCGCGATGACATGAACCTTGAGTTGGGCGGTATTCCCGCCCGCGAGTTCGCTTCGAACGGCGAGATGTGGACGATGGCGTTGGCCTTGAAAATGGCATTGTTCGAAATAGTGCGTGACCGGTTGGGATTGCAGCCGATTGTGATTCTCGATGATGTGTTCGCCCAGCTTGACGACAGCCGGCGCACGCAGATTCTTGATTTCGCCAGAAAACAGGATCAGGTGCTGATTACCGTGGCCGCTGAAGGCGATGTGCCGACTATGAATCGGCCCATCGCATCGACGTGGCCGCACTGGACGAACCAGCTTCCGTGATATTGCCAACTCTGGGCAATTTGTCCAATTCGCGGGAAAATGAGAGTTTGGGTGGGTATGACGAAAAAACCGCGGTGGACAGCGCGTCCGTAGAACGGAAAGTGTCATGAACCCGCCGATCGCCCGCCAACTCAACCTGGACGAGACCAAACTGCCGGCCGAAATATTCGAGCGGCTCTCCCGTCGCGGGGCGACCTTGAAGGACTACAGACGCCGCCGTGAAGAGGCCATCGAAAACTTCGGCAAACCGGGGCGCGATCCGGCTGAACTGGGCAGCGTGATGACCACCATCGCCGGCAACGGCGTCTGGACGGCGAATATGAAGCTTGCGCAATTGCGCAACCATTGGGACCAAGTGGTGGGTCAGGCCATCGCCAGCCATTCGGCAGTCGCCGATTTCACTGACGGCGTACTGACCATCCGCGCCGAATCCACGGTCTGGGCCACGCAGCTGACCTACCTTATCCCCCAACTCACCGATACCATCCGTCGCAATCTCAAAGGATTGACCATCACCGAGATTCGCGTGACCGGCCCGGCCGCCGGATACACGCGCAAATGGGCTCGGCGGCGGTAGCCAAGATACCAAACAAATTCGCAGAAGCCTCGCTATGGCGCTCGTCGGGTTAGACGAGTAAAATCACATGCAGTATGGTCAAATGGCTAGAAGAGCCTTTACGGGCCTCGTAAGCCATATCGCCTCCGTGAATGACCTTCATGACGGAGGTTGACCCTGTAGTCACGGAAGGAAGCCTGTTGGCAGACGAAACCAGCAAAGAGGAGCAGCTGAAGGCGGCTGCGGAACGCATCAACAATGCGGAATTGACCGAAGGCGAACTTGACGAATCCATGGCCCCCGAGCATTATGAGGCCTCCGATCTGAGGGTGCTCGAAGGACTTGAGGCCGTGCGTATCCGCCCCGGTATGTACATCGGTTCCACCGGCCCGCGCGGTTTGCACCACCTGGTCTATGAGATCGTCGACAACTCGGTCGACGAGGCGCTGGCCGGATACGCCAGCCATATCGAGATCACCATTCTGCCGGACAACGGCATCCGCGTGGTGGACGATGGTCGAGGCATCCCGGTCGATGAGGTGCCTGGCGAGGCGTCTCCGGTGTGGAGACCGTGATGACCAAGCTGCACGCCGGCGGCAAGTTCGGCGGCGGCGGTTATGCAGTGTCCGGCGGTCTGCACGGCGTGGGTATCTCCGTGGTCAACGCACTCTCCACCCGCGTGGACATCGAAGTGCGCCGTCAGGGCTTCCACTGGACCCAGACGTACATCGACCAGCACCCCACCGAGCCCTTGAAGCAGGACGAGCCGATGACCGAAGCGAGTCCACCGGTACGTCCGTGACTTTCTGGGCCGACCCGAAGATCTTCGAGACCACCATCTACGACTTCGAGACGCTGCGTTCCCGTTTCCAGCAGATGGCCTTCCTGAACAAGGGCCTCAAGATCAGCCTGACCGACGAGCGTGAGAACGACCAGGCCGGCGACGAGGTGGCCGGCGACGCCGCGGACGAGCCCGGCGCAAAGCACCAGACCGTCACCTACCAGTACCTCAACGGCATCAAGGACTATGTCGACTACCTGGTCAAGGTGCGCAAGGCCACGCCGGTGGAAGAGGACGTCATCAGCTTCGAGGCCGAAGACCTGAAGCTCGGCATCTCCGCCGAACTCGCCATGCAGTGGACCACCGCCTACTCCGAGGCCGTGCACACCTTCGCGAACACGATCTCCACCACCGAGGGCGGCACTCACGAGGAGGGCTTCCGCGCCGCGCTGACTTCGCTGGTCAACCGTTACGCGCGAGACAAGGGCATCCTCAAGGACAAGGACGAGAACCTCTCCGGCGACGACGTGCGTGAAGGCCTGACCGCCGTGATCTCCGTCAAGCTCACCAACCCGCAGTTCGAAGGCCAGACCAAGACCAAGCTCGGCAACTCCGAAGCCAAGACCTTCGTGCAGCGCGTGATGACCGACAAGCTCGGCGACTGGTTCGACGCCCACCCGGCCGAGGCCAAGAACATCATCCAGAAGGCCATCGAGGCTCCCGTGCCCGTCTGGCCGCCAAGAAAGCCCGCGAGAACACCCGCCGCAAGTCCATCTTCGAGTCCGCCGGCATGCCCGACAAGCTCAAGGACTGCCAGTCCTCCAACCCGGAAGAGTGCGAGCTGTTCATCGTGGAGGGCGATTCCGCAGGCGGCTCCGCCATCCAGGGCCGCAACCCGATCACGCAGGCCATCCTGCCGCTGCGAGGCAAGATCCTCAACACCGAGCGCGCCAGCCTGGACCGCATGATGAAGTCCGACACCATCGAATCGCTGATCACCGCGGTCGGCGGCGGCTACGGCGAGGACTTCGACATCTCCAAGGTCCGCTACCACAAGGTCATCATCATGCCGATGCCGATGTGGATGGTGCGCATATCGCCACCCTGAACCTGACGCTGTTCTTCCGCTACATGCGCCCGATGATCACCGCCGGCTACGTGTACGTGGCCATGCCGCCGCTGTACCGCCTGAAGTGGACCAAGGGCCCGCACGACTTCGTGTACACCGACGCCGAACGCGACCGCGTGCTCGCCGAAGGCAAGGCCAACGGACGCCAGCTGCCCAAGGGCGAAGGCATCCAGCGCTACAAGGGTCTGGGCGAGATGAGCTACCAGGAGCTATGGGAGACCACCATGGACCCGAGCACCGCATTCTGAAGCAGGTGCACATCGAGGACGCCGCCGCGGCCGACGAGACCTTCTCGATGCTGATGGGCGATGAGGTCGAACCCCCGCCGCCTCTTCATCCAGCGCAACGCCAAGAACGTGCGTTGGATCGATGCGTAACGGAATCCTCCAACCTCCCCTCTC
>ENA-OQBT01000556-OQBT01000556.1-human-gut-metagenome-genome-assembly--contig:-NODE-556-length-21841-cov-6.143824_pt1 | contig 21841 bp, 21 predicted proteins | sample MGYA00242749_ERZ504557 | MGnify/ENA primary metagenome ERZ504557 (study PRJEB26092, sample SAMD00036243) | human gut metagenome | host: Homo sapiens | study: EMG produced TPA metagenomics assembly of... | reverse complement strand
CTGGGTGATTATGACATGATACTTTATGTGGCAAGCTGGCCTACCCCCCGTGTGGATGCCTGGAGCGCGCTGCTTCGTGCGCGGGCTATTGAAATCAGTGTTATGTAGCCGGAGTGAACCGCATGGGAGTTGATCCTGCCTGTGAATATTCGGGTGGCAGCGCATCATCGATCCCTACGGAAAGACGATAGCCGAATGTCCGTGGAGCAGGGAAAGCGCGGTGTCGGCTGATATAGATATGGAGCATTGCAGGCTTTCCGGAAGAAATTTCCGGTACTGGATGATGCCGACCCCTTTACATTGATATAAAACAATTAATAAAATAATAGATGATGGCTGAAAAGAAATTATTGTTGGGCGATGAGCAATTGCCCTCGGAGCGATACATGCCGGCATATCGGGTGTATATGCCTATCCGGGTACACCGTCCACTGAAATCACGGAGTTTATCCAGAATAATCCTTTAGCAAAGGAAAGAAAACTGCACAGCACTTGGTGTACCAATGAAAAAACGGCCATGGAGGCTGCGCTGGGTATGTCATACGCGGGAAAGCGTGCTTTGGTATGTATGAAACATGTAGGTATGAATGTGGCTGCCGATGCGTTTGTCAATTCTGCCATAACCGGCGTGAACGGTGGGCTGGTGGTGCTGGCTGCCGATGATCCTTCCATGCATTCGTCACAGAACGAACAGGATTCACGCTTTTATGGAAAATTTGCTATGATTCCCATGCTGGAACCGTCTTCCCAACAAGAAGCATACGATATGATGGATTACGCATATACACTATCGGAAAAACTGAAGTTGCCGGTGCTGATGCGTGTGGTTACCCGTCTGGCACATTCGCGTGCCGGTGTGGAAGTAGCCGATATCCGTGAGGAAAATCAGTTGAATCCTGATCATGAACGTGCCCACTGGGTATTGCTGCCGGGTAATGCGCGTAAACAATATCTGGATTTAGTGAAAAAGCAGGAGAAACTGGAAGAAGCTTCCTCTAAATCTCCTTATAATTATCTGGAAGGGTTGAATCCCGAATATGATTATGAGTTCGGAGTGATAGCTTGCGGTATCGGTTATAATTATGTGAAAGAGGCAGATACGGATGGTTGCCATATTCCGGTATTGAAAGTTTCGCAGTATCCGTTGCCGGCTGACGAAATCAGGACGATGGCAGACCGTTGCGGATATGTTCTGGTAGTGGAAGATGGTCAGCCGTTTGTGGAAGAGCAGGTAAAAGCGATACTTTCCTCGGACTATGAGGTAAAGGGACGCTTGACGGAAACTTTGCCGCGTACCGGTGAATTGACTCCGGATAATGTGGGCGAGGCGATCGGATGGGGAATCAAACGTCCGTTTGGCAAGCCTCAGGTGGTGATGCCGCGTCCGCCTGCATTGTGTCAGGGATGTGGTCATCGGGATGTGTATGATGCATTGAACAAGGTGGCTGCGGAATATCCGGATGCACGCATTTTCGGTGATATCGGTTGCTATACATTAGGTGCGTTGCCCCCGTTCCGTGCTATCGACAGTTGTGTGGATATGGGTGCTTCCATAACCATGGCCAAAGGTGCTTCCGATGCAGGGGTATTTCCGGCCATTGCTGTTATCGGTGACTCTACCTTCACTCATTCCGGTATGACCGGTCTGCTGGATGCGGTGAATGACCGTGCCAATATCACTGTGGTGATTTCGGATAACCTGACTACTGCCATGACCGGTGGACAGGACTCTGCCGGTACGAACAAATTCGAGGCGATCTGCCTGGGATTAGGGTAGAACCCGAACATGTGCGTGTGGTGGTTCCATTACCAAAGAATATGGAAGAAATCACCCGTACCATTCGTGAGGAAATAGAATATAAAGGGGTGTCTGTCATTATTCCGCGCAGAGAATGTATCCAGACATTGAATCGTAAACTAAGACAGAAAAAAGCAGATAAGGCATGAGAAAAGATATCATACTTTCGGGCGTAGGAGGACAGGGTATCCTGACTATCGCTACTATTATAGGAGAAGCTGCTACGGCAGAAGGCATCAATTTGAAGCAGGCTGAGGTACACGGTATGAGCCAGCGCGGAGGAGATGTACAGTCTAATCTGCGTCTATCCGACGAAACGATTTATTCGGATCTGATCGCTCAGGGTGAGGCGGATCTGATTATTTCCATGGAACCGATGGAGGCGTTGCGTTATCTGCCTTATTTGCAGGAAGAAGGTTGGGTGATTACTTCTGCTAATCCTTTCAAGAACATTCCCGACTATCCTGAAGAAGTGGATCTGATGAGAACTTTGGAAAGTCTTCCGCATATGGTGAAGTTGGAAATAGAGGATATGGCAAAAGAAAACAGTATGCCTAAATGCGCGAATGTGATTCTGCTGGGCATGGCTGCGAAGTATATTGAGATCGTATCACCGGAACAGTTGCGTGAAAGCATAGGGCGTGTGTTTGCCACAAAAGGTGAGAAGATTGTTGAAATGAATCAGAAGGCTTTTGATATAGGCTTGAATGCGGTAAAGAACTGGTAATGCCATGAAGATATTTAGTGAAGAATTAGTGGAGAAGGCGGTGAAGGAACTGCACATCGCCAATCTTGCACAGGCTACTATCGGTGATGTGCTGCTGGTAGCCAGTATTTGGAAAAGGAAACGGGGATTCCTTTTATCCGTATGGATCAGGGATCTCCCGGTCTTGCTGCCAATCAGATTGGGATTGAAGCGGAGAAAGCCGCTTTGGACAGGGGAGTCGGATCGCAATATCCGGCTGCCGCAGGAGTGCCCGAGTTGAAAAAGGAGGCTTCCCGTTTTGTAAAAGCTTTCTTGAATCTGGAAATCTCTCCGCGCGCTTGTGTGCCTACCACCGGGTCGGTGGCGGGTTCATTCGGCTCGTTCATAGCCTGTACGCAGCGTATTCCGGGGAAAGACAAGGTATTGTTCATTGATCCCGGATTTCCTATTCAGAAATCCCAGCTTCGCATTATCGGCGTGGAGTGGGAAGAATTTGATATCTATCATTATCGTGGACAGGCCTTGCGTGAGAAATTGGAAAGTTTCCTGAGTAAAGGCGATATAGCAGCGATTATCTATTCTAATCCGAATAATCCGGCATGGATTTGTCTGGAAGAGGAGGAGTTGCAGATAATCGGTGAACTGGCAACCCAATACGATGTGATTGTCATGGAAGACCTCGCTTATTTCTGCATGGATTTCCGTCGGGATATGGGACATCCTTTCGAACCGCCCTATCCGCCTACTGTGGCAAGATATACGGATAATTATATCCTGATGCTTTCTTCTTCCAAGATATTCAGTTATGCCGGACAGCGTATGGCATTGACATGTATCAGTGATAAATTGTTCGACCGCCAGTTCCCTGCATTAGCAGAACGGTATAAAGATGCAGGGGTATTCGGTCCTACACTGATTGCTTCCATCCTTTATATGATTACTTCGGGATGTACGGCTTCCACTCAGTATGCATACGCTGAGATGCTCCGTCTGTCTACTGAAGGTAAAATCAATTTTGTGGAAGATACCCGCGAATATGCCCGTCGTGCGGAACGCATGAAGAAAATATTTACCGACAATGGTTTCCACATCGTATATGACTATGATGCTACCCAGGTGGTGGGAGATGGTTTCTTCTTTACCATTGGTTACGGAAATATGACAGGGGGTGAATTGCTCCGGGAGTTATTGTATTATGGAGTAAGCAGCATCTCGCTTTCTACTACCGGTAGCGAGCAGGAAGGTGTCCGCGCCTGTACTTCCAGAATGCGTGAGGAACTTTATCCGGTGATGGAAGAACGCATGAGAGCTTTTCATGAAGATCATTGAAAATAATGTGCTAATAGGATAATGTGCCGATTGTCATATGGTGTGTTTGTGCACCAGTACATTGGCTAATTAGCACATTGAAAAATTATTTATTATGATTTGGAACAAAAATAAAGAGTGCATGAGCCGGGACGAAATGAGCGCTCTGCAGGGAAAACGCCTGAACAAGTTGGTGAACCTGGTTTATCATAATGTCCCTTTTTATCGTAACAAGATGCAGGAGATGGATTTATCTCCGGATGATATTCAGACTATTGAAGACATTGTAAAACTTCCTTTTACTACCAAACAGGATTTACGTGATAATTATCCTTATGGACTTCAGGCTGCTCCTGCTTCGGAAATTGTACGTGTACACGCTTCTTCGGGCACAACCGGGAATCCTACCATTGTGGGATATACACGTCGTGACTTGTCCGTATGGTCCGAAGTAATGTCGCGTTGTCTTTCGGCCTATGGGGTTACTCGTAATGATACTTTTTCTGTCAGTTATGGTTATGGGTTATTCACTGGTGGGCTGGGTGCACATTATGGTGTGGAGAATCTGGGGGCGACTGTTATCCCGGCTTCTACCGGAAATACGGAAAAGCATGTTCGTCTGATTCGTGACTTGGGTATAACCGGTATTGCCTGTACTCCTTCTTATGCTCTTTATTTAGCAGAAGTGGTGGAACGTATGGGGCTTACCAAGAAAGATATCGGCCTCCGTATAGGAGCCTTTGGAGCCGAGCCATGGACGGAGAGTATGCGTAAGGAAATAGAAGAGCGGCTGGGCTTGAAAGGCTACAATATTTATGGATTGAGTGAAATTATGGGCCTGGTGTTTCCTATGAATGCCAGGAACAACATGGTTCGCATATCAATGAGGATCATTTTTATCCTGAAATCATTAACCCTGAAACGCTGGAACGTCTTCCGAATGGAGAAGTGGGAGAATTGGTGTTTACTACTCTGACCAAGGAAGGTATGCCGTTATTGCGCTATCGTACGAAGGACTTGACTTCCCTGATGGAGGGTGAATGTCCGTGTGGAAGAACCAATATTCGTATGTCGGGTATTGTAGGCCGTAGTGACGATATGCTTATTATCCGTGGCATCAATGTATTCCCGTCTCAGGTGGAAAGTGTTATTCTGGATATGCCGCAGTTTGAGCCTCAGTATATGCTGGTGGTGGATAGGAAGAATAATCTTGACTCTTTGCAGGTACAAGTGGAAGTCCGCAAAGACTTCTTCTCGGACGATATGGGACGTATGCTGGCAATGAAGAAAGCGCTGAGTGACAAATTGAAGAGCGTTCTTTCTATCAGTGCTGAAGTGAAGCTGATGGAGCCTAACAGTATTGCCCGTAGTGAAGGCAAGAGTAAACGTGTGATAGATAACCGAATTTTAAAATGAAAAAGTACGCAATATGACAATTAAGCAATTATCTGTTTTCCTGGAAAACAAGACCGGAAGGATAAATGACGTAACCAAGACATTGGCAAAGTATGATATCAATATGCATGCGTTCAGCATGGCGGAATCTACTGATTTTGGTATTCTTCGTTTGATTGTATCGGATGTGGAAAAAGCGGTGGAAGTACTTCGTGCCGAGAATTTTGCCGTGATGCTGACCGATGTGGTATGTATCAGTTGCCCGAATGTGGCTGGTTCTTTGGCTAAAGTTTTGGACTATCTGGCAGCAGAGAATATCTTTATTGAATATATGTATGCTTTTGCTCAGGGAGATACGGCACATGTGGTTATCCGTCCGTCTAATGTGGAGCGATGCATGGAAATCTTGAACAAACTCAATTGTAATGTTTTGACTAAAAATAGTTTGTGATTTCTTTGACATATTCATTCATTTTGTAGTAATGGAAATCCGTATAAGTATAAAAAATAGTTTATCAGAATCTTTTTTAAAGTTAGAAAGCCGCCTCCTCTGAAGCGGCTTTCTGCTTTTCTATTAGAACAAACTCCAAGCAACTGTCAGTCCGGCCATTACAATGGCAACCATACTCATCAGTTTAATCAAAATGTTCAAACTGGGACCGGATGTATCTTTAAACGGGTCACCTACCGTGTCACCGGTAACCGTTGCTTTGTGAACTTCACTTCCTTTACCGCCGAAATTGCCTTCTTCTACATATTTCTTGGCGTTATCCCATGCGCCTCCTGCATTGGCCATGAAAATGGCAAGCACGAAACCGGAGGACAAACCACCAATCAGCAGACCGATGACTCCGGGAACTCCAAACACTAATCCTGTAGCAACCGGAGCGATGATAGCCAAAAGAGACGGGAATACCATTTCACGTTGTGCTCCTTTGGTGGAGATTTGTACACAACGGGCATAGTCGGGTTCGGCTTCTCCAGTCAGAATTCCTTTTATTTCACGGAACTGGCGGCGTACTTCCTCTACCATGTGGGCTGCTGCACGCCCCACTGCATTCATGGTCAGACCGCAGAACAGGAATGCCATCATACTGCCCAAAAACATGCCGCTTAGCACTTTAGTTCATCAGGGTTACATCGTAATAAAGCATGTAGTCAGTGAAACTGGCGTTATGAACATCTACGGTAATGCCGTTTGGTAATTCCAGAATGGTCTGCCCCAACCGGGTTAATCCGATACGGATTTCTTCTACATAGGATGCTAACAGAGCCAATCCGGTCAGAGCAGCAGAGCCGATAGCAAAGCCTTTGCCGGTGGCAGCAGTTGTGTTACCCAACGAGTCGAGTGCGTCAGTGCGCCTGCGTACTTCTTTACCTAATCCGCTCATTTCGGCATTACCGCCGGCATTGTCTGCAATTGGTCCGTAAGCATCGGTAGCCAAGGTAATTCCCAATGTTGAGAGCATACCTACGGCAGCAATACCAATACCGTAAAGCCCCATGGAAATATTGGCGAAATCAAACCCGGAAGCAAGCCAATAGGATAAGATGATGCCTACTACTACTGCCAGTACCGGGATAGTGGTGGAAACCATACCTAGTCCGATACCGGAAATGATAACGGTAGCCGGACCTGTCTTTCCACTTTCGGCCAATCGTTGTGTAGGTTTATAAGATTGAGAAGTATAGTATTCGGTAGAGCGACCGATAACGATCCCTACTATTAATCCCACTACCACAGCAAAAGAGATGTTTACCCAGTTTTCCAGTCCCAAGGCCCAAAGGATAAGGAAAGTGGCAACAACAATCAGCACAGAACTTAAGTTGGTTCCTGTAGCTAATGAACCGAGTAGCTCTTTCATTCCTGCATCTTCTTTGGTACGGACAGCGAAAATACCGATGATGGAGAGTAAAATACCTACAGCTGCAATCAGCATAGGCGCAATGACCGCTTTAAACTGCATTACAGTATCATCCGAACCAATGAAGCAGCTGCGCCCAAAGCGGCGGTAGCCAGGATAGAACCGCAATAAGACTCGTAGAGGTCGGCGCCCATTCCGGCTACGTCACCTACATTGTCACCCACATTATCGGCAATGGTAGCAGGATTACGGGGATCATCTTCCGGAATTCCGGCTTCCACTTTACCTACCAGGTCAGCACCCACATCGGCTGCCTTGGTATAGATTCCACCTCCTACACGGGCGAAAAGTGCTTGCGTGCTGGCTCCCATCCCAAAAGTAAGCATGGTAGTGGTGATGACACATAATTTGGCGGAAGGATTCAAGGTATCTGGCGGAATACAATAATCCAATAATATATACCAGAAGGAAATATCGAGCAGACCTAATCCGACAACGACCAATCCCATAACAGCTCCGCTACGGAAAGCCACACGCAGTCCTTTGTTCAAAGAGTGCTGGGCTGCATTGGCGGTACGTGCTGAAGCATAGGTGGCCGTTTTCATTCCCAAAAAACCGGAAAGTCCCGAGAAGAAACCGCCGGTAAGAAAAGCAATGGGCACCCACGGATTTTGTAAGTTGAAGCCGTATGCCATGATAGAAAACAGAATAACTAATCCCAGAAATACCAGTCCTACCACTTTGTATTGTTGTTTCAGGTAGGACATGGCGCCCTGGCGCACATAAGAAGCGATTTTTTCCATTGTCGGAGTTCCTTCGCTTTCAAGCATCATTTGTTTGTAGAAATACCATGCGAGTGCCAATGCCAAGAGGGAGGCAATGGGCACAATCCAGAAGAGATACGTTTCCATACGCAGTATTGATTTAAAAGTTGGTTTTGCCCAAAGATAGAAAAAATAAATGATATTCAATAGGATAGGCAATATTTTTATCAATTAATATTTGCGGTACTTTTCTAATTAAGTTTAGGGGAAAATAAATATCAATATCTGTACCTTGGAACACATAGACCTGTTTCTGTGTTTCATCAAAACACGATGAAAGATAAATAAGACTTTAAAAAACGGTTTCACCACAGATTGCACATGATCTGTGGTGAATTTGATACATTACCCTTTTATTTGCCATACAGCTTGTCTATCAAATCAGCGCGTCCTATTTTGCGCAATTCGTTGATGATGGCACGCCGTTCTTCGGGTTTATACCAAAAAAAGAACATCCGTTGAGCCAGTTTCTCTTTTTGTGATTTGGCAGAGAAAACCGGTTGTAACGTATATGGATGATAACCTGTGTACCAGGCTTCAGTAGCTACAGTCATTGGGGTAGGGGTGAAATCCTGCACCTGTTCCAGATGGAAATCCAATTTCTTGGTGATCACTGCCAGTTCTGCCATATCTTCTTCCGTACATCCTGGATGGCTGCTTATAAAATAAGGTATAATCTGCTGTCGCATATTCAATTCCTTATTTATTTTGTCGAAAGTCTTTTTGAAGTCATAAAATTGCGAAAACGAAGGTTTCCTCATGATTTGCAGCACTGGGTCGCTGGTGTGTTCCGGAGCCACTTTCAAACGCCCGCTGACATGATTGGCTATCAGTTCGCGGGTATATTCAGCTGTACTGCGGTTTACTGCCGGATCCTTACTCTGATATTGTAACAGGTCATAGCGTACACCGCTTCCGATAAAGCTTTTCTTGATACCGGGAAGTGCGTCTACCGAATGGTAAATATCCAATAAAGGACGGTGATCCGTGTTCAAATTGGGACATACTTTGGGATGGATACATGACGGGCGTTTGCAGCGGCGGCATATTTTTTCTTCTTTACCGCGCATAGCGTACATGTTGGCGCTAGGCCCTCCCAAGTCGCTCAGATAGCCTTTGAAGTCTGGCATTTCTGTTATGGCTTTCACCTCTTTCAAGATACTTTCCTTGCTTCGGCTTACAATGAATTTTCCCTGATGGGCGGAAATGGTACAGAAGGCACATCCTCCAAAACAACCACGGTGCAGATTAACTGAGAATTTAATCATATCAAACGCCGGGATACGTTTTCCCTTATACTTGGGATGAGGCATACGCGTATACGGCAAATCAAAAGAACGATCCAGCTCTCCTTGTGTCATTGGAGGATAAGGCGGATTGACTACTACCGTTTTGTTACCTACATCTTGCAAGATGCGGGAGGCTTCGTATTTATTGCTTTCCTCTTCAATGAAGCGGAAGTTTTCGGCTTGTTTCTTTTTATCTTTCAGGCATGTTTCATGAGAATGAAGCACGATATCGGGCTTTTCCTGAGTGTCATCAGACGGGCGCATGGGTTCGCCCTTACGGGTTATGTAGGCTGTTTGCAAAAATATCATGTGGAACCGGAAGACTTTCTGCAGGAGCAGATTCATGGGGCTGTCCGACGGCGTCCGCCAATGTCTTCATTCTCTTGCAAAGTTCCGTAATCGGCTTCTCGCCCATTCCATAGATCAATAAATCGGCTCCTGAATCTATCAGGATTGATTTACGCAGACAGTCTTGCCAATAGTCGTAATGACTGACACGACGCAAAGATGCCTCTATACCTCCCAAAATGACAGGTACATCGGGATAGATTTTTTTTAAAATCTGTGTATAAACGATGCTGGGGTATTCGGGACGCATGTCGTGGCGGCCGTCGGGAGTATAAGCATCCTCGCTGCGCAAACGCTTGTTGGCAGTGTATTTGTTTACCATGCTGTCCATGCATCCGGCGGACACACCGAAAAAGAGGCGTGGACGTCCCAGCTTCTTAAAGTCGCGCAGGTCGTCACGCCAGTTAGGTTGAGGCACAATAGCTACTTTTAAGCCTTGTGCCTCTAATAATCTTCCAATCACTGCCGGACCGAATGAAGGATGATCTACATAGGCGTCACCGCTGAACAAGATAACGTCCAGTTCTTTCCACCCACGCATTTCCACTTCTTTCTTGGTTGTCGGCAACCAGTCTGTAAGTTTGTATTCTTTCAATGATACGTATTGTTTTTTATTTTGCTACAGAGATAAGTTAGTTATATCTCTTCTTCATCCTTATTTTTCTCCTTCTCCCATTGGATATAAAGCAGAATAAGTTGATGAAGTCCGAAAGCTTTCATGTTATTATGATAAATTACATCAATGCAAAGGTCAAGCAGTTCTTTATTATTTCCTTCCTCACTGGTTATCAGTGAGCGGATATTCAGCTTCAGTTTGTCCAGTACCGACTCGTCCACGATACCGTTACTATCTATTAGATGCTGAAATAAAGCATATTTCTCAATAGTTTGCAGGTTCTCTTCTGAGATTTCCATGCTACGTGTGCCAGAGGCGTTAGTCTGTATAGTGTACATAGTCGTTTAATTTTAATGGTTTATACGGACAAAGTTAGGCGTTTTTATGAAATAACCTCTTATTTGTTCTTTTATTTTCGTTTAAAAATATCACTTGCTGCCGAAGAAGCCCAGAATAGCACTCATTACCCGTGCTCTTTCCTTCACTCCTTGAATGCTTTCAAAAGGGAAGCCTAGAACGAAGGTACGATAAGTACCTTTGTAGGCAATGCCGGCACTATAATTTCCCGGATTGTAAACGAAAGCAGAGTAAGCCGGAGCCACCGGAGTCAGACAGTCGGGAGCGGGTACGGCATAGGTTTGTTCATTGATGGTACGGGGGATATTGAAACGGGTGCCGGCTCCGTATATTTCTCCCGAAGTGGAGTTGAGCATACTGCCTCCGAAACTATATTTCAATATGTTTTCGGTGAAGTTCAGTGCTGTGGGACTGTTCATGTTACTTCCTATATATGAACCGCTGAGTATCAGGTTGCCGCCTTTTTGGCAGTAGGAGGTGATCAGCTGCTGTAGGGTGTTGGAGAAGGGACGTCTGTCGGCTCCGAATATCAGGTCTGCAATGGGGTAATCTGCCAGCCGGACAAAACCATTTTCAACGGCTTCATCACTACACGACACAAAAGAGTACCCTCCGGTTGCCTGGATAGCTTTACCATGAATGAACGGATAGTCGAAAGTATTTCCGGCTATCAACCTTCCTTCCAGCTCGCTGCCGCTATACCCCAGCCCGTCTTTGGTTTCCCGCCCTATGCGGCTACGGTCGAAGCTTTGTTGCGTTCCGCAGAAGGCGGGCGTATTTATATAAGGTATCCCCGGATCCGTATTCAAATCAAAGCCTTGCAAGAAAGGAGATTCTACGGTAGCAGGTCCGCTCAGACGGTCGAATCCATTGACTATCAAGATTGTTCCTTTGCTTTTCTTTGCCTGATAGGCTGACAGGATTTCGGAAGGAAAACTTTCTCCCCCCTTGTTGACTGCGGTAACTTTAAAACTATATACCAGTCCCGGTTCGGCTTCGAAGATATATTCAGTACCGCGTACTAACGTTCCATTATCAAATCCACCATGTCCCAGGCGGGTGTAGACGATGTATTGTTGTGCTTTGGCAGTCGGTTCCAACGGATCGTCTACCGCTTGCCAAGTTAGTCGGAAGGTGTTTTTTCTGCTTCCGGGATGAATGGCAAAATTACTTACCGGTAAAGGTTGGACTACATAATCCGTTCCATGCATGGTACTCAGATATTTTAGTACAGATTTGTAAACAGAACGCCCTACGGTAAACTTGAAACGCGGATCGTGTCCTAGTTTCAAATCGGCAAAGTTCTGATGGGAGAGGAGTTCCAGAATCATCGAGGGAACGGCAGGCAGACGAGTTTCGCTGTAATTGCGGTTCCACAGGCTGCGACGTTGCCACCGGATACCGAATTGGGCGGAGATATCCCGTTGCAGGCCGGTCAAGACCATATCTGCCAAATCACGGGAAGCATAACGGGAGATGCCGGCATTCAGTTCACCGTTATTATAATCGGTGGTATAAATACCCAGCGTGCCTACTAAATCATCTTCTTTGGAAAAACCTGCATCGCTGTGCACTCCCAAGGTCATTTCAAAAGGAACGCCCAATCCCTTCTCCTTTGGATTGTACACAGAATTTCCGCTGAGATAATTGATTATCCGGCTGCGGGCGTTTATATCGTCGGTATAGTCATTCTTACTTTCACTGGGACTGTAAACCGGATAGGGAAAGCCCGACCATTGTGCGGCGTAGCGTGCCCCTTCCAGGTAGCGGGGCAGGCCGCTGGTTTTTCCACCGCGCAATATGTTTCCCATTCCTCCGCCAAAACGGACAGCATCGGCGCATACCACTCCTTTTTGTCTACTCTCATTACTTAATACCACCATGCCGTAATCGTTGGTCCCTTTATCAAACTCGAAAGTGCCCAGGTAAACCCAGGTGCCTCCCCCTATTTGTTGATTGACTAGAAATTCAGTGACACCCCCTTTATGGAAAACCAGATATTTGGCGTCACTCACACTTCCGGGTAAAGTCTGATAAGTCACATAGACGGCATATTTTCCTGTTTCGGGAATACGGGGAATCCATTGTGCAAAGGCTTTTTCCGGTTTTTTCTCGGTGGAGGCAAAGCGGGCTGTACCTTCTTCAAAAGGATTTTGTCCGTCCCTGTAAATCAACCGTTTTTGAGCGAATGCCGGGGTGGGGGCGGTTTTCCATTTACCTTTCCGGCTTTTTATCTCCTGATAGATGCAACCTTGGGGATGAATGTCATTATCCACAATCACTTCATTGCGCTGCCAGTCACGTTCACGGGGAGTATACACTATGGCTCCTGCATTTTCCAGCATGGGTATAATATAAGGTATGACGAATGATTGGGTGAACAAATCCTCTGTGGTACAGAACAAGCGTGGACGTTGCCATTCCCAACATCCTTTGTCATTCTTATAATATTTTCCGTGGCTTTGCCAAAGGGCGATGTGTCTGCCTTCTAATCCTTTGCTGGCAGTAAAGGGGCGGGAATTATTTTTTACCCATGGATTACCTTTATAATCTGTCCGTTGCCATAAGCGGCTTTTGTCCTGTTTCTTTCTCAGATAGTTGGGAACCAGGTCTTCGATGGATTTTCCATCGGCATAAATGGTTATATCGTAATAATTTACAGGGCCGGGTAAGCTTTGTTTGAGTAACCGGTAGATGGCTTCCGTGTTTTCGGGTGTGAACGGTTGGTAGCCGAAGCTGGAACTGGCATATACGTCCAGTTTCTTTTGGTTATGATTGACTTCATAACGGCCTAACTTGCACTTGCCTATGTTGGCGTAAGATGTTTCATATTGGGTGAAGAAATCTTTTAGACGTTGTTCCACATTAGCGTCTAACCCTTGTGCCAAAGTGTGCGATATTCCTACCATCACCAGCAGGAAGGACAAAAATATCTTTTTCATGTTGTTTTCTTCTTTATTTATGGTTGCGAAGTTAGGAATTTTTGTTAGTTTTGTCATTCTAACTAACCTATAATGAACCTAAATGAAACGAATTATCTTTAATTTCTGCTTCGTATGGCTCGCTGTTTCCGCTTTTGCCGGAAGTAAAGTAGTCGAAATGCGAAATTATGGTCTGGTACCGGACACACACGAGAATCTTTCAGCTAAATTGCAGAAGGCGTTACAAGACATCAAGACTCAAGTCGCTTCCGGCGATAAGGTCACCCTGCTTTTTGAATCCGGACGTTACGATTTCCACCCTGAAGGGGCGGCTGTCCGTGAGTATTATATTTCCAACCATGACCAGGATAATCCGAAAACGGTAGGTTTTCCTCTGGAGGATTGGAAGGGGCTGACCGTGGACGGACAAGGTGCCGATTTTATCTTTCATGGCCGTATGCTTCCACTTTCTCTGCTTCGTTCAGAGGATTGTACTTTACGTAATTTCAGCATAGATTTTGAAACTCCCCACATTACTCAGGTCAAGGTGTTGAAAAGTGGAGAGGAAGGAATTACTTTTGAACCTGCCGCATGGGTGAAATGCCGCATTAATGAGAAAGGCTTCTTTGAATCATACGGCGAAGGCTGGTCCAGTGCTCCCCAGGGAGGGATTGCTTTTGAAGAAAAGACAAAGCGTCTGGTATACCGCACTAGTGACTTATGGTGTCCTATGGAAGGGGTGAAAGAAGTTTCTCCACGTGTCTACCATGCTCCTCAGTGGAAAGACGCCCGGTTGATACCGGGGACAGTGGTTGCACTTCGTACTTATTATCGTCCTGCTCCGGGTATATTCTTGTCCGGTGACAAAAATACTTGTTTGCAGAATGTGAAAGTGCATTATGCAGAAGGCATGGGATTATTGGCTCAGTTATGTGAAAATATCACGTTGGATGAATTCAGCGTTTGTCTTCGTGGCGATAAGGATCCTCGTTATTTTACCACGCAGGCGGATGCTACTCATTTCTCCAGTTGCAGAGGCAAGATTGATTCCCGAAACGGGCTGTATGAAGGAATGATGGATGATGCGATTAATGTACACGGCACTTATTTGAAAATCAAGCAACGCCTTGATGACCATACAGTGATTGCTCAATACATGCATCCGCAAGCATACGGGTTCGAGTGGGGAGTGAACGGAGATGAGGTGCAATTTGTACGTTCCGTCACCATGGAACTGGCCGGTGGAAAAAACCGGGTGAAAGAAATCCTGCCTAACGATAAAGATACGGTGAAAGGTGCGAAAGAATACCGCATTATTTTTACGGAACCTTTGGATGCGGAGATTACGGATAAAGAAGGCTTTGGTATTGAAAACCTGTCTTGGTGTCCGGAAGTTTATTTTGCGGATAATGTCATTCGTAATAATCGCGCACGGGGTACTTTATTCAGCACTCCTTTGAAAACGGTAGTAGAGCGTAACCTGTTTGACCATACTTCGGGGACGGCTATTCTGCTTTGTGGTGATTGCAATGGTTGGTTTGAAACGGGAGCTTGCCGGAACGTGCTGATTCGTAACAATCGTTTTATCAATGCATTGACTAATATGTTCCAATTTACGGAAGCTGTTATCTCTATTTATCCTGAGATTCCCGATTTGGAGCATCAGAAGAAATATTTCCATGGTGGAAAAGGAGAAAAAGGAGTGGTGATTGAAGACAACTATTTTGAAACCTTTGACCGCCCCGTTCTTTTTGCAAAATCCATTGACGGATTGGTCTTTAAAAACAATGTGATCCGCCAGAATACAGATTATCCGGCTTTCCATCATAATAAGACTCGTTTCCACTTGCTTCACACCCGGAATGTGAAGATAGAGAAGAATAATTTTGAGGATGGGGATGAGAGCGTGGTAAGAGAATAGATACAATGACACTGATTATGCGGATTTTGTTTTAATCCGTATAATCAGTGTTCCCTTATTTAAAAAGAATTATAACAGACGGGGATTATTCTACTTTCCCGATGCTGAAATTTTCAGGATATTTGCCTTTGAAATTCTTGTAATACAACTTGATCTCACGCATATCCTTGTCCAAATCACCGCTGGGATGTATCACCTTTTCGGCTGTAATGCACTTTTTTGCGTAATCGATGGCTACCAGAATAATAGGCAGACCGGCCCCTTGTGCAATATAATAGAATCCTTTTTTCCAGTTGGGATTGGCTTTGCGTGTCCCTTCCGGAGTGATAGCCAGATGGAATTTTTGACTCGATTTGGCAATCTTGATCATCTGGTCCACCAATGAAGTCTTGCGGCTACGGTCTACGGGAATCCCTCCCATCCAGCGGAAAATAGGCCTAGAGGCCAGAAGAACCAGTCCTTTTTCATCATAAAACCAGTTTCGCGGCCTATAGCTCCCATAAACAGTTTGCCTATGAATAAGTCCCAATTGGTGGTATGTGGGGCGGCACAGATAATATATTTATCATAATCGGGAGCAGACACCTTGGTCTTCCATCCCAACAGTTTGTAGTAGATAAAACTACAAATAGCTTTTTTCATTCCTTAAATCTTATGCTTTTGTAGCTTTAGCCAGTTCGTCTGCAACCACTTTGATTTCTTTGTTCAGATCTTCGTTCAATTTCTTGTAGAATCCTTTTACGTTACCCGGCTCGGTGTGCTGATGCGTGTAATCAGTTTGATCACATTGTGTACAGAGTTGCAAACCACTTCACGGTTAACACCTTCCATCAAACTGACTAAAAACAAATCACTTGCTATATTGGTTATTTTCTTCTTTAAATTTCTTCTACTTGCCATAAATGTAATGTTTTAAGTTAATACATAATTCTAAATTCGCGGTAAAGGTAGCATTTTTATTTGTATACGTTTTCATATTTGCGAAAAAAGAGCGAAATTTGCACGAGAATACTAAATGAAATTATACACCTTTAAATAGAATAATAGAATATGACTAAAAGTGCATTACAAATTGCCAGAGCTGCTTATCAGCCCAAACTTCCTAAAGCGTTGAAAGGCGCTGTAAAAGTAAAGGAAGGCGAACCTACACAGTCTGTTGCTGACCAGGAAGCATCAAGGCTTTGTTCCCTAACACTTACGGTATGCCGTTGATTCAGTTCGTTGAAGGCGAAGCTGTCAATATGCCTGCTATCAATGTAGGTGTCATTTTGTCTGGTGGACAGGCTCCCGGCGGACACAATGTTATTTCCGGTTTGTTCGACGGTGTCAAGTCATTGAACAAAGACAGCAAACTGTATGGTTTCATTCTGGGCCCCGGTGGTTTGGTAGACCATAATTATATGGAACTGACTTCCGATATTATCGACGAATACCGTAATACCGGTGGTTTCGATATCATCGGTTCGGGACGTACCAAACTGGAAAAGGAAGAACAATTTGATAAAGGTCTGGAAATCATCAAGGAATTAGGCATCAAGGCATTGGTAATCATCGGTGGTGACGACTCAAACACGAACGCTTGTGTATTGGCAGAATACTATGCTGCGAAGAACTGCGGTGTTCAGGTAATCGGTTGTCCGAAGACTATCGACGGTGACTTGAAGAACGAGATGATTGAAACTTCTTTCGGTTTTGATACGGCTTGTAAAACTTACTCTGAAGTAATCGGAAACATTCAGCGTGACTGTAACTCTGCCCGCAAATACTGGCACTTTATCAAGCTGATGGGACGTTCGGCTTCTCATATCGCTTTGGAATGTGCTTTGCAGGTTCAACCTAACGTATGTATCGTTTCAGAAGAAGTAGAAGAGAAGAACATGTCATTGGATGATGTGGTTACTTACATTGCTCAGGTAGTGGCTAACCGCGCTGCACAAGGTAATAACTTCGGTACAGTGTTGATACCTGAAGGTTTGATCGAATTCATTCCCGCAATGAAGAGATTGATCGCTGAATTGAATGACTTCCTGGCTGCTAACGCATCAGAGTTCGCATTGATCAAGAAATCTCACCAACGTGAATATATCATCTCCAAGCTTTCTAAGGAAAACTCGGAAATCTATGCTTCTCTGCCCGAAGGCGTTGCACGTCAGCTTACTTTGGACCGTGATCCGCACGGAAACGTACAGGTATCATTGATTGAAACAGAAAAGCTGTTGTCTGATATGGTAGCCGTTAAATTGGCTCAGTGGAAGGAAGAAGGCAAGTATGTAGGTAAATTTGCCGCTCAGCATCACTTCTTCGGTTACGAAGGACGTTGCGCTGCTCCGTCAAACTTCGATGCTGACTATTGCTACTCGTTGGGTTACACCGCTTCTATGTTGATTGTCAACGGTAAGACCGGCTATATGTCTTCTGTACGTAACACTACTGCTCCTGCCGAAGAATGGATTGCAGGTGGTGTGCCTATCACAATGATGATGAACATGGAACGTCGTCACGGTGAAATGAAACCGGTTATCCAGAAAGCGTTGGTAAAATTGGATGGTGCTCCTTTCAAGGCGTTTGCCGCACAGCGTGAACGTTGGGCTATTGAAACAGACTATGTATATCCGGGTCCTATCCAGTACTTCGGTCCTACAGAAGTTTGTGACCAGGCAACCAAGACATTGCAGTTGGAACAAGGAAAATAATTCTTTCTTATTTCTATAAAGCATAAAGGAAACCCATCGGGGCTGATTGTAAAACCATTCTCCCGATGGGTTTTATTACATAGTATGTGGGAATAGGTAAAGGTAAAAACAGCTAAATAGGATAAAATGGTAAGAGCGAAAAGCACACGTCCTGCTCCCGTTAAAAAGAAGGCAGCCGCGAAACCTGTCCGTCGGGCTACACAGCGGAAGGCGAAAAAGAAACCGCAAAGAGAGATGCCGTCATGGCTTCGGTATGTCATTGCGGGGCTTATTGCTTTTTTATTCCTTGCCGCTTTCTTTTATTTCTTTATCCGTCCTTACTCTTATCGCTGGAAGCCTTGCTATGGCTTTAAAGCATACGGTGTATGTATGCCCTCGGGTTTTCAGGTGCATGGCATTGATGTTTCCCATTATCAAGGAAACATAGACTGGAAAATGCTGACTCAGACCCGACAGGGGAAATTTCCTATTCATTTTGTCTTTATGAAAGCTTCGGAAGGAGGAGATTATGGGGACAAGGCTTTTATCACCAATTTTGATTCGGCGAAAACACATGGTTTATCCGTGGGCTTATCATTTTTACAATCCGAAAACAGATCCCATCCGTCAGGCCGATTTCTTTATTAATTCCGTAAAGCTGGATTCAGGTGACCTTCCTCCCGTACTCGATATCGAGAAGAGAGGCAAGGACGAAAATCAGCTCCGTCGTGACCTTAAACTGTGGCTTGACAAAATAGAACAGCACTACAAAGTGAAGCCTATTCTTTATACTTCTTATAAGTTTAAAACTCGTTATCTGAATGATTCGGTCTTCAATTCTTATCCTTACTGGATAGCCCATTATTATGTAGACTCGGTGGAATACAGGGGAGAATGGAAATTCTGGCAGCATACGGATGTGGGTACGTTGCCGGGCATTCGTGAGAAGGTGGACTTGAATATTTTCAACGGTTCGTTGGAGGAATTGCAATTAATGACTATAAAGAAATAAAGGATACTGTGCCTGCGGTTTCGAAAACTTTCTCTATATTTGCTTTATGAACTTACTGCTCAATATTATTTGGCTGATTTGCGGCGGATTTCTGATCTGCGTGGAATATATTGTTTCCAGCCTGTTGCTGATGATCACTATCGTCGGCATTCCTTTCGGTTTCCAGACTTTGAAGTTGTCTATGCTGGCTCTTTGCCTTTTGGGCGGGAAATACGCAGTTGTCCCGGTGATGGCGGATGTCTCAGTGTGTTGATGAATATCATCTGGATACTTGTAGGTGGAATCTGGATCAGCCTCTCTCATTTGGCATTCGGGGTGTTGCTTTGCATCACTGTTATCGGTATTCCATTCGGACTGCAACATTTCAAGCTGGCGGGCTTGGCACTTACTCCTTTCGGAAAGGAGATTGTATAAATATTGTATACCGATATGATCGTGTTGTCACTTTGGATAAAATGCAGCGTCCTACGTGCGTTTGTCACCACTTGATTCCGGTTCTAATTTTCAGGTAAGAAGAACAAAAGGACAAAAGAGAGAAAATCCGTTCTTTTGTCCTCGAATAAATCAATGTAAATCCTGTGTGATTGGTGGTAATCCTGTCTTTATCAAGTCCTTTTCATACTTAAAAATGGTATTATTTCATGATGAACTTCACAGCTGCCCAGTTGTTCTTTTCCCGATGGTGTACGAACTCCATTCCCAGACTTTCCGCTTTTTCGCGGATAAAAGGAATATCCTGCATATAAAATCCACTCATAAATATTTCTGAACCCGGATGCATACAGGCGGCATAATGAGGCAGGTCTGCCAGAAGAATATTCCGGTTGATATTGGCAATAATTACATCAAACGGCTTGCGGCCTTTCAACAAGTTGGCATCTCCCAGTTCCACTGTAATGTTATGGATATGGTTCAGTGCAATGTTGTCTTTTGAATTATTGACGCACCAGTCGTCAATGTCGATGGCTGTCACAGGATTGGCTCCGCGCATGGAGGCAAGGATGGCAAGAATAGAAGTGCCGCATCCCATATCCAAGACTGATTTTCCTTTCAGATCAGCTTCTAACAGCTCGCTGATTATAGAGCTGGTCGTTTCATGGTGCCCTGTGCCGAAAGCCATTTGCGGGTTAATCAGAATTTCATACTCAGTCTTCGGGGTGTCTTTATGGAACGTGCTGTGAATGCAGCAACGGTCACCGATGATGATGGGTTGAAAGAAGTTCTTCTCCCATTCCTCGTTCCAATTCTTGTCTTCGGCTTCTTTAATGGTATATTTCACAGTAGTGTCGGGCAGGGGGAAGCTCGCAATCATTTCTTTTAATGCTTCCTCATCGAACAAAGTCTGCTGGATATAAGCCTGTACTCCTGCTTCACATTCTACAAAACTTTCAAATCCTATTTCTCCGGCCAGTGCAGATACTACATCATTCACTGTTTCATTACAGGGATGTGTTGTAAAGGTTACTTCTAAATATTTCATACGTTTTCGTTTATTCTATCACTTTACGGAGCAATGCCTCCATCTCATTTTTGAAAATACCCGCTTCATGTACTTTCACACCGTCCACATAAAACGTGGGAACGTAATAATAGTCGTATTGGTCGGCTATATCAGGATGTTGGGTTTCTTCTATCATTTCTATTTCTATAGGTTGGAATTCAGGGTGTTCTTCTTTTAGTTCTTCAATATAGCGCAGTGCTTTTTTGCAGAACGGGCATCTTTCCTGATAAAATAATTTCACTGGTTTCATGTGGCTGTTTATTTTAGGTTTATATACTCTTAAAAAGGGTAGTGGCAAAGATAGGGAGAAAAAATGAGAATAAGAGCAGAATCGGTATTAATTGCTTCTCTCTTTATACCCGTTCAGCATCTATTTATTTTCTTCATTCCGGTAGGATATCAACAGGAAGTTACTCTCAATAATGCTCTCATACTCTCATTAGTGGTATAATTCGCTTATAATGAGTGTGCTATTGATGATGGTAACATAAATGAGTATGAGGGCATTGACCTCATACTCATTTCTTGAAAAATAAATTATTCCAACTTGACCACGTGGTATAAAGTACCTCTGATACTGGCTCTTTTGGGTACATTCAGTTTATGTAGAATACGTCCGAACCAATTTATTTTATTGACGGATAGCTTATCACGTGTGTTTTCTTGGAGATAATTGAAAATCTCCATGGCAGTCAGCCATTCTCCCTCTTCATCAGTGGTTGCAGAAGAAAAGTTACAATGGAATAAATGCTCCAAAGGCGAAATTTGCTCAAATTCTCTGTTGCTTTGCCGCAAAACAGCCTCATCTTCATCATTCAGCCAGTAACGTTCCTGCTGATAAAGCAATGTCATGGCTTGTGCATAGAGCTGGCGGTAGTCTATGGTGACATGGGTATCAATGGGAGCGGTCACCTCGATACAGATAAAGCGACGGCTTCCCGTGGGGTCGGTGAGCAAATCCTTCTGATTGCTGGTGCCGATGAATGAGGCATAGCGGCGTAATTCGCGTACGCTGGTTCCATAGGGCTTTCGCAGGTTGGCCACCGGTTTTTGTAACAGATGTTTCAGAAAACCTTGCTGGTTCATCGTAATCTGGTCGAATTCGTCCAGGTTGATAAGGAAAAATCGTCCCAAGGCACGCTCCGCTTCCTGTTTGCTGCTGAAGTCCAGGCTGTCGGCATAGCCGAAACGCAGTTCGGGCGGTAGCAGGATGCGGCAGTAAGTGGATTTCCGGAATCCTTGTGAACCCACCAGCAAAGGCGAAGTACTGTTGCCATGCTGACGGTCCATCCCCCTACCAATGCGCCA
>ENA-OQBT01000553-OQBT01000553.1-human-gut-metagenome-genome-assembly--contig:-NODE-553-length-21906-cov-2.455668_pt1 | contig 21906 bp, 25 predicted proteins | sample MGYA00242749_ERZ504557 | MGnify/ENA primary metagenome ERZ504557 (study PRJEB26092, sample SAMD00036243) | human gut metagenome | host: Homo sapiens | study: EMG produced TPA metagenomics assembly of... | reverse complement strand
CTGCAGTCCCAGCTGAGTCAGTGCAGCACTTGCAGCGTCTTTCTGTGTTCCAACAATGCCGGTCGGAATGGTTACGGTTTCTTTTCCGGAGCTTACATAATACGTAATCGTTGCATTTTTATCGACTTTCGTTCCCGGTTTCAGATCCTGGCGGCAGATCTTTCCTGCCTCAATGACATCCGATGCCTCGGTTCCGCCGTTGACTACACCAAGGTTCAGGCTGTTTGCCAGATCGACGGCATCTGCCTCGGTTTTGTTGGTCAGATCCGGAACGGTTACTTTTTCCTCTTCTTTGCTGCTGGAAGAAACAACTTCCGTGCTGCTCGAAGATGATGCGGAACTGGAAGAAGCTGCGGTCGGTCCTTTTCCGCCGACAATGCCGGCTGCCTGTGCAATAAAGTAGATCAGCATGCAGATGATGATGGCTGCAATCGCAAAACCGCCGATTGTGATGATCTTTTCGAGTTTGTTTCCGGCTTTGTCATCGTCGTCGTCATCGTCGTAGTAGGAATCGTCGTCATCCTCATCGTAGGAATCGCGGTCATCCTCTTCTTCGTCCTCATCCTCGTCTTCTTCGTCCTCGTAGCTGTAATCTTCGTCCTCTTCCTCATCCTCGATCTTGCTGTAGCGCTTGCGGGCCGGCTCCTCTGCCGTCTGCGCATTTGCCTTTGCTGCTGCGCCGGAACGGATCTGGCTTAACTCCTCTGCGGATACCATAACAGTCTCGGCGTGAGAACTTAACGGAGTTACTTTTACGAAATTGCCCTGCGGCTCCATCAGCGAATGCTTCAAGTCGTCGATCAGCTCCGCCATGTTATTGTAACGGCGGTCCGGGCTCTTCTGGGTACATTTTAAGATAATCTGCTCCAGTGCGAACGGAAGGTTCGGGGTATATTTGGATGGAGATTCAATCTCCTCCTGCAGATGCTTGATTGCGATGGCAGCGGTGGTGTCGCCGTCAAACGGCACTCTTCCGGTTACCATCTCGTACATGGTGATACCAAGGGAATAGATATCACTCTTATAGTCCGAATATCCGCCGCGCACCTGCTCCGGAGAGCTGTAATGTACGCTTCCCATAACGTTCGAACTGATCGTATTGGAAGAAGTTGCCTTTGCAATACCAAAGTCGGAAAGTTTTACTTTTCCGTCTGTGGAAATGATGATATTCTGCGGTTTGACATCGCGGTGTACAATATTGCGGTTGTGTGCTGCTTCAAGACCAAGGGAAACCTGAATGGCGATGCTGGTTGCCTCTTTTACGCTCAGTTTTCCTTTGCGGTCAATGTAATCCTTCAGAGTAATTCCCTCGACAAGCTCCATGACGATATAGTAAACGCCGCGGTCCTCCCCGACATCGTACACGTTTACAATATTCGGATGGGACAGTCCTGCTGCGGCCTGTGCCTCCGTGCGGAACTTGCGGATAAAGGTTTTATCCTCCCGGAATTCCGGTTTTAAACCTTGACGGCCACCATGCGGTTCAGCTTGTGGTCTTTTGCTTTGTAGACATCAGCCATACCGCCGGAACCGATCCGGCTTATGATCTCATATCGTTCTCCTAAAATAACGCCCTCTTTTAACATTCTTTCACCTCGTTTGTAAATGGTTCAACGACAATGACTGCGATATTGTCTCTGCCGCCATTTGCATTTGCTTTATCAATTAAACGTTTCGCCTTGTCCTCACCGTCTTCTCGGCAGATGAGTTCGAAAATCTCCTCATCCGTTACCATGTTGGAAAGGCCGTCCGAGCACATCACCAATTGATTGCCCTCTTCAAGCTGAATGTCAAAGAAATCAATCTTTACGGTATCCTGTGTGCCTACTGCTCTGGTAATAATGTTTTTGTCCGGGTGATTCCGCGCCTGCTCGGGAGTGAGTTCTCCAAGGCGCACCATCTCTGCGATCAGGGAATGGTCCTGCGTCACCTGGTCAAACGTGCCATCTGCTGCCAGATACAGCCTGCTGTCTCCTACGTTTGCAACGTAGGCATAGTTGCCGACAACCGTAGCTACTACCATCGTCGTACCCATGCCTTCCATGGATATATCTCGTTTTGCCTGCTCAAAAATCTGGCTGTTTGCTGCTTCAATTCCATGCCGAATGATCCGCACCGGTTGAAATTCGTATCTCTTTTTACAGATTCCACCAGTACAGAAACACCGTAACGCGAAGCAAAATCGCCCGCGTTATGGCCTCCCATGCCGTCTGCAACGACAAAGAGGTTCGGAAGGTTTCCGACCGGAGAGGCGGAGGCAAACACAAAATCCTGGTTCATCGTCCGTTTCTGTCCGATATCGGTTGCAGAAAATACCTTCATGCTTTTTTCTCCTGTATTGACAGCCGCTTTTTACGGCTGTTCGTTTGATTTATCGATAAAACTTTTTCTTAACTGTCCACAGGCTCCGTCAATATCGGCGCCCATTTCCCTTCTAATAGTAACATTAATTCCGTATTTTTCAAGTTTATTTTTGAAATTCTCTACGACTTTTTTTCGTTGATTTCACGTAATCGCGCTCTTTGATCGGGTTGACCGGGATCAGATTTACATGACAGTTGATATCCGAAATCCGCGCGGAAAGCTCTTTTGCATCGGCTTCGCTGTCATTTTTCCCGCCAACGAGAGAGTACTCAAATGTAATCCGACGGCCTGTTTTTGCAAAGTAATTGCGGCATGCATCGAGAATTTCATCAATGGAATATTTATTGGCAATCGGCATCAGCTCGCGGCGCTTTTCATCGTTCGGCGGCATGAAGGGAAAGTGCAGGGTGATCTGGAGTCCTCATCTGCCAATTTGTACATATTCGGCACGATTCCGCAGGTGGAAACGGTGATGTTTCTCTGGCTGATGTTGAGTCCTTCCTGGCTCGAAAGCAGCCGCACGAAGCGCACCAGATTGTCGTAGTTGTCCATCGGCTCACCCGTTCCCATGACAACCAGATTGGAGACCCGCTCCCCGGTGTCCTCCCAAATCCGGTAAATCTGGTCGAGCATCTCCGACGGAGTCAGGCACCGCACGAGTCCGCCGATTGTGGACGCGCAGAAGCGGCAGCCCATCCGGCAGCCGACCTGGGATGAGATGCAGACGGAATTTCCGTGGTGGTACTTCATCCAGACACTCTCGATCACGTTGCCGTCGCTAAGGCGGAACAGGTATTTTCTCGTTCCGTCGATTTTGGACTCCTGCACCTGCACTTTTTCGAGACAGGTAAGCGGATACTGTTCCTTTAATTTTTCCCGGAAGGCAAGCGAGAGATTCGTCATCTCATCGTAGCTGCCCGCCAGACGATGATGCATCCAGTCGTATAACTGTTTGGCACGGAACGGCTTTTCTCCCATCTGCTGGCAGGCGTCCTTTAATTCGTCTAAGGTCATTGATTTAATATCCATCTGTTACGCCCGTCCTTCCTCTGTTTTCCGGAATTTTGCAAGGAAAAATCCGTCTGTCTTGTGTACCCCCGGGATCAGCTGCAGCTGTCCTTTGGCCGTTTCTCCGCTTTTCAGCTCATCCGGCAGCAGTTCATCCAGACTGACTGCTTCAAACGGGAACTGTTCCAGAAACCATGCGGCATTCTCGCTGTTTTCTTTTCTGTTGACGGTACATGTGCTGTACAGCAGTGTGCCGCCCGGCTTTACGTACGATGCGGCATTTGCAAGGATTGCCCGCTGAATCCGTACCAGCTCCTCTTCTTTTTCTTTTGAAGCGTAATATTTGATATCCGGCTTTCTGCCGATGACGCCGTATCCGGTGCACGGCAGGTCTGCAATCACAACGTCCGCTTTTCCGATCCATTCCGCATCGAGCTGTTCCGCATCTTTTACCTTCGGCACGACGCAGGAAACACCTGCTCTCTGCACATTTTCCCGGATCAGATCGACCTTGTATTCGGTGAGATCACGCGCTTCCACGCATCCCTGATTTCTCATTTTATCTGCTGCATGGAGGCTCTTTCCGCCCGGTGCCGCGCAGAGATCCAGCACCTGGTCACCCGGCTTTGGATCCGCCAGATGCGCCGCCATCATGGAGCTCACATCCTGAATCTGGAACCGGCCTTCCTGGAAGGCATTCAGTGATGCGATCGTCTCAAAGTTTTTCAAATAGAACGCCTCGCCAAGATACGGCGCTTTTTCCAGCTCTGCCCCCTGGCTTTCCAGGCTTTTCTTCGTCTCCTCGATCGTATTGTTCCAGCGGTTGATACGGATCGTCACCTGTTTTTCTTTCAGGAAATCCGCCATCATCGTTTCTGCCGTTTCTTTTCCGTACTGGGATACGAACTCCTCAACCAGAAATTCCGGCATGGAGTATTTCACGGAAAGATACTGCGTAGTATTGTTCTCCTTCGGTATCGGCAGATGATCCTTCTCCCGCACAATCGTGCGCAGAACACCGTTGACAAAGCCCTTTAAGTTGTAAAAATGCTTCTTTTCCGCCAGTTTCACCGCCTCATTGACGACTGCCGAATCCGGTACTGCGTCAAGAAAACGGATCTGGTACACCGACATCCGTAAGATCGCACGAATCACCGGCTTGCATTTGTTGATCTTGATTTTGGAATACTGATTGATGATGTAGTCATTCTGGATACCGTATTCCACGGTTCCCTCGCAGACCCGCTTGATAAACGCACGGTCCTGCCGCGGCAGGAACTGGTATTTATCGAGGGCGTCCCTTACAGCAAGATGGCAGGGCGTTTTCTCCCTGTCCATCTCAAGCAGAATGTTCATAATCAGCTCTCTTGTATTGATTGTATCAGTCATCGTTTCTCCTAAATGCTCCGGATAAAACCAGCAGCCGGAGCAGCTGCAGCAAGGAACCGATTACGGCTGCCACGTATGTCATGGCTGCAGCCCAGAGTACTTTCTTGACCCCGTCGTGTTCCGTCTCTGTCACCATACCGCCCTCACTGAGCATTTTTAATGCTCTTCTCGACGCATTGAACTCGACCGGAAGTGTTACCACCTGGAATGCCAGTGCCAGCACAAACAGCCAGATACCGGCTTTCACCAGCATCGGAAGGCTGAAAATCAGTCCGATCAGGAACAGCGGCCAGAAAAGCTGGGATCCAAGGTTCGCTGCCGGAACAATGGCGCTTCTTACTTTCAGCGGCACGTAATCCGTATTGTGCTGTACGGCATGGCCGCACTCATGCGCTGCGACGCCGATCGCTGCGACCGAGGTTGAATCGTAAACCGCATCCGATAAATTCACGGTTTTTGTCCGCGGATCATAGTGGTCGGTCAGTTTACCGGATACGTGGCGGACGGTCACATCGTAGATGCCGGCCTGATGCAGAATGCGCATCGCCGCCTCGCGTCCCGTCATGCCGCTGTACGAGCGGACGGTCTGATATTTGCTGAAAATCGTGTTCATGCGGGCGGATACCGCCATGGAAATCAGTGCGGCAAGAATCACCAGCAGATACGTACTGTCATAAAAAAGTCCCATATCGTTTTTCTCCTTTTTTCTCAGGCACAGCAGCCATCACACCGCTGTGCAGTTCCCCGCCTTAACTTCAGGTTGCTTTTCTCTTTTATTCGCCAAGTCTGGTACCCGGCTCGATCGCATAGCCGCGCAGGAAATCGGCGGTTTTCATCCGTTTCTTTCCTTCGAGCTGCAGCTCCTCGATCACCAGAATGCGTCTCCCGTCTTTACATGGAGACCTGTCTCATCTGCCACCCAGACTTTTCCGGCACTCTTCGTCGGATTCTGTCCCGGAATTTTCGAAAACAGATCGCCGCCGAACATGGCAATGACTTTGGCATCCCAGATTTTCAGGTTCTTTCCGTTTACTTTTGTAAAAGCACTCGGCCACGGGCTCATCGCACGGATCTGACGTTCGATCTCAACGGCACTCTTCGTCCAGTCGATCTTTCCGTCTTCTTTTTTGATCATCCGCGCATACTCTGTAGTGCTTATCTCCGGCTGTTTTTCCGGTGTCACTTCGCCTTTTTCAAGTTTTGGAAGTGTCTCCACCAGAAGTTTTGCTCCGGCTGCGGCGAGCTTGTCAAAGAGACTGCCGCCGGTCTCATCTGCTGCAAGCGGAACTTCCACTTTCGTCAGCATATCGCCTGTGTCGAGGCCTTCATCCATCTTCATAATGGTTACGCCGCTCACTTCATCGCCGTTCATGACAGCCCACTGGATCGGCGCTGCTCCGCGGTAAGCCGGAAGCAGGGAGGCATGAACGTTGATGCATCCGTATTTCGGCATGTCCAAAATCTCTTTTGGAATAATCTGGCCGAATGCAACGACAACGATCACATCCGGCTCCATTTTCCGGATCTCCTCGATCGCCTCTGCATCCCGCACGCGGCGCGCTGATAGACCGGAAGGCCGTGTTTTTCGGCTGCCTCTTTCACCGGTGTCGGCATCATCTGTTTTCCGCGGCCCTTCGGTTTGTCCGGCTGGGTCACAACGCCTGTGATCTCATAACCGGCCTCCACGAGTGCCTCAAGTGTTCCCACGGAGAAATCCGGGGTTCCCATAAATACCACTTTCATCTGAAGTCATCTCCTTTATTTTAAGACTTACTCTTCGTCCTCGTACTCCTCATACTCATCGTACGTGTTGTCCCAGAGTTCGCCTTCTACTTTTTCTGTATACATATGTCCGTCGAGGTGATCACACTCGTGGCAGATGCAGCGGGCAAGAAGTTCGGTTCCCTCCAGTTCAAACGGCTGCATGTCGCGGTCCAGCGCTCTTACCTTTACGTAATTCGGACGGGTTACTGTACCGGATTTTCCCGGAAGGCTTAAGCAGCCTTCTGCTCCTGTCTGGCTTCCGGAAGTCTCCAGGATTTCCGGATTGATCAGAAGATGTGGGGTTCCATCCACATCCATGACTACGATTCTCTTTAAGATGCCGACCTGCGGTGCGGCAAGGCCGACACCGTTTGCCTCATACATGGTGTCAAACATGTCGTCGATCAGCTCGCTGATTCTTGGTGTCATCTTCTCCACCGGTCTGCATTTTTTCGTTAATACGCGGTCGCCTACGACTCTGATTTCTCTGATTGCCATAATTCTTTTCCTTTCTTTTGCTCTTCTATTATAAATAATCTATGTGTAAATAGTATGAAAAAACTAATACTTTCTGCTGAAGTCAAACTGTAAATAAACGGTACGGAAGCCTTTGTTAATCTCGATATACCGCTCCAGTTTTTCCCGCAGCTCTGCCAGCACCTCTTCCTGCGGCGCGCGTACATACACGGCCATGCGTACAGGTCATTGATTTTCGACACTGCCTCACTTGCCGGGCCGATGATCTGGACTTCGCGGTTTCCCCGGATGCGGATGAGATATCTGCGAATGTATTCCATCGCCTGCGTCAGATGCGCTTCATCCTCCCCGGCTCCGTGGATCGCCAGAAGCTCCGCCGCCGGTGGATATCCCATCAGACGGCGGTAGTCCATTTCTTTCTCGTAAAATGCCCCGTAATCCTGCTCTGCCGCCGTCTGAATGCTGTAATGTTCGGATGGTACGTCTGAATGACTGCCATTCCCGGCTTTTCGCCTCTTCCGGCGCGGCCGACTGCCTGCGTCAGCAGCTGGAACGTACGCTCCCCGGCACGGTAATCGACTGCATTCAGGGAGAGATCCGCCGCCAGCGCTCCCACCAGCGTGACATTCGGGAAATCGTGGCCTTTTACGATCATCTGGGTTCCAATCAGGATATCGGCCTCCCCCGCCGCAAATGAGGACAGGATTTCTTCATAACTGTTTTTCGTTTTTGTCGTGTCGCCGTCCATCCTAAGAACGCGTGCCTTTGGAAACAGCTTTTTCACGTTCTGCTCAATCTGCTGCGTACCGGCGCGGAAGCCGCCGATATACGGGGAACCGCACGACGGGCACGCATGTACCTGCGGTGTTTCATAACCGCAGTAATGGCAGACGAGCTTTCCGTTATTGTGTGCTGTCAGTGATACATCGCAGTGCGGGCACTTCATCACATGGCCGCATGCACGGCATGAGACGAAGCCCGCATAGCCTCTGCGGTTCAGAAACAGTACAACCTGTTCCTTTTTTTCAAGCCGTTTTTCGATCTCTTCCCGCAGTTTTCCGGACAGAATCGAACGATTTCCCATCTGTAATTCTTCCCGCATATCCGCGATCCATACGGACGGAAGTGCTGCATTTCCGTACCGCGCATCCATCCGGAACAGCGCGTACGCTCCCGTCTCGCAGGCGTAAGAAGCATCCACCGACGGCGTTGCCGAACCCATCACCACATGGGCATGCTCCAGCCCGGCGCGGCGCACGGCGGTCTCCCTTGCATGGTAGCGCGGCGTCACTTCACTTTTATAGGAGGTTTCATGCTCCTCATCGATTACGATCAGCCCCAGATCCGGAAACGGTGCAAAGAGTGCGGAACGCGGACCGATCATAATACTGACCTCCCCGCGCCGCGCGCGCTCCATCTGGTCGGCGCGCTCGGACGGTGTCATCCGCGAGTTGACCACCGTGACCCTTGTTCCAAACCGTGCGCAGAACCGCTCCACGTTCTGATACGTCAGCGCAATCTCCGGGATCAACACGATCACCTGTTTTCCTTCTGAGAGCACTCGCTCCATCAGCTCCATATAGACGAGCGTTTTGCCGCTTCCCGTCACACCGCGGATCAGGCAGGGGCGGTTCTGTCCTTCCCATTCCTTTCGAATGCCGTCCACCACGGCCTGCTGCTGTTCGTTTGGTTTTCCCGCAGTTGTTCTTCCTGCCGCATCAGATACCGGATTTCTCCAGGTGCTCGTACGGCGGATTTCCAACACGCCCTGCTCTTCCATCACGTGCAGCGTATCTGCCGTGATTTTCAGTTTCTTGCTCACAACCGGCCCTGGAAGAACCGGCTGGGCCAGCAGCGCGTTTAAGAGACGGATTCTCGCTTTATAATTTTTCTTTCTGTAGTTTTCCAGCAGCTCCTCACATCTCGCAGGATCTGCAAGAAGCGCAATTTCGCGGGTTTCTTTCCCGCGCGCCTTTACTTTGACTGGAAGCACCGTCTTTAACGCCTGGATCATCGTCGATCCGTACGTATGACGCATCCACGCGGCGAGCGCGATGAGCTTCGTCTCTACGGTCGCCGCATCCTTTTGTACCGCGAGGATGGCCTTCATCCGGTCCTGCGGATATTTCGGCTCGTTTCCGACGGAAAGCACATAGCCGGTGATCGTGCGGTTTCCGTTTCCAAACGGAATCTGTACCGCCGTTCCCGGACTGATCTCCCCTGTCAGTTCCGGCGGAACCTTGTACTGAAAGGTCCGGTCCAGTTTTTCATTTGTGATGTCTACGATTACATCAGCGTAAACGCTGCTCATACATTCCCCTTACTTTCTTCCAGTATTTCCCGGATCAGCACGCGCTCATCCATCTCGTACCGTTTCCCCTTCCGGATCTGATACGTTTCGTGGCCTTTTCCCGCGAGCACCACGAGATCGCCCGGCTGCCGGTTTTCGATCACATACCGGATCGCCTCCTTACGGTCTGCAATCTCAACGAAAGCGCCTTCTGTTTTCCCGATTCCCGTCCGGATATCGTCCAGAATCGCCTGTGGTTCCTCATCCCGCGGATTGTCCGAGGTGATGACGGTCAGATCCGCCAGACGCCCCGACACCTCTCCCATCTGGAATCTCCGGTCCCGCGCGCGGTTTCCGCCGCAGCCGAAGAGACAGATCAGGCGCTTCGGATGGTACTTCCGCAGTGTCTTTAACAGGCTTTCGAGGCTCATCGCATTGTGTGCGTAGTCAATGAGAAGCGTCATTTCCGGATACACCGGAACTGCCTCACACCGCCCACGGACGCGGACTGCGGAAAGTGCTCCTGCATCGCCTTTTCCGGGATTCCCATCTGCGCGCAGACCGCAATGGCGGCAAGCGAGTTGGAAACGGAAAACAGACCCGGCAGATCTACCCGTACCGGAAAATCCGCTGCGCCCTGCACCCGGTATGAGACACCGAGCACGCCGGCGCCTGATCGAGTGCTGCATCTGCTGCCATAAAATCAGCTTTTTCCCTGCATCCGAATGTCACCAGACGGCAGGTGCTCTGCCTTATGATCTCCGGAAACCTTTTGTCATCCCGGTTTACAATTCCGGTTCTGCAGGTGCGAAGCAGCTTCTTTTTGCAGGACAGATATTCTGCAAACGATGCATGCTCCCCGGCGCCGATGTGGTCGTTTCCAATGTTGGTGAACACACCGTAATCAAACGTAATTCCATCACACCGGTGCTGTTTTTCCGCCTGCGAGGAAACCTCCATCACAACATGGGTGCAGCCCTCCCGCATCATTTCAGAAAACAGCTTCTGCAGCACAACAGGCTCCGGCGTTGTATTTTCTGACGGAATGCTTTTTTCCCCGATCCTCGTCTCGATCGTTCCGATGAGTCCTGCGCGTATCCCTGCTTTTCGCAGGATTTCGTAAATCATATATGCAGTCGTCGTCTTTCCCTTCGTGCCGGTCACTCCGATTGTCACAAGGTGCTGCGCCGGATCGTCCTCCCAGGCACAGGAAAGCTGTGCGAGTGCTTCTCTGCTGTCCTTTACTACGAGTACGGTTACCTTTTCCGGAATCCCTTCCAGTTCCCGCTCCGCAACCAGAACAGCAGCGCCCCTCTCGACTGCTTCTTCTGCATATACGTGCCCGTCCATCCTGTTTCCGCGGATGCAGACAAACACGTTCTGCGGCTGTACTTTTCTGCTGTCGCATGTGATTCCTGTAACTTCCGCATCCAGACTGCCCTGCTGGAGCTGATATGCGATCCGTTTTTGTAACGTGCGCATGTTTTTCATGCCGGGACCTCCCTTTCACGTTTCAAATCCCTACGACTCAGATACTTTTATAGAATACCATAGTCCGAAAAACATTTCAATGTGCGCAATGTCGGTTTCTTCTTGATTTTTGCCTCCATAAACTTTATAATAGTTCTATATTGATGCCTGGTTTTTTCGTATCAAAATCTATGAACTGCAAAGAGAGGTATCTTCCAATGAAAAGAAAAAAAAATAGTTGTTGCACTGGGACACAAAGCTCTTGGAACGACGCTGCCGGAACAGAAAGCAGCCGTAAAACGTTCCGCAAAAGTAATCGCAGATCTCGTTGCTGCCGGCGCTGATGTTGTCATCACCCACAGCAATGCGCCGCAGGTCGGCATGATCCACATGGCGATGAATGAATTCGGCAAAATGCACACCGACTACAGCGCAGCCCCGATGTCTGTCTGCTCCGCTATGAGCGAAGGCTACATCGGCTACGACCTGCAGAACGCCATCCGTGCTGAGCTTCTCCGCAGGGGAATCTTCAAAACCACATCCACGATTCTTACACAGGTTGAAGTAGATCCGTACGACGATGCCTTCAACAATCCGGTCAAACTGATCGGCCGTACGCTTACCAAAGAGGAGGCTGACGCAGAGGAAGAAAAAGGAAACTACGTAACGAAAACCGAGGACGCTACCGCCGAATCGTTGCTGCTCCGAAGCCGCAGGATATCGTAGAGATCGACTCCATCCGTCTTCTTCTCGATGCCGGACAGGTTGTCATGCAGCAGGCGGCGGCGGAATCCCGGTTCTCCCACAGAATGAAGAGTTAAAGGGTGCATCCGCAGTCATCGAAAAAGACCTCACCAGCGCCTGATGGCAGAAATGCTGAACGCAGACATGCTGATGATCCTGACCAGCGTGGAAAACGTTTCCATCAACTACGGTACCCCGGACGAAAAACCGCTGGAGCACATCACCGTTGCTGACGCGAAGAAATACATCGCAGAAGGCCAGTTCGGAGAAAACTCCATGCTGCCGAAGATGGAAGCAGCTGTTTCTTTCCTCGAGAAAGGCATCGGCCGTACCGCAGTCATCACTTCCATTGATTCCGCACTCGCCGGATTCCAGGGAAAAACAGGTACGATTATTGAGTAATACAAAGTATACAAAAAAGGATTCCCTCGAGTGGGAATCCTTTTTTTCTACTCTTTTTCCGGACTAAAAAGCCAGATTAGAAAGTAAATTTATCTGCAAAGTAAGCATCGAGATCCTCAATTTTAATTCTCTCCTGCTCCATGGTGTCACGGTCACGGACGGTAACAGCACCATCGGTCTCGGAATCGAAGTCGTAGGTGATGCAGTACGGAGTACCGATCTCATCCTGACGGCGATACCGTTTTCCGATATTTCCACGGTCATCAAACTCGCAGTTGTATTTCTTGGACAGCTCTGCAAAGACTTTCTCAGCGCCCTCGTTCAGCTTCTTGGAAAGCGGAAGCACACCGATTTTTACCGGTGCCAGTGCCGGATGGAAATGCATCACGGTACGAACATCATTCTTCTCTGCGTCGAGAACTTCCTCGTCATAAGCGCTGCACAGGAATGCCAGAACGACACGGTCAGCACCAAGAGACGGCTCGATAACATACGGGATGTATTTCTCGTTCTTCTCTGGATCGAAATAGGTCATATCCTGTCCGGATACATTCTGATGCTGAGTCAGGTCGTAATCGGTACGGTCTGCGATTCCCCACAGCTCGCCCCATCCGAACGGGAACAGGAACTCGATATCGGTTGTTCCCTTGCTGTAGAAGCACAGCTCTTCCGGAGAATGGTCTCTTGCACGCATCTCTTCGTCTTTCATGCCGAGCTCTTCAGCCAGTTGATGCAGAAGCCTCTCCAGTACTGGAACCAGTCAAGATCGGTGCCAGGCTCGCAGAAGAACTCCAGCTCCATCTGCTCGAACTCACGGGTACGGAAGGTGAAGTTACCCGGTGTAATCTCGTTACGGAAAGATTTACCGATCTGACCGATTCCGAACGGAATTTTCTTTCTGGAAGTACGCTGTACGTTTTTGAAGTTTACGAAGATACCCTGTGCAGTCTCCGGACGAAGATATACGGTGTTCTTCGCATCCTCTGTAACACCCTGGAAGGTTTTGAACATCAGGTTGAACTGACGGATATCGGTAAAATTATGTTTTCCGCAGGACGGACACGGAATCTGATGCTCCTCGATGAAGTTCTTCATCTCTTCCTGGGACCATGCGTCTACACTGCCGCCTTCGATTTCAATGCCTTTTTCCTCGCAGAAGTCTTCGATCAGCTTGTCTGCACGGAACGCTCGTGGCACTCTTTACAGTCCATCAGAGGATCGGAAAATCCGCCGAGATGACCGGAAGCTACCCATGTCTGCGGTTCATCAGGATCGCGCAGTCAACACCTACGTTGTGCGGGCTCTCCATCACGAATTTCTGCCACCATGCTTTTTTCACGTTGTTTTTCAGCTCAACACCGAGCGGGCCGTAATCCCAGGTATTTGCCAGGCCGCCGTAAATTTCGGAACCCGGATATACAAAACCTCTGGATTTTGCTACTGCCACAATTTTGTCCATTGTCTTTTCCATAGTTAGTTACTCCTCTATTTTATTTGTTTACTTACCATAAACAACAATAACAGGACTGGCAAGAAGAACGTCCTGCTCATATTCCTGCTCTGTTTCTTCTGTCTTAGTCTGCTCTGATGATGACGCAGAATCACTCTCTGTAGACTTTGTGGTCCACTCGCCGGCCGTATCCACCGTGTTTTTTCCTTTGATCACGGCTGTACCGGAAACGCAGAGCACCGGATCTTCCGTTACGATTTCCAGCGGCTCCTCGCAGACAATCACGCGTACATGCTTAACGCCTTTGACCGCATCTTCGACTGAAACCTCATTGCCTTTAGAATCGACAAAGGAAGCGGAAAAATCATATCCCGCTTCTTCTGCCTCATCCAGCGTGCCTGCGAAAAATTCTGCTCCGTGATAATCCGCGTAAGACTGGTAATCTCCGTATTCCATCCGGATCTCCACCTTGTCCTCTTTGATCTGGCATTTTTCCAGCTTCACGGAATCCGCATCGCCGCGCTCCTCTGTGAATTTTTTGATGTCATCCTCCACAAAGACCTTCAGTTCGTCTTCCGTGTAATCATCGTCTTTGCTGTAATCTTCCACAATAGCTTCTGTCACAACACCATTTTTGCTCACATAGACAGATGTCGTTGTCACATCTTTTAACTTCTCACAGCCCGACAGCAGCACGGAAGCCGCTGTCAGAACTGCGAGAAGCTGTCCTGCTTTTTCATAAAAATCCTCTAAAAACCGCCTGAATTATTTGTTGCGGTAAATGATATCGTCTCTTCCCGGCCCGTTGGAGATCATGGTGATCGGGAATCCGATTTCTTTCTCTACAAACTCGATGTAGTTTCTGCAGTTTTCCGGCAGATCCTCATATTTCTTGATGCCGCGGATATCGCATTTCCAGCCCGGAAGCGTTTTCAGCACCGGTTTTGCTTTCTCAAGAATGCTGGTGTTCGGGAAATCGTGGATTTCTTTTCCGTCTACTTCGTATGCTGTGCAGACCGGAATCTCATCCAGATAGCCAAGTACGTCAAGTACGGTGAACGCTACATCGGTGGTACCCTGCATTCTGCAGCCGTAACGGGAAGCAACACAGTCGAACCATCCCATACGTCTCGGGCGGCCTGTGGTTGCACCGAACTCTCCGCCGTCTCCGCCGCGTCTTCTGAGCTCATCTGCCTCATCGCCGAAGATCTCGGAAACGAAAGCACCTGCTCCTACTGCGCTGGAGTAAGCTTTGCATACGGTTACGATTTTCTTGATTTCATATGGCGGAACACCTGCTCCTACTGCGCCGTAGCCGGCCAGTGTGGAAGAAGAAGTTACCATCGGGTAAATTCCGTGATCCGGGTCTTTTAAGGAACCAAGCTGACCCTCAAGCAGGATCTCCTTGCCTTCCTGAATCGCGTTCCACAGGAATGCGGAAGTATCGCATACGTATGGCTCAACCATTTTTTTGTATTCCATCAGCTCTGCATAGATCTCATCCGGATTTAACTGCGGTTTGTGATACAGATGCTCGAGCAGAATGTTCTTGGTTTCGCATACGGATTTCAGTTTCTCTTTCAGGTGCTCATCGTCGAACAACTCGTTTACCTGGAAACCGATTTTTGCATATTTATCTGAGTAGAACGGAGCGATACCGGATTTGGTGGAACCAAAGGATTTTCCGCCCAGACGCTCTTCCTCATACTGATCGAACAGGATGTGGTACGGCATTACCATCTGTGCACGGTCGGAAATTTTGATCTTCGGTGCCGGCACTCCCTTCGAAACGATCTCATTTAACTCTTTGATCAGAACCGGAATATTGAGTGCAACACCGTTTCCGATTACGCTTGTTGTGTGGCTGTAAAATACGCCGGATGGAAGGGTATGAAGTGCAAACTTTCCATAGTTGTTTACAATGGTATGGCCTGCATTCGCACCACCCTGGAAACGGACAATAATGTCTGCCTCTTTTGCGAGCATATCGGTAATCTTACCTTTTCCCTCGTCTCCCCAGTTTGCTCCTACTACTGCCTTAATCATGTGACATCCTCCTAATTCAACGTATACTTGCGGCCTCTTTGTTTCGGCCGTTCATGCATAGTATACCATGTTTTCTTCATAAGTAAAACTTATTATTACTTATAAAATTTGTTTTTTTTATTATTTCTGTTTATCAAACGCATCAGACGTTGATTTCCGCAGTCATGCCAAGTGCCTCTTTGTTTGCCTCAAGCACCGGATTAACTACGTTCTTCAGGAATGCGTCAACCTGTACGGATGCGCGGCCTGTGTATTTGGACGGATCCATCGTCTTTTCCAGCTCTTCTTTGGTCAGATGGAACATCTCATCCGCTGCGATCAGATCCAGAAGATCATTATCGCGGCCTTCCTCTTTGACATGTTTTCCGGCGATCATGGACAGCTCGCGGATTCTCTCATGCAGCTCCTGACGGTCGCCGCCTGCTTTTACCGCATCCATCATGATATTCTCAGTTGCCATAAACGGAAGCTCTGCCATCATGTGTTTTAAGATAACCTTTGGATAAACCACAAGTCCGTCTACGACGTTCATGCACAGATCCAGGATACCGTCGATGGCAAGGAAGCCTTCCGGAATGGAAAGTCTCTTGTTTGCAGAGTCATCGAGGGTTCTCTCAAACCACTGTACAGAAGAGGTGATGGCCGGATTTAATGCATCGGTGATCACATAACGGGACAGGGATGCGATACGCTCGCTTCTCATCGGATTTCTCTTATATGCCATGGCGGAAGATCCGATCTGTCCTTTCTCGAACGGTTCCTCGACTTCTTTTAAGTGCTGCAGAAGACGGATATCGTTGGAGAATTTCGTTGCGCTTGCCGCAATGCCTGCCAGAACGTTTAATACTCTCGTATCGACTTTTCTGGAATACGTCTGTCCGGAAACAGGATAGCAGTTCTTGAAGCCCATTTTCTCAGCGATCATCGGATCGATCTTGTCGATGGTCTCCTGATCTCCTTCGAACAGCTCTAAAAAGCTTGCCTGTGTGCCTGTTGTTCCTTTGGAGCCGAGCAGCTTTAAGGTGCTCTGTACATACTCGAGATCTTCAAGGTCCATTAAGAACTCCTGCATCCACAGGGTTGCACGTTTTCCGACGGTGGTCGGCTGTGCCGGCTGGAAGTGGGTGAAGGCAAGGGTCGGCTGGTCTTTGTAGGTATCCGCAAATTTTGCCAGCTCAGCGATAACGTTCACCAGTTTTTTCTTCACCAGCTTTAAGGCTTCGTTCATGACAATGATATCGGTATTGTCGCCTACGTAGCAGCTGGTTGCTCCCAGATGGATGATTCCTTTTGCTTTCGGACACTGTACGCCGTAGGCATACACATGGGACATTACGTCATGACGGCAGACTTCTCTCTTTCTTTTGCCACATCGTAGTTGATGTTCTCGGCATTTGCTTTCAGTTCTTCGATCTGCTCATCTGTAATAGAAAGTCCCAGTTCTTTTTCTGTCTCAGCCAGCGCAATCCATAACTTTCTCCAGGTACGGAATTTCATATCCGGGGAGAAGATGTACTGCATCTCCTTGCTTGCATAACGTTCGGAAAGAGGGCTTACATATCTGTCAGTTCCGCTCATAGACACGATTCTCCTTTTCTTGTCAAAATGTGTATTCGGTTTCTCTTTTATCCCCGCTCTTTTTCATTCCCAAAAACAGAATGGGACGTATAAAGAGCGTGTTTGAAATACGTTTCAACCACGCTCTAGTATAACGCATGTTGTTTTTTAGGCAAGTGCAACGTCGTTACTTCTCACGAAATTTTCCCAAAAAGCCCTGCATTCTGGCATTTTCGGAATCGAAGACTTCGTCCGGCGTTCCTTCCACGGCGATCACGCCCTGTTCCATAAAGATGACGCGGTTGGAAATCTCCCGGGCAAAATTCATCTCGTGGGTAACGATCACCATGGTCATATTCATCTCCGCAAGAGATTTGATGACCTTCAGCACCTCGCCTGTCAGCTCCGGGTCGAGCGCCGAAGTCGGCTCATCAAAAAAGAGCACCTTCGGATTCAGCATCAGCGCGCGCGCAATCGCAACCCTCTGACACTGACCGCCGGAAAGCTGACACGGATACGCCTTTTCTTTTCCTGTGAGCCCCATTTTCTGCAGCAGCTCTTCTGCCTGTGCTTCCACCTCCGCACGGTTGCGTTTCTGCACATGAATCGGCGCATCGCAGAGGTTTTTCATCACATCATAATGTGGAAACAGGTGGAAGCTCTGGAATACCATTCCAAAGTTTTCCTGAATTTTCCGCAGCACGGCCGGCTTTGCATAAACGGATTTTCCATTTTGCATGGTGACTGCCTGCTCGCCAAGATACGTCAGGTCACCGCCATCCATCGTCTCCAGCATCGCCGCACACCGCAGCAGCGTCGATTTTCCCGATCCCGACGGGCCGATGATCGAGAGCACCTCGCCCTCTTCTACTTTGAGGGAAATATCTTTTAACACTTCGAGATCCCCAAAGCTCTTTCTTACATGGTTCATTTCCAGATAAATCATATCGTTTTCCGCTCTCTTCTATAGTTAATGATAATAAGAAAATTTCTTTTCCAAAAGTTCCATCACCCACGCCACGACAAAGTTGAAGATGTAGTAGAAAATACCGGCGGCGACGAACGGAACCATCGTGGTCTTGGCCGCCGCGATCTGTTTTGCGATCGTGAACATTTCCACATAGGAAATGGAAAAGGCCAGCGACGTATCCTTGACCAGCGTAATCACCTCATTGGTGATCGCCGGCAGAATCCGTTTCACAACCTGCGGCAGAATAATGCGGACAAACGTCTGTCCCTTCGAATAACCAAGAAGCTTTGCTGCCTCGTACTGTCCACGATCCATCGAAACGATGCCGGAGCGGTAGATTTCTGCAAAATAGGCGCCGTAGTTTAAGGCAAATCCGGTGATAATCGCCGGAAAGCGCCATTTTCCGATGTTCATACCGAACAGATAGAACGGTCCGAAGTAAACCACCATGAGCTGCAGCATCAGAGGCGTGCCGCGCATCAGGGAGATATAGAGCCGGAAAATTCCGCTCACAATCCGGTTTTTCGACATACGCCCGAAGGCGATCAGCAGACCGAGCGGCAGGGAAAATACGAGCGTCAGGACAAATATCGAGATCGTTCCCGCCATTCCGGTACTAAGCTGTGATAGAATCATGGACAACTTCATGCTGCTTTACTCTCCTTTTTTCTCCAGACACACCATGTCTGCGATTCCGTATTTTTCTGCGAGCTTGTCGAATGTTCCGTCGGCCAGAACCTGCTGCAGGCCTTCGTTTACTTTATCGCAGAGCTCGGTATTTCCTTTTTTGAATCCGATCGCATATTTCTCAGAGTTCAGGTGCTCGTCGAGGATTTTGTATCCTTCTCCGCGGCTTTCCAGCTGATATTTGGCAACGCCGATATCCATGGCAACCGCATCGATGGAACCTGCCTGAAGCTCTACAAACGCATTGTTATAATCCGGGAACTGCTGCAGAGCGGCGAAAGTATCGGCGAGTTCTTTCTGACCGCCTTCTTCCTCACTCTGTAAAAGATCGAGTGCTGCGGATGCTGCCTGCACACCAACCGTCTTTCCTGCCAGATCGGACAGGGCTGTTGATGCCGGAATTCTCAGATACGACCATCACCTGGCTGTTGTCCACGTACGGATCGGACCAGGTGTAATCGTCCTCTCTGCCGTTCATGGTAAAGCCGTTCCAGATGCAGTCAATCGCACCAGAATTCAGCTCGGTATCTTTCGCATCCCAGTTGATCGGGGTTTTTACCAGCTTCCAGCCGTAAATCTCGCAGACTGCCTCGGCGAGCTCCAGGTCAAATCCGGTGTAATCGCCGGTCTCATCGTCCATGTAGCCGTACGGCGGGTATTCTGCATCGAAGCCCACGGTAAAGGTTGTCGTTCCGTCTGCGGAAGAGGATGCTGCTCCTGCTGATGAGGCAGATGTTTTTGCTGTGTCTGCAAAGCCGCAGCCAGCCAGCAGGGCAGATACACAAAAGGCTGCTGTCAAAATGCTAACCATTTTCTTTTTTCATAATAATCTTCTCCTTTTTTACGTGATCATGTTATCACTGTACTACGCTAAACTAATTGGTATCCTACCATACTCCGGCACCGCCTGTCAACCCGCACCGGTTAAATAATCCAGAAAACCTGTTCCAACACAAAAAAGTCTCCGAAACGGTCAGCAGATTCTGCTTTTTTCCGTCTTCGGAGACTTTGATTTTTCTATTTTGGATAACTATTTATAAACCCTTGTTACACGGCTGCTGATATCGCAGAGCATCTCGTAATCGAAACGTGCCGCCGGGTTGGCGATCTCTTCGATCGTGATGGTCTCATCCCCGTCGGTTCCGACAAGCGTTACAACGTCCTCCACCTGCACATCCGGGATGTCGGTCACGTCCACCATCATCTGATCCATACAGATTCTTCCGATGATCGGTGCTTTTTTCCCGTGGATCAGCACACAGCCCTGGTTCGAGAGAGCTCTCGGATAGCCGTCTGCATAGCCGGCTGAAACAGTTGCGATCCGTGTCATCGGTTTCTCGGTCACATACGTGGCACCGTAGCTGACGCCGATGCCCGGGCCGACTTCCTTCACATGGATGACATGGCTCTTCCAGGAAAGCGCCGGGATCAGATCGAGACGCTCTTTTTTTACCTTCTCGGATGGGTAAATGCCGTAGGTGATGATACCGGAACGCACCATCTCAAAGCGGTGATCGTCAAATTCCATGATTCCGGCGGAGTTGCAGATATGGCGAAGCGGAATCGTCACGCCGCGCTCTGCTAAAAGTGCCGTCATCTTATCATATTTTTCCATCTGCATCGAACAGTACGTCTTGTCTTCCTGATCGGCGCAGGAGAAATGCGTAAACATACCTTCCAGCTCGATGTGCGGAAGATCCGCGATTTTTGCCGCCTCATCGCATCGTGCTCTGTCACCTGGAAGCCGATCCGCGTCATGCCGGTATCGACGCGAGGTGTGCTTTTGCTTTCCGGTTCTGGCGTGCTGCCTCTTTTTCGAGGGCAAGTGCCTGTGCGTAGCTGTCGATCGTCTGAGTGATGTCGTATTCCACAAGGTCGCGTACTGGGACGGGGACACGTAGCCGAGAATCAGGATCGGCGCGGAAATGCCGTTTTCTCTGAGCTCGACAGCCTCCTCGATGGTTGCGGTTGCAAAATAATCAACCTGGTTTTCCAGATAGGATGCTACCGGAACGGCACCGTGGCCGTAGGCGTTCGCTTTTACAACGCCAAGGAGTTTCACGCCCTCCGGTAGTCTTTTTTTCACTTCTCTGATGTTATGCCCGATCGCTTCGAGTGAAATCTCTGCATAACAGCGTTAAGTATCTGTTCACTTTTTTCCTTCTTTTCTTTCCGTACTTTTTCTGAGACGCCAAAACGTGCTGAAAACTCTTTCGGATTATTTTCAGACACGCTCTCGTATCAGATTCCGGCTGTGCCGGTTTTTATTTGTCCGGTCTGCGGATGGCGGAATAGATATTTTTTACATTTTTCAGCACTACATGCGTTCTTGTCGCATCGACGCCCGGAAGGCTCATCACCTGGCGGTGGATTTCTTCGAGTTCGTCGGATGAGTGACAGGAAATGCGGATAATCAAATCAAAATCTCCGGTCTGATAATAGCAGGATACGATGTACTCCAGTTTCTGGATCGCATCTGCAAAACTGTCAAAGAACTTCGGATGCTCCAGGCTGACTTCCATCAGCGCGGTCATCTCATTTCCCGTTTTCTTTTCGTCTACAATAATGGTGTATTCTTTAATCACTCCGGTTTCTTCCATTTTACGGATTCTCTCGATGACTGCAGAAACCGATAAATGAATCTCTTTGCTGATATTGGAAGCCGTCTCGCGGGCATTTTTCTGCAATATCTTCAGAATCTTATAATCAATGGCATCCATGTATTTTTCCTCCCATAAGAATTGACAGGGCTCTTCTTTCCAGATTTTAGCATAAAATTTCCCTGTCACTACCTTTCTATTATATCAAATTTTTCAGATAAGTCCAGTTTTTCCCAAAATATTTTATAGAAAGATTAGAATGCTTCTTTAAATTGCACAGATGCTCCTTTTTTCCTATTCTCCGAAGGTTTCCGCAATATCCTGCATCAGAATGCCGATCCGAGGTGCTGCGGGCACTGCTTTTCACAGCGATAACAGTTGATGCAGTCATCGGCACGTTTGTCCTGACGCTCATACTCTGCACGAACCGCTTCGACGCCTTCCGTCGCTGTCCGGTTGTAAAGCGCAAACAAACCCGGGATGTTGATTTTTACCATGCACGGCATACAGCTCTGACAACCGGTGCAGCAAACCAGAAGTTCTGTTCCATTTTCCTGCATAGGGAAATTCCCCCTTTTTTGCTTTTCCGTTTTTCTATTATAGTACATTTCCCGTTCTGGAACAAGGCTGATCTTTGCGGACATTTTCACGCCCCTTTCACCCTGAATTTTCTCCTTTTTCAGTGTTT
>ENA-OQBT01000552-OQBT01000552.1-human-gut-metagenome-genome-assembly--contig:-NODE-552-length-21916-cov-10.535087_pt1 | contig 21916 bp, 24 predicted proteins | sample MGYA00242749_ERZ504557 | MGnify/ENA primary metagenome ERZ504557 (study PRJEB26092, sample SAMD00036243) | human gut metagenome | host: Homo sapiens | study: EMG produced TPA metagenomics assembly of... | reverse complement strand
GTCTACGCTCCCTTTACACCCAGTAAATCCGGATAACGCTTGCCCCCTACGTATTACCGCGGCTGCTGGCACGTAGTTAGCCGGGGCTTCTTAGTCAGGTACCGTCATTTTCTTCCCTGCTGATAGAAGTTTACATACCGAGATACTTCTTCCTTCACGCGGCGTCGCTGCATCAGGGTTTCCCCCATTGTGCAATATTCCCCACTGCTGCCTCCCGTAGGAGTCTGGGCCGTGTCTCAGTCCCAATGTGGCCGTTCACCCTCTCAGGCCGGCTATGGATCGTCGCTTGGTGGGCCGTTACCCCACCAACTAGCTAATCCAACGCGGTCCATCTTATACCACCGGAGTTTTTCACACTGAGCCATGCAGCTCCGTGCGCTTATGCGGTATTAGCAGTCATTTCTGACTGTTATCCCCCTGTACAAGGCAGGTTACCCACGCGTTACTCACCCGTCCGCCACTAGAAACCAACTAAATCCGCCGAAGCTTCAATAAAAGGTTTCCCGTTCGACTTGCATGTGTTAAGCACGCCGCCAGCGTTCATCCTGAGCCAGGATCAAACTCTCTGATAAAATGTTTGATTCGTTTACTCAAGACAACCGTTTGGCTATCTCTCGTTTTTACTGATTTTGGTTCGTTAGAACCGTTCTTAAAAATGTAAAGAAATTTTCGAGAATCGTATGTGTTTCACTGTTTAGTTATCAAGGTTTGTTTTGTCTGTCTCTCAGACAGCTCGTTTATTTTATCTCATCTCTTTTTGTTTGTCAAGCACTTTTTTAAGTTTTTTTCAAACATTTTTGAGTTAAGATTTTGTTGTCGCTTCGTTGACGACTTGGATACTTTATCATATCTTCTGTCTTTTGTCAACTGCGAATTTCATTTTTCTGAAATTCTTTTTAATTGTTTGTTTTTTAAGAACAATTATTTACGACAGCTCAGTTATATTACCATAGGGTTTTATGCTTGTCAACCATAAAATTCAATTTTTTTAGATTTTCCTGGAAGTTTATCTTAAAGGGACAATTTCTTTTCTTTTATTATCCTATTATCTCCCTGTTTATTATTTATTATATATATGTTTTTTTATAAGTTTCTTCGCTGAGTGCGCTACGCCGGTCGCATTTTCAATGCGGTAAGTGCGAGGGAAGGCGATCTCAGAGTTCCGTAGCCCGAACGCCCTCCCTCGCGCTCCCACCCCGTTGGGCACGGAAGGAGTTCTTCGTTGTTGTGTGTGCTGCGTTGTTGACTTTTGTCTGTATGCTGCGGTACTCAGAGTGGAACGCTGTGCCGATCTGGTCCCTGTATTCTTCAATATTTATGGTGGTACGTTGTGCCGATCTCGTTTCTGTATTCTTCAATATTTATGGTGATACGCTATGCCAATCTCGTCCCTGTATTCTTCGATACTTATAGTGGTACGTTGGGCCGATCTCGTTTCTGGATTCTTCGGTACTTACAATGGTACGCTGCGTCAATCTGGTTCTGGAGATTCTTCGGTACTTATAGGAATATTCTGTACCAATCTGGCATTTCAGGACAGGACGCCCAGTCCGCTTCCGTCACCTGTTCTGGTTTTTTCCTGTCGGCTGGAAGCGTCAGCCAGAGGAAGGTGGCATCGGGCCGGGCTGCTGCCACCTTCCTCTGGCGTCCCTCTCTCCATCCCCCAAAAACTTCTAAAACATCCCCGACTGCATCCACTCCGGCTGATGCTCCATTCTCTGGCGTCCCTCGTCCACATCCACCCCACAAAAACTCAACAGCATCCACAACTACATCCACTCCCGGATCGATGCCACCTTCCTCTGGCGTCCCTCGTCCACATCCAATACTAAGAACAGACTTCAAAAAAAATCTCCCGCACAGACATGAGACTCCGATATTCTCTTTCTCAGGTCTTCCGAAAAAAAATAAAATATATTATACTTATTGACAAGCGGATAAAAACATCCGCCTCTGTTTATAACAAACATCACACAAAAGGAGGTTTTTATCATGGAATACAGACGTTTTGGAAATACGATCTATCTTCGTCTTGATCCGAAAGAAGAGATTCTGGAGGAGATCGGCAAGGTTGCAGAAAAAGAGAACATCCGCCTTGCACAGGTCACAGGCCTTGGCGCCATCAATGATTTCACTGCAGGCGTATACAATACTGTGACAAAGGAATACCACTCTATCCAGTTCCAGGGAGCTTTTGAGATCGTATCCCTCACAGGTACTGTCACACGTAAGGACGGTGACGTTTATCTTCACCTTCATATCGCAGCCGGTGACGAAGAAGGCCTTGTACACGGCGGTCATCTGAACCGCGCCATCATAAGCGCTACTGCCGAGATCCAGATCCAGGTGATCGACGGAGAGATCGGTCGTGAGTTCAGCGATGAGATCGGTCTGAATCTGTTTAAATTCTGATTTTGCCAGAAGGATTCCTTGATTCGGTTAAATACTGCAATTTGGAAATTTCATTATACAAAGGGTGAGACCACACAGCGTAACACTGTCAGCTCACCCTTTTCTTATTCCCAAAAAGCTATACCGGCAAATCACCCACACCTCCCTGATCCAACCTTCTTACATATACATTGACAAATTCCCCCGTTATGATATACTTTGATGATAAAACTATTTTATACTAAAATTATTTAACGAAAGCAAATGAATGTGAGGATCGGATCATTATGAAGAATTTTAAAATCGGTGATAAACTTACGAAATTTCCCCTGATCCAGGGTGGAATGGGCGTTGGCATCAGCTTGGCCGTCTGGCAGGCACCGTTGCAAAGGAAGGCGGGATCGGAATCATTTCCACCGCTCAGATCGGCTACCGGGAAAAGGATTTCGACCGGAATACCGAAGAAGCCAACCAGCGGGCTATCCTGTCCGAGATGAAAAAAGCACGCAGGATTTCTCCTGACGGTATCATCGGCTACAACATCATGGTTGCACTGAAGGAGTACGCATCTCATGTAAAAGCCGCTGTCCATGCCGGCGCTGACCTGATCATCTCCGGTGCAGGACTTCCTACAGAGCTCCCTGCTCTTGTCAGCGGAAGCAAAACAAAGATCGCCCCCATTGTATCAACGGACAAATCTGCAAAGGTTATCCTGAAATACTGGGAAAGAAAGTACAGGCGCACTGCAGACCTTGTGGTGATTGAGGGTCCCCAGGCAGGCGGTCATCTGGGCTTCCACAAGGAAGAGCTGGATTCCTATACACCGGAAGCTACGACAATGAGATCCGAAAGATCGTCCAGACCGTAAAAGGCTATGCCGCAAAATTCGGCACGGAAATCCCAGTAGTAGCTGCCGGTGGCATCGCTACTCACGAGGATGTAAAGCATGTCTTTGATCTTGGTGTGGACGGCGTTCAGGTTGCCACCCGTTTTATCCCAACGGAAGAATGTGACGCAGACATCCGGCTGAAAGAATCCCTGATCCATGCCACAAAGGACAACATCGCCATTGTAAAAAGCCCGGTAGGTATGCCAGGTCGTGCCATTATGAATCCCTTCATGCAGCACGTCATGGCCGGTGAAAAAATCCCGCACAGTCCCTGCCACCACTGCCTTGCCAAATGTTCCCCCGGCGAGATCCCTTACTGCATTACTGACAAGCTGATCGCCGCCGTAAAGGGTGACGTGGAAAACGGTCTGCTGTTCTGCGGAGCAAAGGCTTATATGGCAGATAAGATCGAAACCGTGCACGATGTGATCGCTGATCTGTTTGGCACAGAGCCAGAATGCATCTGACTGTCATAAAGATAAACCTGCGCTGTCAGGCGCACTATACAAAAAGCCCCTGCTTTCATTGCTTTTCGCAGTGAAAACAGGGACTTCTGTTTTTCTACCGGTTATCGATCTTTTCCGGATACATGTCATGCTCTGTCAGACGTTTCCAGGCAATCTCCTCCCATCTGGTTCCGGCCTTTCCGTAATTACAGTAGGGATCAATGGAAATGCCGCCTCTCGGAGTAAATTTCCCCCAGACCTCAATGTATTTCGGATCCATAAGACGGATCAGATCCTTCATAATGATGTTCACACAATCCTCATGAAAATCTCCGTGATTGCGGAAGCTGAAAAGATACAGCTTCAGAGATTTGCTCTCCACCATTTTTTCACCGGGTACGTAGGATATCGTGATCGTTGCGAAATCCGGCTGTCCGGTAATGGGACAAAGGCTTGTAAATTCCGGGCAGTTAAATTTTACAAAGTAATCGTTGTCCGGGTGCTTGTTCAAAAATGTTTCCAGTACCTCCGGAGCATAATTATCCGGATACTTTACTTTCTGATTTCCAAGAAGGGTGATCCCTTCTTTTTCCAGGTTTTCTCTGCTCATATTTTTTTCCTTTCTATAGTCAGGCGGATATTTATAATCCAATCTATCTGTCAAGTGCCGGGTCCTTCACTCCATTGAGACGGAATGCCTCTGCTCTGTCAATACAGGTTCCGCACACACCGCAGGCTTTTCGCCGCCTTCGTAACAGCTCCAGGTCAGTTCATAAGGAACATTAAGCTCCAGACCGGTTTTTACGACCTCTGCCTTTGTGCAGCTGACAAAGGGCGCCTCAACCTTCAGCTGGCCGCCGCTTCCCTGATAGATCGCCTCGTTGATCGCATTGTGAAATGCACTGCTGCAGTCCGGATACGCATTTCCGGCAGCATCATCCGCATGTGCTCCGTAATAGATCACACTGCAGTTTTTTGACAGCGCAATACTTGCTGCCGAGGAAAGAAATAATCCGTTCCGGAACGGCACATAGGTTGAAACCGGTGAGCCATCAGTTTCCTTCAACTGCTCTGCATAGCTTTCGTGAGGGATTTCTCTGTCTGAATGCTTCAGAAGCGAGCAGTCACTGTACCGGAAGATCGGCTCCAGATCCAGATAAAGATGTTCCACTCCGTAATATTCTGCTGTTTTTCCGGCAGCCTCAATTTCTTTTGTGTGCTTCTGTCCGTAAGCTACTGTTAATGCAATTACATTCTCTTTTCCATATTTGTTTACGGCAAGCCCCAGGCAGGTGGTGGAATCCACACCGCCGCTTGCAAGTACAAGTGCTTTCATATCGTTCTCCCTTTCTGCGGTATTTTTTTATGTTGTGATATATTTTCCTGTCATACTCCCCGTTTCTGCGGATCCCAGATCACCTTATGAAGCTGGATCTGAAGCTTTACATCGTTGAGCTTTTTTTCCATAAGGAAATCCACGATCTCCACCGGCTGGATCCTGCCGAAAACAGGGCTGAAGTAAACTGCCGTTTTTCCGACCAGTCTGTACTTTTCCAGGATTTCCAGGGCTTTTTCCATATCTCTGCGGCTGCTGACCACAAATTTCAGCGTATCCTCACTGCCCAGAAGCTCCAGATTGGAAAGGAGCATCTCTTTTTCCATGCCGCTGTCCGGTGTTTTATAATCCATGGTAAAGGATGGACGTTTTTTTAATATATGATAAGGCTTCAGATCCACACTTCCATTGGTTTCAATCTCCACACGCTGCGATGGATCCTCCAGGATTGCCTCGATCAGCTCCTCCATGCCTTTCCGTAAAAGTGGTTCCCCGCCTGTAAGTGTCACATTTTTTACGCCTGTCTCACGGATCCAGGAAAGAATCTCTTCTTTTGTCAGACTTTCACTCTCACATCCCAGCTCATTTGCCCAGCTGGTATCACAATAGCTGCACTGAAGGTTACAGCCTTTAAACCTTACAAAAGCGGCCAGCTCCCCGGCCCGTCTGCCCTCTCCGTTGATACTGACAAATTTCTCTACAACCTGATACGTACTCATAACCCTGCTGCCTCCCTTTCTTCTTCCGATTCCCGGTAAGCCGCACAGTTATTTGGTGTTTCGTAAACAACTGCTCTTTTCACAGAATAACCTTTTTCTTTCATTTTTCTGAAAAAATACTCTGAAAAATTCTCTGCTGTAGGGCGAAAGGGAACCTTCACCAGATGAAATCCTTCTTCGTTCAGTGCTTCCAGGGTTTTTGGACGTAATGTATTTTCTTCATAGATCAGCGTGTGATCCATGGAATCTGCCAGCTCCTTCAGATCCTTTTTCAGATCTCCGAAATCTACCAGCATACCGCGCTCCTGACCGTTTTTCTCCAGTTCACGACTTTCTATCTCAATCTCCACATGCCAGCGATGGCCATGGATGTTGGAACACTTCCCGGTGTAACCGGACAAAAAATGTGCGGAATCGAAATCTGCTTCTGTTTTTAACTGATACATAAATTTTTCCTCCTTCTGGATCTGTCACACCACCCGGATATTTCCATAAATAAGAAAGAATCCTGCTTGCAGGATTCCCGGCCGTGATTCTTCTGTGATCTGCATGTCGGGCGGATATTCGCGATCCGCATTCGCTGCGCAGCTTTAAACCGAATAACTGCTTGATTCGGTTAAAGTAAAAAAAGGCAGACCCACCACGAGTCTGCTTGATTCTCACATCTTCTTCAGCCCTGGTTTTATTTATAGACAGGATGGTACAAACGAACTGTCTTATATTTAATTTGTATGGTATTTCCGGAGATACTGCATCAAACGATAAATCGAACCAGTACAGCGTTTCGTAAATAACTATACCAATCGCGTAGGATGTGGATTCGAGTGTGCAGGTATAAAAACGCAGGCGTAGCGGGCTACGCCGAGGCTTTTATACCTGTGCAATCGGATTCACAGACAAGTGAGTGGTATAGTTATTTCGAAAACGCTGTACTAGATCATCCGCGCTCGCTGCTCACTCATGAGCGCAGCCGCTCCGCAACGATCTATGGGAACTTTCAGCTCCGGAATTACGGTAAATTTCCTGCGGGATTATCTTCTTCCGCAGCACTTCTTATATTTCTTGCCACTTCCGCACGGACACGGATCGTTCGGATAGATTTTTCTTGCAGATGCCGGCTGCATCGGCATTGCTGTCGGCACAAAGCTGTTCGGCATTGCAGTGTGCGGCTTGCCTGTGGCAAACGGCCATACTGCTCCTGAGATCTCATTCGGTGTGTAACCGCGGAATTCCAGCATTCTTGTGTTATTGTTTGCCTCCATGATCAGCTTTGTAAATTTCTCAAGCTGCTCATCGTTAAACTGGATCCCCTTCTGGTTCAGGTTTTCCATGATCGCTGACATTCTGCCATCCATGGAGCATTCTTTGTAAATAAAGAACAGTACCTGATCCTTCACCGCATCAGAAACCTTCATCTCGTCCAGCAGGAATCTGCCCAGTCTCTGGTAAGAAGCAGATTTTGTCGGATAACCGTTTTCGGAATAATCCAGGATCTCATCTACGGACGGAATATAGAATTTCCGTCCACCCTGACGTCTCTCAATATCCTTGTAGATGTTATTGACCAGTGCGGATTTCAGGATCAGCTGATCCTCCGCAAGCTCACAGATGCAGGCCTTCTCCGGAATGATATGATACAGCTCGATGAACCTGTCATATCCGATGTCAAAGCCTTTTCTCTGCTTAAACATCTCATATACTGTCTTCGCCGGTGCAGATACATACAGATAGCTTACCATGACAAGACAATCCTTCAGCCAGTTTACCTGACTGCGAAGTGTCCGGAATTCCGGTGTGTTGATCTGGTCGTAAACAGCTGCAACCTCTGCCGGAACTTCTGCGTAATCATCACTGTAGGAAACAAGGTAGCCCATATCGTTCAGCCACTCCAAAGTACTCCACTCATGCTCTGCAACATGGAAGCATTTTCTCTGAATAGCTGCCTCAAAAGCCAGTACTTCCTGATCGTCTGCTACGAGGAAGCTTGCTTTCATAACCTCCGGTTTAAGAACCTCTGCGGCAACCTTTGCGGCGATCTCTTCCTGTTCCATTCCCTTGCAGTGAAGTCCAAGCTCACCTGCAATGCTGAGAAGGTCTTCTTTACGATAGGACATAAGGAAATCTTTTACTGTAGGATTTCTTCTGCTGCCTGTGGCTGCCTCATCTGCTTTTGCAGCTCTGGCAGCTGCCTCTACTGCTGCTACTGTTGCAGCAATGTCCTCAGATGCTTTGACTGTTTCCGCCTCTGTCTCAACTGCTGCAGTGCATTCCAGCTCCGGTGCCTCTGTCCAGTACGGATCATCCTCACCCTTTACTTCTTTTACAATAGAAGGAGCTTCTGCTGTTCCCTCGTCTTTCTTCTCAATGTCAACTCTGTATTCCGGGGCTTCCTTATCCGCACCATACTGACGGAAAGTAAACCATTTCTCGGAATCCATAAGCTCTGCAGTCTCTGTCTCGCCTGCATTTAATAATGTGAAATTATTCTTTGCTTCTCCGTCACCATTCTCACGGATCTGTAATTTTTTCTGAAAAAATTCAATCTCATATAGGCTGCCTGACGGATACTGAACCAGTTTTTCAAGCATGGCTGCCATATTTGCAAATGTAACGTCAGCCGCAACAGTACAACGTCTCCATACCGGCGGTTTCGTTCCTTTTCTTGTGATTTTTAACTGATAAAACATTCCTGTGTTCCTCTCCTGTAAATATATACCGGATCAGGAGACATACACAGCTCCTGACCCGGCGTAAGCAACTTCCCCTATGTTATACAAAAACAGGGAAATTGTCAATATTTGAGAGGCTTCTACAACACAATATCATATTTCTCAACCTGGATCACAGCATTTCCGTCACTGTGAAACAGAATCTCATCTGCTTCCACTGGTGTTGGGATCACGGTAGTCGCAGTTTTGCTTCCATCATTGATAAAAAGCTCTATGGAGCTTCGATCCAGGATAAAACGCAGCTTCAGATTTTGTCTGTCATCTGTGATCTGGAGCTTTCTTGTACATACAACATCACGCTGCACCCCGCTCCAGGTTCTGTCGATCTCCAGTATCTGTCTTTTTCGATCATAGGTAAAGACCGTTGTATATTCTTCATTGCGTGCAAGCTCGATCCGGAACTCATTGTACACATCCAATGCTTCCTGATTTTGATTTCCGGAGTTCCTGCTTCCATCCATGATGCCATCTGCGTTCTGCAGTTCCACAGTCAGATCGATCATTCGGCCACGGACGCCTTCAAGGCTTAAGCTCTCACCCACTTTTACATTCTCATAGCAGCAACGGTTTTTCCGATAATTCTCAATTTCCCGGACCGGCTTCTGCCAGATCTTTCCGTCACGATATTCCAGCTCTCTCGGAAGAGTCATCATTCCCTGCCATCTCTGCTTTTCCTTGATCACACAGCTATCCCAGGATTTCATCCAGGCGATCATCACTCTTCTTCCATCCGGAAGAAGGGTTGTCTGCGGCGCATAAAAATCAAGTCCGTAGTCCAGACTTACCGGTGCGTCTTTTTCAAATGTATGTTTTTCGCTGTCATAATCTCCCGTAAAATATAGAGAATTATGTCCATTATGAAACTCATACCCTTTTGCCCGCATATGCTGCGGAGAACAGATCAGCACATGTTTATCCCCGAGCGGAAAGAAATCGGGGCATTCCCACATAACACCGATTTCTCCTGTGGAGTTCTCCGCAAGAATTGTTTCAAATTTCCATTCTTTCAGATCTTTACTGGAAAACAGAACTACCTGTCCAGGAATTTCTTCGCTGCGGCATCCTACGAGCATATAGTACGTTCCGTTATCTTCCCATATCTTCGGATCACGGAAATCAACTCTGCTGCATTTTTCCGGAAGCATATCACCGGTGACTACCGGATTTTTCTCTGCTTTTACATAATCTTTTCCGTCACCCCAGGCAAGGCACTGGTTCTGCCGGATTTCTTCTTTTCCATCAGGCAGCTTTTCTGTTGTAACTCCTGTGTAGATCAAAGCCTGTTTTCCATCCACTTCAATAGCACTTCCGGAAAAGCATCCCTCTCGATCATATTCCTGATCCGGTGCAAGCGCTGCTGGAAGCTGCTCCCATCTGATCATATCCTCTGTCACACTGTGGCCCCAATGCATAGGGCCCCAGTCACGGCTGTAAGGATGATACTGGTAAAAAAGATGTACCTTTCCTTTAAAAACAGAAAATCCATTGGGATCATTGATCCAGCCAACCGGTGCAGATACATGAAAGGCCGGTTTCTCTTCCTGTGGGATATTTTTTGCTTCCTCTATTTCATAAAGACGTGCTTTTTCAAGTTTTTCACTCATACTCTGCTCTCTCTTTCTTTTTTATGTTTCTGACCGGTATCTTTTTCTGTTTTTATTTCTCTGTCTCACCAAGAGACTTCTGATACTGGTCAAAATATTTCTGTTTGATCGCCAGATAATCAGACAGTCCATACTGCTCCATCTTTTTCAGATAGGAATCCCATTCTTTATCGATGCCGCCATTCAGGATCCAGTCTGCTTTTTTCTGTTCCGCATACTTCTTAATGTCCGTGTCATACTGAGATACCTTATTGGTATCATCAATACTCATAAATACATTCGGATACACATATTTACTGTTCATATCCTTAAGATATGTTTCGTGCATATTGTCGAGACGCCATTTTGCATCTGCCGGCTCTGTTACATATACATCGTAATAATCGTTAAGTATTGCCAACGGTCCGTTTACAGACTGTGCTTCACGAACCTCTACCGGAGAGGCTTCTCCCAGATCCATATGTTTCAGCATCTGACCACCCTCTGCATTCTCGGACATCTCAAAGATATTAAATGAATCTTTTTCTCCGTAAGTACCCCAGTTATTCTGCGGAGACTGGATCGGTGCATACATCTGATCGATCCAGGCTGCTGCCAGTGCCGTATTCCGACAGCTTGTAGTCAGAACGCAGCGTCTCTGTCAAAGCCACTGGTTTCACTGTTATTCTGTCTTGTGATATTTACAAGGCCATCCGGACCGGCCAGCGCCGGGAGCATTACATAATCTTCATTGTTATCAATATTTGCAATATCCCAGGTAAAACACAGACCATATCTGTGGTTCTTACCTTTTGCAACATAAGTTGACCATTCCTGGGTAAAAGCCTCCGGATCCACCAGATTTTCTTCTACCAGCTGATGAAGCCACTGGATGCCTTCTTTATAACCTTCCTGTACAGTTGTATAAATAACAGTTCCATCATCTTTCACTGCAAAATGATCACCGGTGTCACCATATCCTTCTCCAAATCCGTTGAGCAGAATTGCCGGATCCTGATCACCGTTATTGATAATAAAGGACATCGGGATCACATCACCCTCAATATCAAATTCTTGTTCCAGTTTATCTGCATTGTCGCGGAAAGCGATCAGAACCTGTTCCAGTTCCTCAGTTGTATTCGGAACCTCCAGCTTCAGATAATCCAGCCATTTTTTATTAATGTAGGGAATATCTCCAATTGCCTGAATAGCCTCTTTTCCCTCACCAAGCTGTTCGATCCATGGGAAAGAATAAATGTGTCCGTCCGGTGCTGTACACATTGTTCTGTATTCCGGGTATTTTTCAAATACAGCCTGAAGATTCGGCATGTATTTATCAATGAGATTTTCTACCGGAATAATGATTCCCTGTTTGGCATAACGAAGAAGATCATAATCACTCATCCCTGCGTTAAAAAGTCCATCCGGAAGATTTCCGAACTGTGCCAGCGCCAGATTTTTTTTGTCATCAAACTGATCCGATACAAAACAGGTCCAGTCAATGTGGACATTGGTCTGCTTTTCCAGTCTTTTAAAAATCGTTCTTTCATTAGGTTCCTGTGTAGATGTTGCAGGTGCACTGGTAATAAAAGACAGCTCTGCTTTTTCTTTCAGAGGAAAGGACACATCTTCTACCGGGATATCCGGATCTGTTTCTGCTTTCATGTGTTCTTTTCCGTTTCCACATCCGGCACTGCATACCATTATAATTGCAGAAAGCCCGATTGCCAATAATGCCTTCATTCTTTTTTTCATCATTATCAACCTCCTGTCATCAGCCTTTTACAGAACCAACCATAATGCCCTGGTCAAAATATTTCTGGAAGATGGATACATGATCAGAAGCGGTAAACTTGATACAATGATCGTAGCATATTTCAGAAGTTCCGCTACCTTTGCCATCTGTGCAGTACTCTGGATATCTGCGATCATTCCGGGCTGCGGTGTATTCTGTACAAGGATGGAACGAAGTACCAACTGCAATGGCTGCAGTTTCGCATCATTCAAATAAATCATAGCGTCAAAATAACTGTTCCACATTCCTACAAAGGACCACAGTGCAAGTACTGCGATGATCGGTTTGCATACCGGCATCATAATCTTGAAAAAATGCTCAATTTCCGTGGCACCGTCAATGGCAGATGCCTCTCTGAGCTCCTTGGGGATAGACTGATAATAGGTTCTGGCAAGGATCATGTTCCAGACATTAAACGCACCCGGAAGCAGGATTGCCCAGATTGTATTTACCAGATGCAGCTGATTGATCAGGATAAAAGTCGGGATCATTCCTCCACCGAAAAACATAGTGATGAGAAAAATAACATTGAAGAAATTTCTTCCCACAAATTCTTTCTTGGACATGGGATATGCTGCCAGCAGAGTTACCAGAACTGAAATAATGGTAAACACCAGGGAATAAAAAAATGAGTTTGCAAAGCCTCTCCAGATCATATTATTTTCAAGAACTCTGCGGTACGCATCGATCGTCCACTTCCGCACATCAAGGCTGACCCCCTGGCTGTTCAGCACATTCGGATCCATAAAAGATGCGATCACAACATATAAAAGCGGAACCAGAATGGAAAGTACAAATGCACCCAGAAGTACGTATCCGATTCCTAAAATGGCTTTGTCAGATGCCGAATATTTCTTTTTCTTTGCTTTTGCCATAACAGCACCTCCTATAATCCCTCTCCGTCATTCAGTTTCTTGACTACCCAGTTTACAAAGATCAAAAGAATTACATTGATCACTGAATTAAACAGCCCCACTGCTGTAGAATATCCATAGTCTCCATTCAGAAGACCGATTCTGTATACATAAGTAGAAAGAATCTCAGATGCAGGGAGGTTCATATCTGTCTGCAGTGCATATGCTTTTTCAAAACCAATGCTCATAATATTTCCGGCCTGAAGAATAAACTGGATCACAATGATGTTTTTAATAGCCGGAAGCTGTACATACCAGATCTGCTGCAGGATATTTGCTCCATCCACCACTGCTGCCTCTTCCAGATCCTTACTTGCATTGGCAAGTGCTGCTGTATACATAATGGACGCCCATCCGGCTGTCTGCCATATTCCGCTGGCTATGTAGATCGTGCGGAACGCCGCCGGCATGGTCATCCAGTTGGCATCAGAACCGATCAGTTTATTCAGCGGACCTACCGGTGAAAGAAACATACGAACCATACCACAGAGTACGATAACGGAAATAAAATTCGGCGCATAGATCAGAAGCTGAATTTTTTCCTGATCCCGGCTCTCCGGATCTGATTCAGAAGAAGTGCCAGGATGATCGGAATCGGAAATCCCCACAGCAGTCCGTAAATACTCAGTTTCAGAGTGTTCACAAGATAATTCATAAAATCCGGTGATGCCAGAAATCTCCGGAAGTATTCCAGTCCTACCCATTTGCTTCCAAATACACCATCAATGACATTGTAGTCCTCAAAAGCGATCAGTACGCCACCCATGGGCACGTATTTGAAGATGATCGTCAGAAGAAGTGCAGGCAGCAGAAAAAACACATACAGCTGCCAGTTCTTTTTCACATACTGAAGCTTTTCTGCGGCAGTTCTTTTTCCTGCCGGAACAGCTTTCGCAGAACCTTTTTTCATTCTCTTTTCCTCCCTTTTTTGTTCTTTCGTCCTTGTTTAGTAACCGGTAAAGTAACCGGTTACTTTATAATTTGATACTACTATATGCCATAGCTTCTGTCAACCTTTTTTGTTAATTTATTCAAAAAAAAGTAACCGGTAACTTAACTGGTTATTTTTTTGTTGCTATTTAACGTCTGTATTGTTATACTTAATTATATCAATCCAATTAATTATATCAATCCAATCATCCTGTATGGTCTGCAGATTTCTCTTATATAATTGCATCTGCATTCCGTATCATAACTTTCTGCTGTTAAAAGGAGAATATTTTTTTATGGCTAAAAAACAGGTAACATTTGCCGATATTGCAGAATACACGGGTTTTTCCAAGACCACGATCTCGAGATATTTCAATCATCCGAATTCTCTGACTCTGGAAAATCAGGAAAAGATCGCAAAAGCCTTGATGAGCTCGGCTACAGAAAAAACAAGCTTGCCAGGTTCTTGCCAATGGAAAAAGCGAATTTGTAGGGATCATTGTCCCGAACCTTTATCTTCATTATTATTCCGAAATGCTGACACAGCTTCTTCGAAGTTACTCCGACTATCATTACAAATTTCTGGTTTTTGTCAGTGATGGCGGCCCGGAGAAAGAAATGCAGTATCTGGACGAGCTGATGGCTTATAAGATTGAAGGACTTATTGTTCTCAGCCATACTCTTTCCTCTGAAAAACTGGCTTCCTATAATATTCCTGTGATCGCCATTGAACGGGAAGCAGAACGTATATGCAGCGTTACAACAGACAATTACATGGGCGGCATGCAGGCTACTTCTCTGCTGATACGTAATCAGTGTGATGTACTGATCCACATCAATGTCCATGTACCTGAGAATATTCCGGCTTATGACCGTATCCGTGCCTTTGAGGAAACATGTCGGGAATATCATGTTCCTTATGAACTGAACCTTACTGTTTCCGGCGATTCCTATCAGGAGCTTTTTGAACAGATGCGTGTGATCTTTCAGGATATTGACAGTAAATATTCCGGTCAGAAAAAAGGCATATTTTTATCCAATGATACTTACGCAAATATATTTCTCAATCTGATCTTCCAGAAATATAACTGTCTGCCGGATGAATATCAGATCATCGGATTCGATAATTCACCCATTGCTGCGGAGTCCATCATTCCGATCACTACTATCGGACAGCAGATTGATGTGATCGCACAGACTACCATGGAACTGCTTGTGGAACAGATGAACGAAATGAAAAAAAGAAAACCGGCACCGCTTCAAAAACCGATCCACAAAAAGATCACTCCTGTTCTGATACGACGACAGACAACAGGAGAGTGAAAATACTTACATAAATATCTATTCAGGGAGGAAATCATGAAAAAAGATCAGGAAATTTTTCAGGAACGCTTAAACCATCATCACGACGAGCTTCGATGGCTGTACACAGAGCTTTATCACAATGACGATATGTTTGCAGAGCTCTGCGACCAGATGTACCAGTATTTTACAGCACGCCGCCGCGCTCTCAAAAACCGCGATCTCGAAAGAGAAAAAAATCCGGACTGGTTCCGCCAGAAGGATATGCTGGGCATGATGCTCTATATTGACAATTTTGCCGGCAACATCAAGGGAGTTTCTGACAAGCTTCCATATCTTAAGGAATGCAACGTGAACTGTCTGCATCTGATGCCGTTCCTGGATACCCCGAAGGGCCGCTCCGACGGTGGTTACGCAGTAGCCGACTTCCGCAAAGTCCGCCCGGACCTTGGTACCATGAAGGATCTGGCTGCCCTTGCAGATAAATGCCACAAAAACGGAATGAATCTGTGTATGGATTTTGTTATGAACCACACTTCCGAGGATCATGAGTGGGCCAGAAAAGCACGCCAGGGTGACGGCGAATATATGAGCGTTATTTCTTCTACAACAACCGTGAGATCCCGGACGAGTACGAAAAGACCGTACCACAGGTATTCCCAACCACTGCTCCGGGGAACTTTACCTGGCTTCCGGATATCGGTCACTATGTCATGACTACCTTTTATCCGTACCAGTGGGATCTGAACTACGGCAATCCCCGTGTTTTCAATGAGATGATGTACAACTTCCTCTTCCTTGCAAATCAGGGAATGGATGTGATTCGTATCGATGCGGTTCCGTATATCTGGAAGGAGCTGGGAACTCCCTGCCGTAACCTGAGGCAGGTGCATACGATTGTTCGTATGATGCGTATGATCGCTGAGATCGTCTGCCCAAGTGTTGTACTTCTGGGTGAGGTTGTTATGGAGCCGGAAAAGGTTGTTCCTTATTTCGGAACCGTAGAGAAGCCGGAATGCCATATGCTTTACAATGTAACAACCATGGCTACAACCTGGAACAGTATTGCCACCCGTGATATCCGCCTTCTTAAAAAACAGATGGACATTGTAAACAGCCTTCCGAAGCAGTACACCTTCCTGAATTATCTCCGCTGTCATGACGATATCGGCTGGGGACTTGATTTCGCCACCCTGAAAGAATGGGGCATGGATGAGCCTCCCATAAGCGTTACCTGAATGATTTCTTTACAGGAAAGCATCCGGGAAGCGACAGCCGCGGAGAGCTCTATAATGATGACCCTGTAACTCAGGATGCCCGTTTCTGCGGAACTACTGCTTCCATGTGCGGGATCGAGGCTGCCCTTTTTGAAAAAGATGACGAGAAGCTGAAAAGGGGTATCCGTGAGGATCTGATGCTTCACGCATATATGCTTACCCAGTCCGGGATCCCGATGCTTTACAGCTCCGATGAAATCGGACGTCTCAATGATTATTCCTATAAAGAGGATCCTGATAAGGCAGCAGATTCCCGCTATATCCACCGTGGTGCTTTCCAGTGGGAGCTTGCCGGAAAAAGAAAATCCAAAGCCTCCGTTGAGGGACAGATCTTCCAGACTCTGGACCGCATGGAACAGATCCGCAGCCAGGAATCTGTTTTTGATAAGGACTGTGACGTGTATACATACGATGTTCATGATGACAGCATTCTCTGCATCCTCCGCCAGAAAGGAAACGAACGTTTCATCGGAATCTTCAACTTCAGTGACAGCGAAAAAACTGCCTGGATGCAGGAGGAAGGAACCTTCCGCGATCTTATTACCGGACAGACACTGGAACTTAAGGACGTAGAGCTTCCGGCTTATGGATTTATGTGGTGTAAGAGGATATAATCATCCTGTGGCAGTTTCCAGGATCATGAGATCACTGACTTACCTTTAATTTGTTATTCTTGTAAATAAAAAAGACGCGGACTTACGGATCGATATATTTCGTTCATTAACAACTCAGTAAATGAACGAACCTGTCAATCCGGGTCCACGCCTTTTTATTATGTAATATCTTTATTTTTTATAAGCTGTTCTGACATTCAGAAATTACTTGCAGAGCTCCTCTGCCATTGCATCGATCTCTGCCACATTCTCATCGCTGAGGGAGGACATGATCTTTACATTGTTCTCAAGCCATGTGATATTTTTGCTCTTCTCGAACATTCCTTTCATGACTTTGGCTGCAGTCGGTGCCCAGCTTCCGTTCTCAATGAGGCCGATGGTGCGGTTCTGGTAATTACGTTCTGTCAGGTTCTCAATGAATGTACGCATAAACGGGAATGCTTCTCCGTTGTATGTAATGCTGGCCAGTACCAGCTTGCCGTAGCGGAAAGCGTCTTCCACTGCCTCTGCCATGTCTTCTCTTGCAAGATCGCAGACAACAACCTTCGGGCAGCCCTTTTCTTCCAGCTTCTGTGCAAGAAGCTCTGCTGCTTTCTTTGTATGTCCGTATACAGATGTGTAGGCGATCATTACGCCTTCGCTCTCTACTTTATAAGAAGACCAGATATCATATTTCTCCAGATAATGTCCAAGATTTTCGGTAAGGATCGGTCCGTGAAGTGGGCAGATGGTCTGGATATCAAGAGTTGCTGCTGCCTTGAGAAGCTTCTGTACCTGCGGACCGTATTTTCCGACGATTCCGATATAGTAGCGACGTGCTTCGCGGTCCCAGTCCTCTTCTACATCGAGAGCTCCGAATTTGCCGAAGCCATCAGCAGAAAACAGCACCTTGTCTGTGCTGTCATATGTAACCATGACCTCCGGCCAGTGAACCATCGGTGCAAATACGAAGGTAAGGACATGTTTTCCAAGTGTCAGGGTGTCACCGTTGGCTACCACCAGCTTCTTTCCCTCCAGGTTCATTCCACGGAAGAAATTCTCCATCATGGTAAAGGTCTTTGTGTTGGCAACAACAGTTGTATCCGGGTATGCTTTCATGAAATTCTCAATATTTGCTGCATGGTCCGGCTCCATATGCTGAACTACAAGATAATCCGGTTTCGCACCATCCAGAACTTCTGCAACTTTTCCCAGCCACTCTTCTGTGAAGCCGGCATCTACAGTGTCCATAACTGCGATCTTCTCATCTTTGATCACATAGGAGTTGTAGGACATTCCATTTGGTACTACATACTGTCCCTCGAACAGGTCTACCTGATGATCGTTTACGCCTACATAATAAATATCATTTCCGATTTTCATTGTATTGGTTTCCTCCTTAGTCTGCTGTATTTTATTTTTCCAATATTTCTGAAAATACTTTCTTATTGCTCTCATTTATTATATCATTGTTCGTACTGAAATCAATGTAGAATCTATAAATAAAAACAAACCTCTGCGCCTGGTGAAAGAGCCATTTTCCCCTCTTTACAAACCTATTTCAACATAGTATTGTATACCTTGGATGAAGGATTTTTTTATAATTTTTTATGAGGTAAACTATGTGTGAAAATGAAAAAAAGAAAACGCATTCCATTGAGATGACCTCCGGTTCTCTCTGGAAAAATCTCCTCCTTTTCAGCCTTCCCCTGATGGGGTCACAGGTGTTGGAGGTTCTTTTTAACTTAAGTGATGTTGCGGTTGTGGGGCGATTTGCAGATTATATGGCACTTGGAGCAGTTGGTTCCACAACTCTGCTGGTCACTTTATTTACCGGAATCCTGATCGGCATGGGCGCCGGAGTCAATGTTCGTGTAGCACACGAGCTTGGTGCCGAAAACAGAAAGGGTACCGAAGAAACGATCCATACATCTCTTCTTCTCTGTGCCATTGCAGGACTTCTGGTCTGTGTCGTCTGTCTTCTGTTTTCCGGACAGATGCTGTCCATGATGAATACGAAACCGGAACTGATGGAGCAGGCTGTTTTATATATGAAGATTTATGCTCTGGGTATGCCGGCCATGGCTGTATACAATTTCGGTAACGGCGTATTAAGTGCCCGCGGCGATACGAAGCGACCACTGATCTATCTTTCCATTGCCGGAGTGATCAACGTTCTTCTGAACCTGTTTTTCGTTATCGTCTGTCATATGGCCGCCGCAGGTGTGGCAACTGCCAGCGCGATCGCCCTGTATATATCCGCTGCTCTGGTAATGATCCACCTCCTCCGGAGAAAAGACGAATGCAGGGTATCCCTGCGTAAACTCCATCTTCACCCAAAGGCCTGTAAAGCAGTACTGCTTCTTGGTATTCCCACAGGTCTGCAGAACGGAATTTTTGCCATTGCAAATCTGTTCGTACAGGCCGGCGTCAACTCCTTCGATGCAGTCACAGTTTCCGGAAATGCCGCCGCTGCAAATGCAGACTCCCTGATCTACAACGTCATGTTCGCCTTCTATACTGCATGCGCAAGCTTCATCGGTCAGAACTGGGGTGCCGGAAATAAAAAACGTATGCTGAAGACTTATGGGATCAGCCTTACATATGCTTTCATCGCAGGCGCGATCCTTGGTGGACTGCTTCTTGTTTTCGGCCCGCAGTTTTTGTCACTGTTTGCCACAGAACCGGCCGTCATTGATGCCGGCATGGAAAGGATCCGGATCATGGGCTTCAGCTATGCCTTCAGCTGTTTTATGGATTGCAGCATCGCCGCTTCCCGTGGCATTGGAAAAAGTATCCCACCGACCATCATCATTATTCTGGGATCCTGTGTATTCCGTGTCATCTGGTTCTATACGGTGTTCGCACACTTCCAGACCATTTCCTCGCTTTATCTCCTGTATATTTTCTCATGGGGAATTACAGGCTTTGCGGAGGTTCTGTTCTTTGCTGTAAGCTTCCGGAAAATCCGGGCCTGAAACTTCAAATATATAGCGCCAGACGAAGCATTGATCTGGCGCTTTTTTTATATCTTTTTCGTGTTTTATGTACATTTGTCTTTACAAGGCGGACATGATTGTATATAATTATCCTGTTGTGCTTTTACATGATGCAGTAGTAGCAGTTTAGAACGATCAGCCCTTTACACCGGATCGTTGCTTTGCGGCTCAGCATTTTTCAGCACACCCACACAATAGGAAAGAGGAAACTAGTTATGAAAAACCTGATTCAAAAATGGAACAGCATCAACCTGATCAAGCGTATCATCTGCGGTCTGATCGTTGGTATCATTCTCGGACTTGCGATTCCCAAGGCATCTGTGATCTCCATTCTCGGTGATCTGTTCGTCGGTGCTCTCCGTGGAATTGCTCCGCTTCTGGTGTTCTTCCTGGTAATGAGCTCTCTGTGCCACATGGGAAAAGGCCAGAAAACAAACATGAAACTTGTTGTTGTACTTTATCTTCTGGGAAATGTACTCTCAGCACTGGCAGCTGTGATCTCCAGCCGCCTGTTCCCGATCATGCTGACTTTTTCCGAAAATACAAATACTTCCGACGTCACTCCGCCAAGCGGTGTTGCAGAGGTCCTCAAAAACCTTCTGATGAACATTGTTTCCAACCCGGTTGACGCACTTGTCAACGCCAACTATATCGGTATCCTTGCATGGGCCATCATCTTCGGTATCGCACTGAAGGCCGCAAACGAAACTACCAAAACTGTCATCGAAAACATTTCCGATGCAACCTCCACGGCCGTAAGATGGATCATCAGCCTTGCTCCATTTGGTATCATGGGCTGATCTTCACAACCATCTCCGAGCAGGGACTTGGCGTACTGTTAAGCTATGGCCGTCTGATCTGTGTACTGGTGGGAACCATGCTCTTTGTTGCACTGGTGATCAACCCGATCGTTACTTTCATCTGCACACGCCAGAATCCGTATCCGCTGGTTCTGCGCTGCCTGAAGGACAGTGGTATCACAGCCTTCTTCACAAGAAGCTCTGCCGCCAACATTCCGGTAAACATGGAGCTGTGCAAGGATCTCGGACTTGATGAGGATACCTACTCCATCTCCATCCCTCTTGGTGCGACCATCAACATGGGTGGTGCAGCGATCACCATTTCCATCATGGCTCTGGCTGCTGCACATACACTTGGTATCAGCGTAGACTTCCCGACCGCCTGATCCTCTGCATCCTGGCTGCTGCAAGTGCGGCTGGTGCTTCCGGTGTTGCCGGCGGTTCTCTTCTTCTGATCCCGATGGCCTGCAGCCTTTTCGGAATCCCCAATGATGTTGCCATGCAGGTAGTTGGTGTCGGTTTCATCGTAGGTGTGATCCAGGATTCCTGTGAGACAGCACTGAACTCTTCCACAGACGTACTTTATACAGCATGCGCCTGCAGGATCAGAAAGAATAAATGATCACACTTATAAACCGTCAGGCGGATATCCATGATCCGCATCTGAGTCAGGCAGATATTCGTAATTGAAGCAGGGGACTCCCTTGATTCGGTTAAAAAGAGCAGATCTTCCGTATTTGGAAAATCTGCTTCTTTTTTGGCTTAGCCCTCAGTTCCTGCAATATCTGCCCCATTTGACACTCCCCACAGCTAAAGCAGGGGGATTCTTGCTTCTCCCACTACTGCATTGGCAAACACCTTACGGTACTGCAATGTCTTACACAGTGTCCACAAGCTATATTTATACTGTTCCCGTATGCCCTACGGTACAGTTTTTATCTTTATGCAGACTGCATCTGCAGTCCTTTTTTCAGAATATTGATACTTGCATTCGTATCCCGGTCATGAACCGCATGGCATTTGGGACACTCCCAGATACGAATGCCCAGATTTTTTATCCGTGGATTTCTGTAGCCACAACAGCTGCAGGTCTGACTGCTCGGATACATCGTTGGTACTCTGTGAATTTCATTTCCATACCAGCCAGCTTTATATTCCAGCATTTCAAAAAATTTTGCCCAGGAAACACTCGCTATCGATTTTGACAGTTTAT
>ENA-OQBT01000551-OQBT01000551.1-human-gut-metagenome-genome-assembly--contig:-NODE-551-length-21928-cov-4.767579_pt1 | contig 21928 bp, 25 predicted proteins | sample MGYA00242749_ERZ504557 | MGnify/ENA primary metagenome ERZ504557 (study PRJEB26092, sample SAMD00036243) | human gut metagenome | host: Homo sapiens | study: EMG produced TPA metagenomics assembly of... | reverse complement strand
GTTCTGATTGAAAGAGAAGAGAGCTGCCGGTACAAAATGGGGCGAAACAATCCCGACGATGTAGAAGGGATTCTGTATACCAACGGAGATCTTGAGATTGTAGGGACAGGAAGTGTCCGCACTTACAAATCAGGGGCATTGCCATGGAAAGATGATACAGTACAGAGATTAACCTGGATCGACCCGAATGCAGAACCGGAGAGTTTAGATTATTGGTTTTCAGGTAATACGGATTACATAGAAACCTTGTGTCGGATTCCAGATACCGTAAAAAGTATGGTGGAAACCTTTAAGGGATGTACAAGTATGCAGAGTATGCCGGATCTTTCTGGAGCTGTTGGGCTGGAAGATATCACCTCTTGTGCAGAGGGGTGTATTTCCCTCGAAGAAAGTACAGAATTGCCGGGAAATATTAAACTGGCATCCAGAGCTTTTTACGGTGATACCGCGCTGATCCGCGGGGTTGATACAAGTGCTTGTGTAAAACTCGAAAATATGCAGGCCATGTATTCTGGCTGCACTGTCTTAGCAGAGGTTCAGATTCCGGATAGCGCAAAGGATATTTCCAACATCTGCGAAGGAGATGTGAATTTAAAAACAGCAGAAATCCCGTCATCGGCAGAAAAAATGGATAGCAGCTTTTCCGGTTGTGTTGCGCTGGAAACATTAGAGGGGGATATTCCATCTTCCTGTACGAGCTTGGGAAATGCTTTTTCAGGCTGTAAATTTCTGACAGGGGATCTTATGGTTCATTGCACGAGCAAAACATCTCTTTCCAGCGCTTTCAGCGGGGCAGCAACGACCGGAAATGGTTTGAACGTAAATTTGTCCTATGATTCAGGAAAATGGCAGGAAACGGTAAATACGGGTATCTACGGAACAAGCAAAAGTGCTTCGGAGATTTTACAAAGCTTAAAATCATCGTTAGAAGGATCTTTAAGCAGCGGAAGCCATATTACAGTAACGATCAATGAATCAGAAGAAGAAACAAAAGAGTGAAAGATATGAACATGGAGATCAAGGATTTTTACAAAAAGTATAATTTGAACAAATACACGTTCGCTCAAATAGCCGGAGTTGGGGCTGAATCTCTGATTAAACTTGAGGAGGGTAAGCAGATCCGTCAAGGCACGATGGAACGGATTGATCAGGCAATGCTGATCATCAAGATGGGTGAGTACATAAGACCTAGATATGACAGTTATAAAGGCAGACATAACGTATTGTACAGAGCTGAATTTCAATCTAAAGTGCATATTTACATGGAGTCGGTCAAGAAAATAGTCGCAAAAGGAATTTGAGGAAAAATCTCTAGCAAATAATAAATGCAATCCATGAAATAGCAAAAATCCGCTTGTAATTACAAGTGGGGAAAGGTAAAATGGTATTAACATGAAAGAGAATGAGAGAGAGGGAGGAAACAACGTGGACAGCAGAATGGAACATTTTAAGGATGTCATTAAAATTCGCTTTCCGGATTTTGATCTTGTATCCCTTGATTGGAGCGAACTGGATGAATTTTACAAAGATCATCCGGAAGAGATTCCGATCGAAAACGAATTTGTTGGTTATCGGGCAGATGGTGATGTGGTCGAAGACTTTAAAGGTAATTTGTATCTGATTCTTTGTGATCCGGGTATGCATCCGATCGGAAGCAGCGTCATGAGACAATCCGAACTGGATGGGGCTGTAAAACTTGGAAAACGGATTGTCTACGTAGACGAGCTGCTGGATCATATACCGGAATCATCACCTTATGTCGAAAATTAACACAAAAACAAGAAAATGAAATCCGTGTCAATCATTGACACGGAGAGAAAGGATAAAGAATATGAGAAAAAAATTAGCGATGGTAGTTCTTGGCCTGAGCCTTGCAGTAGGCGCACCGGCCGCAAATGATCTGTTCCCAGCAACAGCCGCGCAAACGGTAGAAGCTGCAGTTCAGACCGGTTGGGTCAAAGAATCTGGGAATTGGTATTTTTACAAGGACGGTACAAAACAGACCGGCTGGCAGACCTGGGATGGAAAACGTTATTATTTGAATGCAGATGGAACCATGAAAGCAAATGAGTGGATGATTGATACGGATGGATCGATCTATTACTTCCGGAGCTGGGGCGGCGCTTATAAGAGCTGCAAGGCGAGAATTGATGGAAGAAGCTATACGTTTGATGACAACAGCAAGATGCAGGGATCTCAGTGGATCGTAAAAGGCGGAAAATGGTATCTGGCGAAAAATGGAAAGATGGCAACCGGCTGGCAGACTTGGGACGGAAATAAATATTATCTGAATGCAGATGGAAGTATGAGATGCAATGAGTGGAGACTGGACGATACAGGAAAAATCCGTTATCTCTGCAGTTGGGGCGGTGCTTACAAGAACAGATCAGCAAAGATCAATGGCCGTTCGTATACGTTTAACAGTGCTGCGGAAGTAACCAATATGCAGTGGGTTGTTCTGGATGGTCAGTGGAAGTTGGTCAAAAACGGAAAGATGGCAACCGGCTGGCAGACCTGGGACGGAAATTGGTATTATCTGAATGCGGATGGAACTATGAAAGCAAATGAATCTTTCAAGGATGGCGGAAAAACCTATTTCTTCCGTAGCTGGGGTGGTGCTTATAAAAACTGCTGGATAACTTCTGGCGGAAAGAAATATTATTTGCACGATAACTGTGCTGCATATCAGAACGAATGGTTGAAGATCGGCGGAAAATGGTATTGGTTCCTGGAAGACAGCACGATGGCAGTGAGTACCAGCTTTACATATAAGGGAAACCTGTATTTTGTTGATGAAAGTGGTGATATGCTGTCAAGCTGCTGGAAAGAGGTGAACGGAGCCAAATATTATCTGCGTAGCTGGGGTGGTGCGTGCCATGACATGCAGATGAAGATTAATGGAAAAACCTATTATTTCGGTTCTGACAGTAAAATGGTAACGGATCAGACGATAAACGGAAATTATTACGGTAAAGATGGAGCATTAACAACGAAACCGGCTCCGGAGCAACCACAACGCCAAAACCGACTGGAACGCCAAAACCAACCACAACCCCGACTCCGACCGAGGCACCGAAACCGACCACAACTCCAAACCAACAGAGACACCAACGCCGACCACAACACCAAAACCAACAGATACCCCGAAACCGACCGCAACACCTACACCAACCGAGACACCAACGCCAACACCGGAGCCAACCGTTTATGCAACAAATATTGAGATCACGCCAAATACAGGTTTGGAAATGATAGAAGTTGGTCAGACGCTGCAGCTTAATGCGACCGTGTATCCAGAGAATACGACCAATAAGACAGTAACATGGATATCCTCTGATCCAGAAGTGGCAAGCGTTGATCAGAATGGACTGGTAACAGTTCATAAAAAAAATGGAATGCAGAAAGTAATCATTCAGCCAACGCAGAAGGAGCTAATCCAAATACTGGAGTCGTTGGAAGATACGTTGAAATTAAAATCAATATTCCGTATACCAATGAAGAAGCTCTGGATATGACAGTGTATGATCAGGAAGTTTCCCGGAAGATCTTTGAGCTGGTAAATGAGGAGCGTGTAAAAGAGGGGCATGTAGCTATGGTTTGGATGATATGGTTCCTCGTTCGAGAAGTATTGCCGTGGCGGGTTATCATATGATGAAATCAATTACAGAGCGGGATATGGAACACCAGATAATATGGCATTGCACGCTGGTGGACAAAATGGCTGTGGCGGAGATATAACATTCACAGATAAAGACGATCTTGCACAGCAGATTTTTAATTTGTGGATGTCTTCTCCTGGCCATAAAGCAAACCAGATGGACGATCACAATTCTCATGGCTTTATTGCTGTAATGTATAGTCAGCCAAAATCTTATGCAGGAAAATATTATATTAATTTTTCAGCGATTTTTTCTTTTGGAAATCATAAAACAGATGCGCTGGGAACTTGGGAAACAGATAATATTGGAATGGATACAGTTCTTGGTATGACTGAGAATGATTATAATCTGGTTACAAATTATTTTATTCGCTAAAATTTTATAAAAATTGATCAAACTCCCTCTACGTCAATTATGGGGAATTTGATTGAAAAAAGATAGTGTAAAGTGACAAATAAAAAAACTACGGTGATTACAATATCCGCCGTAGTTTTATTTCACTTTTTTCGTACGTGAAAATTATATTTTTGTTTTTTTACAATTCTATATATATCGGAACGATACACGTACCGAAATACATAGAGAGGAGAGCTTATTATGAAAATATTATTTTCGTGGCTACTATCTATTTTGGCTGATGTAGTTTGCCATTATATCTGCAAATGGTTGGATAGTGAGAAATAAGAGGTAGCCAGTCTCGGGCGTAAGCACCCGGTTCAAACGGCATAGAAAAACCCCAGGAGGTGAAATATCAAGGGATTTTTGCGTATCACTTGCTAAAAAAGATAGCATATAGATTTAAAGTATGTTATAATGAACGGCGTTGCCTCCCCTATACTAGGCCAGGAAAGGGGGCGTGAATATGCAAGAAGTATTTATTTCATTTATTCTTTCTATCATGGCAAGTGTAGTAGCCTACTATATTTGCAAATGGCTGGATGGAGATGAATAAGGCAACCAGCCTAAAAGATTAAACCACTTTACGGAATAGAAAACCCCAGAGAATGCGACTCTCTGGGGTTTTCGTTGAATATGCAAGTATTTATTCCATTGCCTACTGGCATTATAGCATATGTAAACCAGAAAAGCAATATTCCGAAAATCATAAATTGCTGACTTTATGATTCTAAATCAAAGGTGTTAGATTCCGGAGTAAGTTCTGAATCATTCTCAGTAGATCTATATTTTTTTACAATTTCCCAGAAGCGAGATCTCATTTCTTCTTCTTCCTCTGGGGTAAGGTCAAATTCATCCATATCTTAAAAACTTCCATTGTGTTCATGGGCGCTACCTCCTTTCCGCTTCCGAAAAGGAACAACCACCAGACTATCCCTATCACGTTCTAATCTGATCAGTTTATTATAACACGTTTTTTAAAATTCTCAAATAATAAATTCTGAGTTCTCACGCAAAATCCATATTTCAAATTTAGGGAGTACAGCTATCCTGCGATGACTATAGGTGACATTGTAGGGAAAAAATGGGTACTAAATCGCAAAAAATGGGTACTAAATCGCAAAAATAGGTACTAAACCGCAAAAAATGGGTACTAGGCATACCATAAACATTATGCTATATTATACTCACCAGAAGTGGATAGAGGAAGACAGCAAGGTATGACATTTTTCCGCTTTGGAATCCGTGTCAATGATTGACACAAAAAATATGGGTTTTTGAATGCATCAGAACATTTTATGTTCCGGTGCATTTTTTATACCCAATTTTAGGAGGTGGGGCCATTGCACAGGAGAAATGGCAATAAAAAGTAAAAAGGAGAGAGGAAAGCAATGAAATCAAAAATCTTCCATGCATTCTTATGGATTTTCATTATTGTAATTCTGGGAATGGCAGGGTATCAGTGCCGCAATTTAAGGGGTTATGTTATTTTGTCTGGCTCCATGGAACCAATGATTCCGACGGGATCAGTAGTTGTAGTTAATACGGCCGATCGGGATGTACTTCCCGGCGATGTTGCCACATTTTCGCGGCATGGCGATCTGGTAACCCACCGGATCTTATCTAAAACAGAAGATGGATATCAAACCAAAGGGGATGCCAATACAGATCCGGACACCGGAATTATTTCAGCGGAGGATATCCGTGGAAAAGTTTTATTCCATATTCCGATGATTGGATATGGTATGGTATGGTTCAAAAATCATCTGTTTATGGGAATAGGCTTTTGTTTACTTCTCATTCTTCTGATTTCTTGCTTTCCAGAGCGCAAGTCTGATGCCAAAAATCAGAAAGAGAGAAAAAGAAAACAAGGAGAACTAAAGTTATGACAAAGAAAAAAGTAGTAACATTTTTTGCAGTTTCAGCACTTTGTGGAGCAATGGCCATTGGATCATCTATGGCATATCTGACGGATCATGATGCCGTGACAAACAAATTCTCTGTTGGTAAAGTAGACATCGAAGGACAGGAGCCAAACTATACTCCGGATCCAGACGGTAAAACCAACAACATCGTTTCGACTCAGGTCATCAAAAAAAGACCCGCAGATCAAAAACGTAGGTAAAAATGATGCATATGTTTACATCGACGTTTCCATCCCGATCGCAAAAGTTATCACCGTTGATGCAGCTGGCAACCGTCTGAATGGTGGCGTTGCAAAAGATACAGAACTGTTCACTCAGAACAATGTATCAAAAAAATGGAGCTGATGTATAACAAACGCGTTGGAAATAACATGATATATACCTACAGTTATAATGAGATTCTTGCGCCAGGAAAAACAACTGACCCAGTTTTCACGACGCTTACCGCTGCCAACATCGTCGAAGGTCAGCTAGATGGACAGGATCTGAATGTACCGGTTCATTACTATGCGATCCAGGAGCTTAACACCGGCGAAGGAACTACAATTCCACAGAAAGCAGCATCGGCTTGGAAGAAGTATGAACTGCAGAATCAGGGTCAGGAAGGTCAGATTACAACTCCTCAGTCTGATGCAAGCGGAGATAAAGAAGCTACTACCGTTGATGGAAACGGAAATACAATTCAGAATAACACAGAAGAAACAACACCGGATGATGTACAGACTGAGCCAGAAGAGGCGGCAGACACAACATTATCTTAAGTGTATTAACATAATGACAGGCCGGAGAAGTTCCGGTCTGTTCAAAAGAGAAGGGATAACAGCATGAAAAAGAAGAAAAAACGAATGCTGTCGATTGCCGGTATGTGTTGCTGCGGTTTTCTTGCAGCCGTCACTGCAGTCTCCGGAACTTCTGCCTATCTGACGGATCATGAAGAAGTTGTTAACGTGATCACAATGGGAAAAAATGAAATCACACCACCGGAAGTATTTCCTCCGATTCCAACCCCGGTTCCGCCGAGTGGATCAGTCGTAAAAAAAGTACAGGCCGAAAATACTGGCGATGTACCGTGCTATGTGCGTGCCTATGTGGTTTGCAGCGAGCCAATTAAAGCAATAACAGGACTGGATACGACCAATTGGGTAAAGGGGAATGACGGTTATTATTACTATAAAAAAATCGTTCCGGTTGGAGGAACAACGACTTATCTGTTTACAGGACTTACTGTTGCAGATGGTTATGAAGAGGATCAACTGGAAGTAACTGTCTACGAAGAATCTGTCCAGACAACCGACGGTACAAATGAGTACAGTAACTATCAGGAAGCTTGGAAACGATTTGGAGGAGGTGGCCAGTAATGAAAAGGAAACTTGTTTTAGTAACTGGTATTCTGGTCACGGTAGCATGTACAATGAGCGGCACTTACGCTTATTATCAGGACAGCGTTACGGTTTCCAATCATATCAGTACCGGTGATGTCAACATTGGCATCCAGGAATATGAAAAAGACGGGGATTCTGAAAAATTCTATCAGGCCCGGCAGACGGAATCGTACTTCCTTCCCAGACTATCTCAAAGATTCCCAGAATTACAAACTATGCAGAGACTTGTTATATTCGTGTCAAAACGACTTATACAAGCGAAGCACCGGAATTAACCTCTGCGGTTGATGATGGAGCAACAACTCCAGCGCCAACAGAACCGGATAATTCAGAATCGGCGCAGACAGAAACGCCGAATGAAGAAGCAACAATCACACCGGAACCAACGGATCAGCCGAGTGATACGGAAGTACCGGATGTTGATCACGACAGCGAAGCTGAACCAAACACTGAATATATCCTGAGAGATGAAGAATTGGATGGTATATCTGATGCTTGGGTGCAGCATGGCGAGTATTATTATTATACGCAGCCATTACAAAATGGAGAGTCCGCGGATTTCTTCCAGTCAGTAACGATTCCTTCCGCTTGGAGTTCAAGGGCATCGGATCGTGAACTTGGACTTACCGTTACAGCAGAAGCAGTACAGGCTGCAAATTTCACACCAAATTTCGATTCAGAAGCCCCATGGGAGATACAGAAATCGAACAGTGTGTGCATGAAACAGATAACAGTGTCACCGAAGTGACCCAGAAATATACAGCAATATCTGTCACCTATGAAGGTGCAGCAAGAAATCTGGTGGCTGCACCGGAAGACTTCTTCCAGAATTTGCAGACTGCTATGCCGGGTGACACTATCAGTGACAGCTTCCAGCTTTCAAATACGACGGCAACAGATGCGGAATTTTTCTTCCGTACCGAAACGCCCAGTGATTTGACAGAAGATGAGCTGGATCTCTTGAAACAGTTTAAACTGACGATCACGCAGAATGGAAAAACCTTATATCAGGGTGACCTTGAAGCTGCTTCCCTGAATCAGGAAATCAGCCTTGGAACCTTGAGAACAGGTGGAAATTCCAGAGTGCAGTTTACCTTACAGTTACCGGCGGAATTAAAGAATGATTACGCAAAACGCGAAAGTATAATCAATTGGATTTTCCGAGTACAAGGTGCAGAAGAATCTGGAAAACCAGATGGGCCATCTCCTGCTATTTCGCAGACGACCGCGCCGAAAACAGGTCTTGCTGATCCGAACGTTTGGATGCCTCTTGGATTTGCGGCAATTACGGCCTTTGGAACCGCAAAATTGTCCCGTAATGAGAAAAAAGAGAGGAGGAAAAAACTGTGAAAAGATGGAGAAAAGTATTATCAGGGCTGCTTATGGCGGCTTGATAGCGACTGGAATTGCACTTCCGGAAAAAACATATGCGGCCAGTGAAGGAATGGATGGGCTAAAAACAGTTGTAAATTCAGGCGTTGGAAAAATGGTCGATGACAAATCTACGATTGATGGCTCATACGATTTTGCTCCGATCATCGGTGCAGATACTAAGATAACTTTTGGAAGTACAGATGGTACAATGTGGGATAATACGTTTTGCACAAAGGGTCAAGAACATGCAAAAATAATTACCCAATGGTGGCCATTAGCAGATATCGGAGCCAACGGCAATACAAGATCTTTTACACCATATGAATCTTTAAAAGGAAAGATGTACGCAGAGTATACCAATGTAGGTAACGCTAATGGATTGCCGGTTACGATGCGAATTTGGTTTTTGGACTGGCAAAATACTGTTATTAGCAACGGATATAAAAATGAAGTTGGTGCAGATATTGATGCGTCATTGTTGCAAAAGATAACACAAAGGGTGGTGCCACGCCGGTTATTGATATCAAAGGACTTAAATGGATTAAGGTTAAGTTTGCGTATTATGATCCGGACGGCAATCCATTAAACGTAAAAGGCCATTTTACATTAACCGACCTTGATTATGCACAGGCTTTTATATTGAAAGTGGTGTAGACAGTATTTATGTTACAAAAGAAGCTGATGCTCGTCTGGTATATGATCCTAGAACAGAAGCTATTTGGTCTGCGCATAAAGGCTCTAACAGTGATGATGGTACATCTCCGGATAATTCGGAAGGATGGGTTACTTACACATATGAAGGCGATTCTCAGACTATGGTCTTTTATAATGGAGGAACCATACAAAATGTGGACGGTCCAGGACAGGGACTTACTACAGCGCAATCATATCCAAAAGATTTTACTTTTACTGGAAGTGATGCCAAATTTAATGGTTGGAAAGGTTCGAGTAAGACGCAATCAAATGATTGGCATACCTGGAATACATCTGAATTTGGTTACACGGCTGACATGGTAATGCATCAGACCAAAAACGTTGACCTTGTTATCGAAAAGAAGGATACAACAACGGCAGAGGCACTGAAAGGTGCAGAGTTTACTGTATACAAATTAAAAAGTGGGCAGTGGGAAGCATATACCAAAGCAGTTTGGGATGATGCAATGAAAAACTACAAAGCACTTAATCTTCATGCAGAAGATACTGAAAACGGTAAATTCAAGGTTGTGGAAACAAAAAATCCTGCCGGTTATACCGGAAGCTGGGAGAAAGAATTTACTGCAACTGATGAAGGTGTTGTAACCTTAACGCTGGATGTAACCAACACACGAAAAACCGGCCAGATTACGATCACAAAGACCGATGAAAATAACAAAAAACTTGCCGGTGCCGTATTCGACATCAAAGCGGCCGCAGATATTAAGTCCGTTGGAGGAACGACATTGGTGGTAGCCGGCACGGTTGTTGATACTGTTACAACGGATGCCAATGGTACAGCCACCAGCAAAGAATTGGAACTTGGAAACTACATTGTACAGGAGACAACAGCTCCGGCCGGATATGTTCTGGACACAACGGAGCATAATGTGACGCTGGATGACAGCCACACAACCGTAAATGTAGCGGTACAGAACCTGAAAAATGCCATTGTCCTGCAGAAAGTCAGCAAAGGCGATGGTGCTGTCATGGAGGGCGTTACATTCCATATCTGGAATGATGACAAGAGCTATGATAAGACACAGAAAACAGATGGTAATGGTCGAATCACCATTGATGGTGTGAAAGATGGAACCTGGCATTATCAGGAGACAGCTACGCTGGATGGCTACGTTTTAGATAACGTAGAAAAGACATTCACAGTTTCCGGCGGAAAAGTCAATGGACAGCAGAACCTGACGATTACGGTAGAAAATGATTACACCAAACTTGATCTGGCGAAAGTAGATTCCAGCACCGGTGAAAATCTTTCCGGAGCAAAATTATCTCTGCTGGATGCCAATGGAAAGTTGGTGGAAAGTTGGACATCTGGAAGCACACCGCACCGGATCGAGAAAATGAAACCGGGTAGATATACTTTACGCGAGGATGAAGCTCCGGCGAATTATAAGATTGCTGATCCGATCACTTTCACACTTGAAAGCAAAGCGGATGTGCAGACAATTAAAATTGAAGACCTGCGCTATGCAGATTTAACCATCGTAAAAAGAATCAAAGCAAGCGATATCACTTGGGCGCACGGAAACCCAACCTTTATCTTTACCGTCAAGGGAAAGGATATTAATGGAAAGGATCGGACGTTCCAGGATTATGTAGTGTTCACAGAGTCTTATGTATCATCGCATACTGACAGCCAGGGATATGTGGAACTTTCGGTTACTTGGGATAAAATCCCGGTTGGAGAGGACTACACCGTTTCTGAACAGAGAGTTATGCGATATTTCCTCAAAAATGTAACTGGAACAGATAACGTGAAGGTTACAAAGCTGAAAGAGCCGTCAAAAGATCTTTCACCGGATGAAACATTTTCTGTACATGCAAACTTAAAAACTAAGCCGAGCGGTACGAAGATCACATTTGAAAATGAAAAATACGACTGGGGAACAACAAGCCATACGACTTCTGTTAAGAACATCATTCCTCTGCAGTAAAAGCCAAAAACCGAAAAGACGAACTTACGCAGCTTGTTTTCCCGTGTCAATGATTGACACGGGAAAACAAGCTGCCGAAATAAACACAGGAGAGAGGTGACGCGAATGCGCAAGGCAATAGGGTGTCTCCTGCTGGCAGTAATGTGTCTTTTGGGGTCCCTATACCTACCGAGAATTCTGCAAGAAATTCAAACAGATCAGGATCAGCAAAATCTGATCAGCGGATATGTGCGAAATCCGGATACTACAACATCAGAAGAAACAGATGGGATAGACAATTCGGATGAACCTGCATCAGAAAATAATCCTTATGTAGAGCGGAGTATAGACTTTCCAAATCTGCAGCAGATTAATCCGGAAATTTTTGCATGGATAACAGTTCCGGGAACACCGATTGATTATCCGGTTGCTTTAGGGGAAGATAATAATTACTATCTGTACCATAGCGTGACTGGAGAAAACAATATTCTGGGGGCTATTTTCGCAGCAGCGGGAACCGATCTCTCGGAAAGTCATATAATTTTATATGGCCATAATATGGCATCTGGAAAAATGTTCGGAAGCCTAAAACAGTATCATGATAAGGATTTTCGGAATACGTATCCTTATGTTTTTGTGTACACACCAGAAATTACCTATACCTGCGCGATCTATAGTGTTTACAGTACACGATACGATAGTGATGTATTTACGCTTGGATATCAGAAAAACAGTGAAGAATGGAAACAATGGATTGCGGAAACAGTCGAGAACGCAGAATATGACTGCGGGATTGCTCCGGCCGGAAACGAAAAAGTATTCACACTTTCTACCTGCGTAGGAGATGGTTCCAGCCCTTACCGGCTGGTTGTGCACGCCGTTGCGGTTGCACAGAAAGAGGTAGCTCATGAAGAAGAAGCGACTTAAAGCCCGGGTAAAAACCAGGCTTATGTTGATCCTGGCCTTTCTGCTGTTCTGCGGAATGGGGGTTACGCTCTGGGCCGGGAAACGAGCGGAAAAGGCCGTGTCAATAATTGACACGGATTCAAACAGTAAACTATCGGTGTCAATAATTGACACGGATTCTACGAATGAAAAGTCTGCATCTATTTCTACCACGGATATTTCAAAAGAGAATGAAGTTCCAGAAAAAGAGGAAGATTTTGAAAAGCACGAATCGGTGTCAATGATTAACACAGACTCAAACATTCACACATCACAAAATGGTGCCAACACAGATTCTACTAAAAAAGAAGCTGAGTTGGATTCAAATGAGATTTTAGAAGACAAAGAATCAGACGAAAATGCTGATTCCCCAACAAAAGAAATGGTTATACATGCCGAGCCGGTTGATACGGCGGATGTTACCCATTTCTATTTTTTTGCCATTTTTTTCATAGGTAGCGGAAGTGTCTTGGCAATTCTTATTAAAAAACAAGTTGCAAGTGGGGAAATTATGGGGTCTCAGACCCGTAGAAAGGACATGTAGTCATGGAAGATAGAACAACACAGAGTAGTCTTGCTGAAAAAATGAATCAGCTCTATAAGGAGCGTGAAGAACAGTATCAACGTCGTGAAAAACTTTTTGATGAACGTGGTGCGCAGTTACAGTCGTTATCAGATTCCTTAGAAAAGAAAAAAAATGCTCTGGATGAGAGGGCCAACGTATTGAATGGAAGAGAAGCCGAATTAAATCAAGTTCAGGATGCTTTAACAGCAAAATTGAATGAGCTTGAAAAAAAGGAAGCTGATCTCAAGGCATGGGAGCAAAAAACGCGAGCTGATTTAGAAGCAGAAAAACAAGCACAAACCAATGATTTGCTTGAAAAAAAGGTTGCGCAGGAAAATGAATTGATGAAAAGACAGCAGGAACTGCAGATTGAAAAGCTGCAGGCACAGAATCTCAGCAGTGAGTTAAAGGCTGAACGTGAAAGCATCAATGCAATGCGCGAAAATTTCAAGTTGTTCCCGGATCAAATGTTAACATCTGAAAAAGAGGAAGAATATAAGAAGCAGATTGAAGAATTGAGTAGGTTGCTGGAACAGAATGCAGCCATGCAGACATCCTGGGATCATGAACGGGAAAATCTGACTAGTCGGATTACTCAGTTGACATCAGATTTGGAATTAAGGGACGCGGCGTTACAGTCTATGCAGGAAAAGTTAGATGACAATGCTACAGATCATAGTGAAGATGAAGATCTGAAGAAACGCAATGGTGAGTTACAGGTTAAGGTAATCGAGCTGAGTGGCAAAAACAAAGCACTTCAGAAGCAGGTTGATGAATTGGAAGAGGAACTTGAAAATTTAGAGACAGAAAAGCCAACAGTCCATGCAGAACTTAGTGCAGAAGAACTCGAAAACTATTTACATGAACTTCCGGAGTTTGAGAATGTTTCAACCAGTCATAACACAGATGGCGTTATTGTCAACGCTGAGTATAGTGACAAGAAATATCATTTCCGATTCGATCAGATTCCATGCTTTGACATTAGCGTTCCGCGCCAGGAAACAAGAGAACTGAAAAAGAATATCTATGCCATGAATACCAAATATCCAGAATACAAATTTTCCTATGACGATTATGCGAAAGCTATTGTGGTAACAGGATGGTATCGGCCAGATACATCTGCAGAATCGCTGGTGGAAAATGCGGTAGAAGCAGCAAGAAAATTCATCGAGTAGAAAAGGAGAGATCATATGGGAAACATAAAAGCGTTTTTCGGAAATCCTTACTATTTGATGACAACCGTGCTTGCGATCGCAGCGTTTGGTTTTGCAGCAAGCGCCATCATCAGTTTGATTCAAGAACGTCGCCAGAAGAAAGAAGTCAATATATCAAATAAGGCGGAAACAGATTCTGAAGAGCTTGAAAAAAAACTTGGTGTAGATTCTAAGAAACTGCGCAAATTTTTACGTGTCAATGAAAAAAAATCGAATTTGAAGCCGCAGGAAACCACAGAAGGATTGGTTGAGGAGAATGAAATTCATTCAGAAATCACAGAAAAGTTTGAGAAAGTTGAAACATCACCCGTGTCAATTATTGACACGGAGCCGGAAGAGTTAAACCCGACTGATGTAGCGGAATTTCAGAGCCGTATGATAGAACATTTTCGCCGGAAAGATACACTGCAGCAATCGCTCATAGAGCTATTGGACATTTATGAATCCGGTCCTATCTATAATCGAATTTCTGAAGCACTTGCTTACAGCAAGACAAGCCGATACCGCGATTTTGAAACAACGCTGGATATTTTGTTTGCTGGAATGGATGCAGAAACTTTGAAAGCAGATCTTCTGCGGATGGAGATTTTACGATACCGGCGTCTGCCTTATCATAATGCGGAGAAAAATAGCGCCGTGTTGGATTAAGGAGGACAGGACGTGAACATATTAAAAATTCAAGGAATCTGCACTTGTGATCCAAAGTTCCAGTATGAAAAAAACCGATTCGGACAGTATATGCCAGTCTGCCGGTATATTTTGGCAGCACCGCGGCCAAAAAGCCGCACAGCAGATTACATATATTGCGTTGCATTTGGCGAAAGAGCAATCACAGCTCACGAAGAAATAAAAGCTGGAACGGAAGTTTTATACAAGGCCATTTACATACAGAATCCAGAAACGATGATTCTGCGAACCAGAAAAATTATTATGTTATGGCAACAGTTGACTATCAAAAAATCATCGAAAAAGTTGAATTATGCGGACCGGAATTGAATGAGATTCCGCCACAATTCCCACACTTGGAAAATGACAAAAACAAATAACGGAGGTAAATAAAATGCCTGTACAGTACATTATTCCGATCGTTGTAGTGGTCGGCTGCATCATCGCGTTTCTGATTGGAAGATTTCACAAACGCAATGATGATGAGGATTAAACCGCAGTCCAGATAGAGTTTTCTCGACACGGGTAAATTTAACAAATGCAAAAACCCGTGTCGCTGGTTTGACATGGGTTTTTTTATGGAAAGAGGTACAAAATGAAAAAAACACTTGTTGAATCCTTAAAAAAGAATGTAAAGAAATATGCAAATTATGCAGCCATGTTTGGTATTCTGATGCTTATGAGCGGTCAGCCGGTACTTGCGACAGATGCCACGAGTGCAATCACAGGAAAATTTCAGAGTTTATTTGACTTGATTGGCGTTATTTGCCAGGCTGCAGGTGGAGTTATCTTGTTATGGAACGCTTTTGAGATCGGAACATCCATGCAGAGCCAGGAAGGAAGTGGAGCTATGACAAGATCCTTAAAAGCAATCGGTGGTGCATTAATCATGTTAGTTGCACCAACACTTGCAACTGCTTTAAAAGCATAAAAAATTGGAATGAGGAGGGAAATATTCCCTCCTCTCTTTTTGGAGAATGAGAAAAATATGTTGGATACGATAAAAGAAATTTTCAATACTTTATTTTCTGCTTACAATGGTACAGCATTATTTAGGGTGGGATGCTGGATCTGGAATATTTTAATTGGATATGCATGGGATATGCTACAGACCGATCCGAGAGAACTGGCAGATCAGGCGTTATGGAATGAAGCGTATCGAATTTTTCAGTTGATGCAGATTCTGGGTGCTTCTTTGGTAAATATTTTTTTCTTAATCAATTTTTTTAAAGAAACGTCAGACATCAAACATAGCATGACTTTGGAAAGCAGTATCCAGTCTTTTATAAAGCTGGTTATTGTAGATGCAATATTTTTAAACTTAAGTAATTTATTAATAAAAATAGTGGAAATTGAACAGGATTTACTTGGAATTGTTGCTCCTGCAGGTGCAGATTCCATAAAGTTAAAAATAGATTCTTTAGATGATTGGGAGTTTAAAATTGAAAAAGCTATTTTGGGTAATATATTTGGTTTATTCTTTTTGATTATTTGCATTGGTGGTGCAATTATAGTTTTGTGGACAGTGTACCGAGTTTTCTTGAAAATATTTTTTTACCTCGCAGTTGCACCATTGGCACTTTCGACCTATGCTGGCCCGCAAGGAATTAGTCATTCCGGATCTAGTTGGGTTCGGACATTCTTATGCGCAATATTTGAACTTGCCGGATGATTCTAATGCTACGATTAGGAACTATATTAATTAATGCAGCAGGCCTATTTCCGAATCCGTCGGATGATATATTGGGATCTGTTTTGGGAATGCAAGGGTGGCAAGGTCTACAGTGTATTTTGAGTGTATTCATTATAACTGGTTCAGTAACCAGTGCTGATGCCATGATTCGTAGAGCATTTGGTTTTTGAGGAAAGCAGGAGAACAGATAATATGGTAAATATGAATGATGATTTTGGCTCGTATAAAGACGCCATTTGGAAAGGACTTACTGCAAAAGAACTTGGTGTTGTAATGATAGCAGTATTCTGTTGCGGTGGAGTAAGCGTTGTTTTGTACTTCATGTTGCAATGGAATTTATATGTGTCGTTTTGATTGGAACTGCAATAGCTGCAGCTATTATTTACAGCCAGGTATGGAAATCAAAAAGTGGCCTTTCAGCTTTAGAATTTTACCGAGCAAGAAAATATCGCAAAGCTACAGCGAAGCTGATATGGAAATGTGAGGAATACAATCAGGCAAGAAAAGAATATTTAAATAATAAAAAGGACGAAAAATAGTAGCCAGGATTTAATCCTGGCTATTTTCATAAAAGATTGGAAAGGATGGAACGGAACAAATGGGATTTTTTTCAAATGAAGAATTTGTTCGGTATAAAAAATGTACGCAACCGGTTTATCAGACACCGGCGAGTGTACAGCAAATGTTAGATATTTCAGCAATACATGAAAACGGGATTTTTGAGATAGAACGGAATAACGGATCAGGAAATAGAAAGAGAAAATTTGACCGTGTTTATAGTTTTTCTGATCTGAATTATGCTGATCAGGATCGGCAGCGTAAGGATGGTATCTGTTTTCAGCTACGCAAATTCTTGAATTCCATGGATACGGACTTTAAGATAACGGTTCAGTGCGAACCTCGAGACGTTAACAAATTTCGAAGATCATTACTGCAGGATGAAGAAAAAAGTGCTTATCCAGAGCTTGCACGTTATAATAACGAAATGATCCAAAGCTCCCTTTCCAGAGGTCAAGAAAACGTAAGGAACAGCGTTATTTAACCGTAAGCACACGATGCAAGAGCATCGAAGAAGCGGAAGGATGGTTTGATACGTTTGAGCATACGGCGCTTCCTATTTTTCACGCAATGGGATCGGAGATGGTTCCACTTGATGCTGTTCAAAGGTTCCAATGCATTCGGAACTATTTTTTTGCGGATGACGGTGAAGAGAGCTTTATCCTTCCATTTGAAGAAATGGTACAGGCCGGAAGAGATTTCAAAAATTCTATTGTTCCACATGCCCTTCATAATCATAAAAGTTATATGGAATACGACGAAGAATGTATGCGGATTCTGTATGCAGCAGAGTTACCAACTCGCTTGAATGAAGAGCGTCTGATCTTTGAATTAACAGATTTTCCATTTTACACCTGCCTTACATTGGATACAGCGTGCATTCCGCGTGAAGTGCTGCGAGGTAAGATCAGCAATTCCAATTTTTACAACGAAGCTGCGATTGGTCAGGAAATTCAAGCCAATGCCAACATGGGTAACTTCTACAGCGAGCCATCGTATCTCAAGAAGAAAAAACAGGCTGATCTGAAGAAATATATGAACCAGATAGAAGAAGACGATGAAAATGGTTTCTACGTTGGGATTCTTATTGCAGTCCGCGGTGCAGATAAGGCTGAGTTAGATGCCAATACCGCAGAAGTTAGACGAATCTGTAAGAAACATTCTATTCAAATCGTTTCGTACTATGATCAGCAGATTCAGGCACTTAATACATTACTTCCCATTGGTGCGCGGCGTGTCAATAACATGAGAGCAGTCTTAACAAGTTCTTATTTGGCATTCCAGCCTTTCTATTCATGGGATTTAATTCAGCCAGGCGGAACTTGGTACGGAGTCAATAAAAAGACGAAAAATCCAATTATCGGTGATAGAAAGACCCTTAAAAACAGCAATGGAGTTATTTTTGGCCACACGGGTTCTGGAAAATCTATGTTACTTAAGATCACAGAAATCGGACAGACGCTGATCAATAGCACAGATGACATCTTCTTGATTGATCCGCAGAATGAAATGAAGGGAATTACGCAACGTTTTAACGGGCAATATTTTGATTTGTCCGATCCGGATTTGCGTCTAAATCCATTGGAAATTCCGGATGCATTGTTGAAGAAAAATGCATCCGGACGAGAGGAATTTATTCTTTCACAGTTACAGTATATGGAAGCGTTTCTATACAGTATTATGACCGGTATCCGTCCAAATGGCATTCATAAATCTTTGATCTATCGATGTGTGGAAGAATTATATCAAAAAGTTTTCTCTGCTAAAAAGCCGAAATCGCCAATACTTTCTGAACTGGAAGCAATTTTTAAGGATCAAGGAGAGCCAGAAGCCAGAGATTTATACGGATCATTGGAGGCATATACAAAGCATAGCTTTTTGACGCTGGAAGGCAGAGTACCTTATCTACTAGTAGTCGTTTCGTGGCATTCGGCATGAAAAATATCCCAGAGCTTATGTGGGAACCATTAATGATCACGATCATGCACGTACTAACCCAACGATTTTCCTACAATGTAGATCAGCAGCGCGCAACGCATTTTATTGTTGACGAAGCGCAGTATGTATGCCGCCATGAGAAAAGCTGTAATGAGTTGGAAAAAGCCTATCTGACGTATCGAAAATTAGGTGGTATCTGTACTATATGTTTACAGAATGTTTCCGCAGCAACCGCAAACGGAAAGATCATGGAAATTGTTTCAAACTCTGATTTTAAGGTGCTTTTGGATCAGGCAGGAGATGATCGAAATGAATTACTGCAGATTATGGACCTTTCGCAGAAGGAATTTGATGCATTATCCGATCCAACCCCGGGTCAGTGTTTGATCGTGTGGGGTGGTCATATTTTGCAGTGTGATTCAACAATCAGTCGTAATAATCCACTGTATCATTTTTACAGTACAAACTTCCATGAAGCGGCGGCAGCAAAAAGAAATGTATTTTATCATCCTGAAGAAAAGGTTCCACTGACAGAATCCGTGTCAATGATTGACACGGATTCTGTTATGTCATCACCCGAAACAACTGCGGAGGTTGAGCTTTTGCATGGGGATGTAGAAGAAACTTTAAGTGAGCAGGAAAATTTGATGTTTCAGAAGGTTCGGGATGCGGATGAATGCGATGAATGGCTGGATTGTTATGGGGCTGGAATATTGTGCAATATGACACATAAAGAAGCTGACGTAATCTTAGAATCGCTTTGTAGAAAAGGATATATTGAAAAAATACAAGGCTGTTATCATATACCTGAGAAGTAAAAGGAACGGTGTCATATGGAGAAACAAGATGTAAAACGAATGCAAATAGTACGGCATCTAAAACAACAGAATACAGCAACGCGAACTGCTAAAAAACGTTCGACTACATATAATACTCCTGTTAGGCATGATTCAGAAAATTATCAACAAAGGGAGATTGAAAATAATTCTGAACTGTTTCCGAAAGAACGTCCAGAGTTTTCAGACTTGGATTCAACATCGAAGTTAAGTCTACAGCAGGAAAGGACAAACGAAAAATATATAGAACCGGAACACCCGGAATTTTATCGCCGCATTGAAGAAACCAGTCCACTAGAAGATCAATTAGGGCTAGTTTATACTGACCAACCTCAAGCGGAGCCGAAAATCTCTTATCACGAACGAGATATACATAATCTGCGTTTATTTACACAAAGGTATATTCTGCAGAAAGAAATGGAAACTTTGCGAATCAAGCGCAGGTTCAAGTCACATCTGGAAATGTAGAACGCCCTCAAACAACCGGTGAACTGGCGGGGATATATGAAAATGAAATGAGAGAATCACCATCGACTTCTCAAGTTTCTCGGCAAATTGAGACTTCAGAAATGCTGTTTTCGGAATATACGGAACCCGCAATGCCAGATATTTTGAAAAGAGATTCATTTTCCATGCAAAAATCTTATCATCGGAATACAGAAGACGATTTTACACAGGATAATGGATCAAACGCTACAGTTGGAGTGTTTCATCACCAAAGGAAAAGATTTTTTCTCCGGAAGTTTCCTTAATGCATGAGGAACAAGTGCCAGCATATATACCAGAATACAAAATTGCAGAAGAACAGACTTCCTTACAGGAACAACGGATGAAAAATCTTCGTCTATTTGCACAGAAATATGCGAAGCAAATAGCAACAAATCAAATACCATCTGTATATTTAGAGCATCAAGAATCCAATTCGTTACAAATGGGAACGCCTTTTAATATAAATTCAGGAGTCCAGGAAAATTTTCCATCACGGGAACAGCAGGAGCAACGTGCGGCAGAAGATCAGGCGGAGCAACAGCGCCAAGAAATCTTGCGGCAGAATGATATCTATCAACAAACAATGTATCGTCGTTCTGAAGAAGAGTTATTTCCAGAGTCGGAGAGATCATCGGTATATTCTGACCTTGCTTTTGGAGAGAAACAAAATCCTACCTTATCCGCCCGAAAGTATGCCAATGCCGTTATTGGCAACACTATCTCAGTGAGTGCTAATGTAATTGTTTCAAAATCTGAAACGAAGATTCCGGAAGATGCATCAGTTTCCGAAAATGCTGATAGTCTGGAACGCTTCAAAAAAGCTGCAAGGGCAAAAAAATTTCAAGCGGCCAGCAAAAAGAAAACGGATTCAACAGGTGGTATAAAGAGTCCTAATGCAACTTCAACAGAACAGATTTTATCATCTGATACAACAAGTAAGCAAGATACAGTAATGCCATTAACATCATCAGAAATTGATGGCATTCTTGAATCATGGAAAAAAGATTCTTTCAATGTTTTAAGAGCAAAATCAATGCAAGAAGAAATATCTGGTGAAGCATCTGATATTTTTAAAGGTGAAAAAGATTTCTCAATGAAGTCTAAAGAAAGAAGTAGAAGATCTGCGCAAGCTGCTTTTTTTGATAGAGAAAATGCAAAAAAACATTCTGCATCAAAAGTTGATTTGAGAGCCAGATCTACTTCAAATTCAAACCTTTTGGAGAAAAATTCAGATATTATTAAAAGCCCGGACGAATTACGGGATTCTGACAAAATACAGTTAATGCAGCTTCGAAGGTTACGTACATTTTTATACCATGGTAAACACGAACCTAAAATATCCACACAATCTGATGCGTCGATAACAAGAGGCGTGGAAAGCTCAAGCGTTGTGCAGGGAGTGTCCGATCCATCTAAAAAGACTCCAGATGTTCTTGAATTGCAAGAGGCTGATCTAAATTCTGAACCAAAAAGCAACATAAACCGTGCTATACAAGAAAAGCCGTCAGTCGCTGGAAAGAAGTCTGATGTTAAAACAGAAGGTAAATCAGACTTACCAAATAAAGATAATAAAATGACGTTTCATAGGCGGAATTATGAAGAAGATTGGAGCATCGACGAAGAGGCGTCCAGCGAAAAGAAAAAATCTAAGCCGCAAGAAAAAA
>ENA-OQBT01000550-OQBT01000550.1-human-gut-metagenome-genome-assembly--contig:-NODE-550-length-22024-cov-2.956889_pt1 | contig 22024 bp, 25 predicted proteins | sample MGYA00242749_ERZ504557 | MGnify/ENA primary metagenome ERZ504557 (study PRJEB26092, sample SAMD00036243) | human gut metagenome | host: Homo sapiens | study: EMG produced TPA metagenomics assembly of... | reverse complement strand
CAACCGCATTTTAATTTATTTTATTTTTCAAACCGTTAATGAATCGTTCAATTCGGTTCAACGCTTCCTGAATGGTTTCGCGAGATGATGCGTAGGAGCAGCGGATGCGTCCTTTACCGCATTCGCCGAAAGCGGAGCCAGGTACTACGGCTACGTGTTCCTGTTGTAACAACTGAACGGCGAAATCAAAGTCACTTAAGCCGCAACTTGAAATATCAGGGAATACATAGAAGGCACCTTCCGGAACCGCGATGGGAAGCCCCATCTTTTGGAAGCCTGCAACAATTAAATCGCGCCGTGCTTCGTATTCTTCACGCATAGCAACTACGCTGTCGTCGCATTCGTTGAGTGCCACGATGGCGGCATGTTGAATCGGGGTAGCCGGTGCAACAATGCTGTACTGGTGAATTTTGATAGCCTGTTCAATAATTTCCGCAGGAGCCAAGAGGAAGCCGATACGTAAACCGGTCATAGCGTAAGCTTTGGAGAAACCGTTTAAAATAAGGGTGCGTTCTTTCATGCCCGGTAAGGCGGCAATGCTCGTATGAGTGCGACCATAGGTTAATTCGGAATAAATCTCATCACTTACAACGATGAGGTCATGTTTTTTTACAACCTCCGCAATGCCTTCCAGTTCTTCCCGTGTTAAAATGGCGCCGGTCGGATTACTTGGGTACCCCATGAGTAACACTTTAGTTTTAGGAGTAACCGCTTTTTCAATGGCAGTCGGTGTAATTTTGAAGCCTTCTTCCAAATGAGTCGGCACCATGACAGCCACGCCTTTATTTAGTTTGACTTCCGCTGCATAGGCCACATAGGATGGATCCGGAATGAGGACTTCGTCCCCTTCATCTAGCAATACACGCATAGCTAAATCGATGGCTTCGCTGGCGCCGACGGTGAGCATCATTTCGTTTTCGGTATAGTCAACGCCATAGCGCTTGCCGTACCATTTTCGAATGGCCGTGAGAAGCGGTAATAAGCCGGCGTTACTGGTATAACTTGTTTCTTTATTTTCAAGGCTTTTGATAGCGGCGTCCAGTACTTTCTGCGGTGGTGCATAGTCCGGTTCGCCAACGCCTAATGACAGCACATTATCCATGGATAAGGCCATCTCCCAAATTTTACGAATGCCTGAAGCAGGCAATTCTTGTGCTGTTTTTGAGATGTAATTGTTCCAATTCATAGTATGTTCCTCCTTAAATACGACTCAACATGATAGGCAAATCTTCTGTATCACATTGAGGCTCTCTTTTTCTCTTTTTATAGTTTATCATAAAATACTTATAACAAGTAGTAATTTGTTGAAGGATTAGCCATATTGAAAGGCTGTATATAGAAATTTATTGAATTATTATCTATAATAAATGGTCGATTTATTGTAAAATAATACATTAGAGATGTATGTAAAAAGGAGGCAAAAATGGAGACCTTGTGTAATGAGCGGTTTGTGGTGACCTATCAGATAGAAGCGCCGAGCTATGAAGAGGCGAAAGCCGTTGCTTGGGGTGTACAAGTGGAACAAACCATTGAATTTCCTTATGATTTTGTAACGAATGAAGATATTAAACGCGATATAGTAGGGCGCCTTGAATCGTTGGAACCTACCGGTGACGGCAAATATTATTTGGCTCGCATTTCCTATGGTGTGGAATGCAGTGCTTTTGAAGCTACGCAATTTTTGAATGTGGTGTTTGGTAATTCGTCTTTGCAGCCTCATATTTGGGTGGTGGATATTGACCTTGCGCCATCGCTGATTGATTGCTTTAAAGGACCACGATTTGGTTTAAACGGTATCCGTGAATTGGTGAAAACACCAAAGCGCGCTATGATACAAGCGGTTATTAAGCCGATGGGAATATCACCGGCTCAATTGGCGGACATGTGTAAAGCTATGTGCAGGGTGGAGCCGATGTGATTAAAGATGATCACGGCATTACGAATCAACCGTTCTGTACGTTTGAAGAACGAATTAAACGTTGTGCGGCCGCTGTAGCTGAAACAAATGCGCAAACCGGGCAGCATACGCTGTATGCCGCCAATGTATCGGCCGACGGTGAAGCGGTGTTGGAGCGAGCTCATTATGCTAAAGCCATGGGCGCTACGGCGTTAATGGTGGCACCGGCTTTAGTTGGTTACGGGTGGCTCCATCGTTTGGCTACGGATGATGAATTAGGCTTGCCGATTATTACGCATCCGCCATGATGGGCGGGTTTGTATTACCGGGGATTTCCGGTATTGCCGACTACTTATGGATGGGCTTATTGCCGCGTTTGTTTGGTTCCGATATGTCGATTTTTGTGTCCTATGGCGGCCGTTTTACCTTTACGGCGCAGCAATGCCAACGTATTTCCGCCTACTGTACGAATCCGATTGAAGGTTTGAAAGCTACGTGTCCTTCACCGGGCGGTGGTGTTACGGAAAAACGTTTGCCGGAGTTACTGGATATTTACGGTCCGGATACGATGTTCTTGGTCGGTGGCGATATGTTCCGTCGCGGTCCCGATTTGGCGGCCAATATGAAGGCTTTTGTTGAGTTATTAGCTCAGCACAGTTAAATTTACAGGCGGTGGCAGAATCTTAGTTTGAACTGTGTGAGAACAGTTTGTTTATGACGTGCACCAACTGTTTTATACAAAGAGAAAGAGAGACAAAAAATGAGTTCAAGTGAGTTGAATACTGAATTGCAGACTAAACTGTCTGCCTTGGAAGCTGCTTTACAGCGTATGGGGAGCGCTGTAGTGGCGTTTTCCGGCGGTGTAGACAGTACCTTTTTAGCGGCGGTGGCCCATAAAGTATTGGGCGATAACGCACAGGCGTTTACAGTGAGTTCGCCAACCTTACCGGAGGAAGAAATTGAAGATGCCAAACGCTTTGCCAAGGCTATAGGTATCAAGCATACGGTAGTGGAAATTAACGAATTGGAGATGCCCGATTTTACGCGCAACGATCCGGACCGTTGTTATTATTGCAAAAAAAATCGTTTTCAGAAGTTAATCGACTGGGCTAAAGAACAGGGGATTAACGGCGTGCTTGACGGTGGTAATTTGGATGATAAAAAAGACTATCGCCCCGGTATGCGCGTTTTGGAAGAGCTTGGCACCGTTCGCAGTCCTTTGTTGGAAAACGGCTTTACCAAGGATGATATTCGCGCCGTAGCAAGGTTGGGGCTTAGAAGTATGGGATAAACCAAGTTCGCCATGCTTGGCTACGCGTATTCCTTACAATCATGAGATTACCGGCGAAGCGTTGACGATGATTGAAAAAGGCGAAAAGTATTTGCATCAATTCATTGACGGTCCTTTGCGGGTGCGATACCATGAAGGTATGGCACGCATTGAAGTAAGTCGTGAAGATTTTCAGATTTTTGCCGATGATGAACGGCGTGAAGCGATTCGTAAAGCGTTTGAAGAATTCGGCTTCACCTATGTGAGTGTCGATTTACAAAGCTTCAAGAGCGGTAATTTGAATCGTGAAGTGAAACAGTAATACCGACAAAGCAACAAAGCGAAAGTAAGGGAATTAAGATATAAAATAAGGAAAAGTAAGAAGTAAGAAGTAAGAAGTAAGAAGGAGTTATTTTGGAAGACAAAGAAGTGACAAATTTAATGACGGATCGAGCCCGTGCTATAGCGGCGGCTTACGAAACTTTAGAGTCTTCGGAAGCTCCGTTTGCCGTACATGTGTTGGCCAGTGGCAGTCAAGGTAATGCAACGCTAATAACCTACAAAAATACCACAATTTTGGTAGATGCCGGCATCAGTGCCCGGCGTATCACCAACGGCCTTAAAGCGGTAGGTTTAGGTCTCGATAAATTAAGTGCTATCTGCATTACTCATGAGCACACCGACCATATGGCGGGACTGCCGCAATTACTCAAACAGTGCAATGTGCCTGTCTATACCAGAGCGGGTACGATGCGTGAACTCGTAAATCGTAAGAACCTTGACACCAAGGCCTTTTTGCGTTTTGACGAAGAATAATTTCACCATCGGTGATTTACAAATAGAAACGTTCCGTACCAGTCATGATGCGGCGGATCCTATGGGGCTCAGTTGTTATAACGGTAAGCATAAATTGACCTTTATGACCGATACGGGGCTGGTGGATGACACTATGTTAAAAAACATGGATGAAAGTGATTTGTTGGTTTTAGAAGCAAATTACGATCCGCAAATGCTCAAGTACGGCCCGTATCCTTTTGATTTGAAAAAACGTGTAGCCGGTCCTTACGGCCATTTAAGTAATGAACACGCGGCGCAAGCATTACTCATGATGAAGCGTCCCGAACATTTGCAAGTAGTTATGGCTCATCGCTCCGAAAAGAATAATGAACAAGCTGTAGTAACCGACACGGTGACCACGGCATTAACGGCGGAAGGGCTTATAATGAAGCAGGATATAACAATTTTTCACGGTCAACCGAAAGAAATGGTAACGATCCGTGCGTAGCTGATTCTTAAGTCAGGAGGTTTATTATGGATAACAAAAGAAGAGGCTTATTTATTCTGTTAGCTGTAGTGCTCATTATTGCGGGTACTGTAGGCGGTTATTTGACGGGTAATTTTTTTGGTAACACTAAGAGTATCACCCAGGAAACTACGGCGGTCAATGCCGATGGTACTAAAAAATCGGTACCCCTTTCCGATAACCGCAATACGGCGATAGTGTCGGCGGTTAAGAAGGCAGGACCGGCTGTGGTAGGCATTACCACTAAAGTGTATGATCGTAATATTTTTGACCAACAAGTATTGGTTGGTGAAGGCGTAGGCTCCGGGGTTATTATCGATAAAGCGGGCTACATCGTAACTAATTATCACGTAGTGGCGCAGACGAATAATCGCAAGGTTACTGTGTCCTTAAGTGATGGTTCTTCACAACCCGGTACCATTGTGGGTGTCGATCCGTTGACCGACTTAGCGGTTGTTAAAATTGACCCGACCGAAAATATGCCGGTAGCTACTTTGGGTGATTCTGACCAATTGCAGGTTGGTGAACCGGCTATCGCCATCGGTAATCCGTTAGGCTTAGAATTCCAAGGAACTGTTACGGCCGGTGTTATCAGTGCTTTGCATCGGACAATCAATATGGAATCGCAACGATTCCCGCTTATTCAAACGGATGCGGCGATTAATCCGGGGAATTCCGGCGGTGTGCTCGTTAATGCAGATGGCGATGTTGTGGGCATTAACAGTGCTAAAATTTCGCAGACCGGTATTGAAGGCATGGGTTTCTCTATTCCTATCAATGAAGTAAAACCGATTGTTAAAGAACTGATTGAAAAAGGTAAAGTAGTTCGTGCGTATTTGGGGTTAGGCCTTTTGGATAAACAAAAATGCGGCGAAATACGGCTTACAACTTAAAACAGACGGTTTATTGGTAGCGCGCGTTTATAGCGACGGACCGGCCGCTAACAGCGATATCAATGAAGGTGATATCATCACAGCGGTAGGTGAGAAATCTATTACCAACTTAATGCAGTTGAAACAAATTTTAGATAATCATAAACCGGGCGAATCGTTGGATCTTACGGTGCTCAGCAATGGTGCTGAACACACGGTGTCCATTACTCTTGGCACATTGCCGGATTCAACGAATTAATAAAATTACGGGGAGGCAGGTGGAATCTGAGTTATGAAATTTACCGTATTAGCCGTAGGCAAGCTTAAAACCGCTTATCTGCGCGATGGGGTGGCCGAATTTGTGAAACGCCTTACGGTATATGGCGGTGTGACAATTACGGAATTGAACGAGAGTAAATTGCCCAGTGCCGATGATAGCAAACGTCAGGCTATTGTGGCGGAGGAAGGGGAACGATTGCTCAAACAAATAAACCCGAAGAGCTTTGTCGTTTTACTGGACGTGAAGGGCAAAACCATGTCGTCGGAGCTTGGCAGAAAAGATTGCCGACTTGGAAGTGCAAGGTATCAGTGAGATGACTTTTATCATCGGTGGTGCCTTTGGGGTGTCGGAAGGGCTTAGGTCGCGAGCCGATTTAAGATTATCTTTCAGCCCCATGACCTTCACCCATCAATGTGCGCTCTATTGTAGAACAGATTTACCGCGCTTGTAAAATTAATCGTCATGAACCTTATCATTGGTAAGGGAGCAGATGGAGGTAATAGAGTGACAGATAAAGTAGATACAACGAATAATGAAGCAAATGCCAATTTCAGTGGCATGCCGAGTCTGGAAACGCTCTGGCAGGTGCAACAGAACGAGGGCAGTGACGGATTTTATAGAACCTATATTGAGGCCGCTAAGACGGCGCAGACAATCATTCACAATAATTTGGCCTTATTGCAGCAACAGGCCGCTGTATTGGCCGAAGCTGTAGCCGCTCTTGATATGCAGGTAGCGGTTGCGGCGGAGCTGAAAGAACGGAATGATTTTTGCAAAAACGTTGGAAGAGGTTGCAAATACAACCCGCATAGTGAATTCAACCTTAGGGCCTACGCTGATGCGGCTATGTCCATTCAAAAGTTGGAAAAAGGCAATTTTACACCGCAATACATTATGCATCGCAAAGAAGAGTTGGGCATGCAAAGCGGCGATTTGACGAAGTTATTGGTCGAGTTCAGTCGCTATGCACAGACCTTTTTGGACGCTTGGCAAATGAAAGCAAAACGGCGAGCCTCATCAAAACAGAAGGTACGGCGGGCGATGCAAATCATAAGGTATTGAAGGTAGCTTATCAGTCATGGCTCCAACGATCCTTTGATGTAAATAAAATTCTGGAAGGGCGTCTCGTATTCATCAGCGGCCTTTTGGAGTCTTTGAAAAAGGATCTTACCACACTTCAAGTAAGTCAGATGGAACTTGATGTGCAGGAGCGTGCCAGGCAGGTTGCGGCGCGACGCTATAAGAAACAGGTGAAGATGTAAGAGACTATGACGACTTGGAAGGGCAGTACCGCAATCGTTATGATGAGGACGGCAATTTAATCGGCGTCGACGAAGGCGGTGAGGGTGGCAATCGTCGCGGCTGGCAGGTTGTCATTGTATTTGCCGTTATTGTGTTGGCAGTGATTGCTTATTTTGTACTAAAATAAAGAGTTGTTTTGTACTAAAATAAAGAATTGTTTTGCACTAAATAAAGATAAAAATAAATTATAAAGCAGGATTTTACGAGTATATTGTCAAAGATATATATAAGTTGTAATTGCGATTAGTGCAGAATTAAGAATTATGGAATAAATGATTTAAAGTTTTTACAATCAGCCTTAGAATTCGATGTTTTTACATTCAGCACTAATAGTAAATTTTATAGTGAGGGAGGTAATCCTATGTTAATCGCTGAAGCTATGAACAAATATCCCGCAACAATCAGTAAAGAGTTGTCAATCAATGAAGCAGCTAAGTTGCTTGTTAAATATCAGGTAGCCGCTTTGACCGTAGTGGATGAAGATAATAAATTAATCGGCATCATCACAGAAGGGGATTTACTTTATAAAAAGATTCGCCCTCATGCACCGCACTATGTCAATGTTTTGGGCGCCAGCATCTATTACAGTGGCATTGGCGAATACAATGCACAGTTCAAGAAACTCTTGGCCGCTCATGTAGAAGAATTAATGACTACCGAAGTTATTACGTGCTCGCCAAAAGATGAAGTGGAAGGTGTAGTGGCCACTATGCTGGAAAAACATTTGAAGACCGTGCCCGTAGTTGATGAAACTAACACGGTAGTGGGCGTATTCAGTCGTCGCGATGTAATGGAATTGATTGCGAAAGAAAATTAAAATAAAATCGCTACTTTTATCACATAAAATTGCATACATTCAAATTTTATGATAAGATAAGGAATGCAATATTATAAAACAGAAATTTTGGGCATTTAGCCCTCAAGGAGGACATATTTTCATGAATGCAACTGTAACCCCTGTTGATCAACATAAGGTAACCTTAACAATCGAAGTACCTGCTAAAGACGTAACCAAAGGTATTCAGCAAGCTGTAAAACGCATTGCCGGCCAGGTAAATATTCCGGGCTTCCGTAAAGGTAAAGCACCTCGCCGTATTTTAGAAATGAACTTCGGCAAAGAAGCTATTTTGGAAGAAGCTTTTGACGTAATTGCCGGTCGCGCTTACCAAGAAGCTTTGACTGCTAATGAAATCATTCCTGTAAGTGAACCTGAAATCGAACGCGTAACGTTTGAAGAAGGTAAAGATTTAGTATTCAAAGCAACTCTTACTAAACGCCCTGAAGTTACTCTTGGCGAATACAAAGGCCTTGAAGCTGAAAAACAGGATGCTACGGTAACTGATGAACAGATTCAGGAACAGTTAGATAATATCCGCAACCAGCAAGCTAAAATGGTAGTAGCTGATGCAGATGCTAAATTACAGAAAGATGACTTTGCTGTTATCGACTTTGCCGGTTCTATCGACGGCAAACCTTTTGACGGTGGCGAAGGTAAATCCTACCCGCTTCAAATCGGTTCCGGCAGCTTCATCCCGGGTTTGAAGACCAATTGATCGGTCACGCAGCCGGCGATGATGTAGAAGTTAAGGTAACCTTCCCTGAAGATTACTTTGTAAAAGAATTGGCTAACAAAGAAGCTGTATTCAAAGTTCATGTTCACGATATTAAACGCAAAGAATTACCTGAATTGAACGACGAATTTGCTAAAGAAGCCAGCTCTTATGAAACTATGGAAGAATTAAAAGCGGATCTTCGCAAAAACATGGAAGAAGACGCTGCACATCGTGCTATCGATGCTTACAATGCTGCTATTATTGAACAAGCAGTTAAAAACGCATCCGTAGATATTCCTGAAATCATGGTTGACGATCGCGTTGAACAGATGATTCAAGAAATGGCTATGAATTTGGAAAGCCGTGGCTTGAAATTGGAAGACTACTTGAAATTCTCCAACAAAACTATGGAAAGCCTTCGCGAAGAATACAAAGCTAATGCAGCTGAAAACGTTCGCGCCGATTTAGTATTGGAAGCCATTGCTAAAGCTGAAAATGTAGAAGTAAAACCAGAAGATATGAACATGGAAATCTACATGATGGCTCAACAATTCGGGGCAGATCCTAAAGAAGTTATGAATATTATTGTTAAAGAAGGCCGTGTAGCTATGTTGAGAAATTCTGTAGCTCGTAAAAAAGCCGCTCGTTTAATTATCGAACAGGCTAAAGGCGCAGAATCCGAGGAAAAATAATCCACGGGCTATATAGGTACATGGACCCATGAGGTAAAATTTTATGTATGTACCAATCGTTGTAGAACAAAGCGGACGTGGCGAACGTTCCTATGATATTTATTCTCGCTTGTTAAAAGACAGAATTGTCTTCTTGGGCGGCCCTATCAATGATGATGTGGCTAACCTTGTCATTGCACAATTACTGTTCTTGGAAGCGGAAGACCCTGATAAAGACATTCATTTGTACATTAACAGCCCCGGTGGTGTAGTAACTGCCGGCATGGCGATTTATGATACAATGCAGTATATTAAGCCGGATGTATCTACCATTTGTGTAGGTTCCGCAGCCAGCATGGGTGCTGTATTATTGACAGCCGGTGCTAAAGCTAAGCGTTATGCATTGCCACATGCCCGCGTGATGATTCACCAACCGCTTGGCGGCGTACAAGGTCAGGCTTCTGAAATTGAAATTCATGCTCGTGAAATTTTGCGTATGCGTGAAGAATTGAATGGCTTATTGGCATCTCACAGTGGGCAGCCGATTGATGTTATCGCCCGTGATACGGATCGCGACAACTTCATGAGTGCCGAAGATGCTGTGAAATACGGTTTAATTGATGAGGTATTGACTCGTCCTGTAGCAACAGACAAGTAATTAGGAGGACTCAGCTTGAAAAAAGACGAAAAAGAAACGTTGCGTTGTAGCTTCTGCGGGCGCACCGGCGACGAAGTTCGTAAATTAGTGGCAGGTCCTAATGTATATATTTGTGACGAATGCGTAGAAGTTTGTCAGAATATTATTGATGAGGAACTTGGTCATAGTGATGAAGCAGGGTTTTCATTAAAGCATGTACCTACGCCTCATGAAATTAAGGCTTATTTGGATGAATATGTAATTGGTCAGGAGGCTGCTAAAGTCTCCTTGGCCGTTGCTGTTTATAATCACTATAAACGGTTGCAGGTAAATAATACCGTGGATGATGTAGAATTACAGAAAGCCAACGTGTTGTTTATCGGACCAACCGGTAGCGGTAAGACGTTATTGGCACAGACTTTGGCAAAAATGCTGGAAGTTCCGTTTGCCATTGCTGACGCTACCAGCTTAACCGAAGCCGGTTATGTAGGTGAAGATGTAGAGAACATTTTGCTCAAACTCATTCAGCCGCTGATTATGATGTGCCAAAGCAGAGCGCGGCATTGTGTATATCGATGAGATTGACAAGATTGCTCGTAAATCTGAAAATCCGTCCATCACCCGCGATGTATCCGGTGAAGGTGTGCAGCAGGCATTGCTAAAAATATTGGAAGGTACGGTTGCATCTGTGCCACCGCAAGGTGGGCGTAAACATCCGCACCAGGAATTAATCCAAATTGACACCACGAATATATTGTTCATTTGCGGCGGTGCATTTGATGGCCTGGAAAAGGTTATTTCTAAACGCACGGCTAAGAAGACATTAGGATTTGGTGCCGATATTCAAAAACAGGAAGAAAAAGACGTATCTGCTATTTTGAAGGAAGTTGTTCCGGAAGATTTGCAGAAATTTGGTCTGATTCCTGAATTTATCGGACGTTTGCCTGTTATGGTAACGCTCGATCCTTTAGATAAGGAAGGCTTAATTCGCATTTTAACAGAGCCTCGCAATGCATTAACGAAACAATACGAAAAGATGCTCTCTTTGGAAGATGTATCCTTAACGTTTGAGAAAGATGCTTTAGAGGAAATTGCGGCTGAAGCAATGAAGCGTAATACGGGAGCTCGTGGATTACGATCCATCATTGAGAAAGTAATGAAGCAAGTTATGTATGATATTCCTTCGCAAAAGGGTGTTACCGATTGTATCATTACCCGTGATGCTGTGAAAGGCACAGCTGAACCTATACTCAAGAATGAGTCTGCCGTAAAGGGCATGAATTAATTGTAAGTCTAAGAAACTCATTTCCTTTGGAATGAGTTTCTTTTTGTAAATATAAACTTGAAAAGGAGCCTATATGAGTGAGACGAATTTTTCGCTGCCTTTAGTACCGTTACGCGGTATGGTAGTGTTCCCAAAAGTAGAAGTTCGACTGGACATCGGTCGTGACAAATCCATTCGGGCCGTTGAAGAAGCCATGGCTAATGAGCGTTTGCTCGCCGTATCCGCTCAATTAGATGACGAAGTGGAGAACCCGACACAAAAGGATATTGCCGAAGTAGGGACCATCGTCAAAATCAAACAAATGCTACGCTTGCCGGGGGGCTTGGTTCGCATTTTAGTTGAAGGTATTGCCCGCGCTAAAGTGGTTGATATAGATGAAAGTGGCGTATATTATCGCGCCACTATGGAAACATTGGTTTCCCAGTATGACGATCATGTAGAAATTGAAGCTTATCGTCGTCTGGCTCAGTCCAATTTCTTGAAATGGGCCGAAGAAACCAAACTTGTTACGGAAGATGAAATTCGTCGTGTTATGGAGCGCACCGACGCATCCGAAACGGCTGACCAAATTGTACAATTCTTACAGACGGAACTCGTTACGCGTCAAAGCTTTTTGAGCGAACTCAATGTGTTACGTCGTTTAAATATGGTTGTAGGCGCCTTAAATATGGAACTTCAAATCTCTGATTTGGAAAACTCCATTAATAACCAAGTGCGTCAACAGATGGAAAAAGCGCAGAAAGAATATTTCTTGCGTGAAAAAATCCGCGTAATTCACAATGAATTGGGTGATAAATCCGATCCTGATGAAGAAGCGGAAGAATTGCGTGAACAGCTTAAGAAAATCAATGTGTCCGACGAAGTGCGTGAACGTATTGAAAAAGAAATCAGTCGTTACAGCCGCATGCCATCCATGATGCCGGAAGCGAATATTTTGCGCAATTACCTCGATTGGGTATTGTCCCTACCTTGGGATAAAGTAAGCGAAGACCGTCTCGATATCGGCGAAGCGGCTAAAATTTTAGACCATGATCACTATGGCCTCAAAAAGGTCAAGGAACGTATCTTGGAATTCTTGGCGGTTCGTAAATTATCCGATTCCTTGAGTGGCTCTATTCTTTGCTTGGTAGGACCTCCGGGAGTTGGTAAAACATCCTTGGCTACATCTATTGCTAAAGCTATGAATCGTAAATTTATCCGCGCTTCCTTAGGCGGCGTTCGTGACGAAGCGGAAATCCGCGGTCATCGTCGTACCTACATCGGCGCGTTACCGGGCCGTATGATTCAGGGCCTTAAGAATGCCGGTACAAGAAATCCTGTATTCTTGTTGGATGAAATTGATAAATTGGCATCCGACTACAAAGGCGATCCTTCGTCCGCATTATTGGAAGTGCTCGATCCTGAGCAGAACAAGACGTTCAGCGATCATTTTATTGAAATTCCGTTTGACTTCTCCGATGTATTCTGGATTACGACGGCCAATGTACCGGGCAATATTCCGGCACCTTTGATGGACCGCATGGAAGTGATTGAATTATCCAGCTACATGGAAGATGAAAAATTGGAAATCGCTAAACGTTATTTGGTACCGAAACAAATTAAGAAAAACGGTTTAAGCGGTCATAATGTGAAATTATCCGATGCGGTACTTCGTAAAGTAATTTCCGAATATACTCGCGAAGCCGGTGTTCGTACTTTGGAAAAAACGATTGCCAAGATTTTCCGCAAATTGGCTTTTGAAATTATCAACGGTTCGGAAGCAACGCCGCGTGTAACTGTTAAAAACTTGTCCAACTATTTGGGTGCGCCAATCTATTTGGAACAGGAACGGGAGAAGAATGCTCAAGTAGGTCTCGTTTGCGGCCTTGCTTGGACATCCGTGGGCGGTGTAGTACTTCCTTGTGAAGCGACTACGATGCCCGGCAGCGGCAAGTTGTCCTTAACCGGCAGCTCGGCAAAGTCATGCAGGAATCCGGTCAAGCCGCCTTATCCTACATTCGTCATAATGCTAAGGAGTTAGATATTCCGGCAGACTTCCATAAAACTATGGATTTACATGTACATTTACCGGAAGGGGCCACCCCTAAAGACGGTCCGTCGGCCGGTATTACCATGACATTGGCTATTGTATCGGCTTTAACAAACCGTAAAGTTCGTTCCGATTTAGCTATGACCGGCGAAATTACTTTGCGCGGTCGCGTCTTGCCGATTGGCGGTTTGAAAGAAAAATTACTGGCAGCTTTACGCTACGGTATTAAAGAAGTATTGATTCCGCAAGGCAATATTAAGGACCTTGAAGAGATGCCGACATCTGTTATTGAAGGCCTTAAAATTACGCCGGTAAAAACAATGGATGAAGTGTTAGCAAGAGCATTTGTAAAATGATGAAGCAGAAGAAAAACACACCAAGACAACCAAAACCTGTATATACCCGTAAAGAGCCGCAAGGACCTCGTATTATTGCGTCCAAATATGTGGCTTCTGCCGTACGCCCCGACCAATATCCGGAAGGGGATACGGTGGAAGTGGCCTTCTTGGGGCGCTCCAATGTGGGCAAATCTTCTTTGATTAACTCGCTGTGCAATCACCGAGCCTTGCCTTGGTGAGCGGCCAGCCCGGTAAAACGAAGACGATAAATTTTTTCACAATTACGTCCAAAGAGGATATCAGTGAAACCGAAGAACGCCGTTATGAGTGGTTCTTGGTGGATTTGCCGGGTTATGGGTACGCAAAAACTGATAAGAGTAATCGAAATATATGGTCTTCCTTTATTGCCGATTATATTTTACAATCAGAACGACTGATGTTGCTCTGTTTGTTGGTAGACGGCCGTCATCCGGAATTACCAATCGATCAAGAAGCCTTCAATTGGCTTCGTGAGGCGGGGGTACCGTTACAAATTGTGGTGACGAAGGTTGATAAATTAAACAGTAAGGAACGACAACAAAACATGCGCTTTATTAAGGAGAATTTCCCTTGTGAAGCACCGGCTATTCCGTACAGCTCGCTTAAGCATACGGGCCGTGAATTGTTGTTAAAGCGTATTAATCAAGTGATTGTGGGGGTCGACGAATGAGTTTGGAAAAAGAACTGGCATTAATTGAACAAGTAAAAGCAGACCTCGTAAAAGTGGAAGCCTATTTGGCGGAGTCCTTGCAAACCGGTTCTGAAGATTTTAACCGCTTAATTCGCCCCATTTCGGCGGCCGGCGGTAAACGCTTAAGGGCTCGGTTATGTCTGCTTATAGCCGGTGCCGGTAAAGCATCGGAAGCGGATCGTGTCCGTATTGCCGCAGCTGTAGAAATGCTGCATTTAGCCACATTGATTCATGATGATGTACTCGATCAGGCTGCCGTGCGCCGTGGCGCCACAGCCATTCATTGCAGTAAGGGCAATAAGGTAGCCATTTTAAGCGGTGACTACTTATTTGCCAAAGCGTTTGACGTGGTGGCACAAATTGGTTCGGTAGCATGTTTGCATGTTTTTTCGTTTATTATTTCCGCCTTGGTGGAAGGGGAATTCATGCAGATGGAAGATGTGTATCGTCTCGATCAGGGCATTGAACGTTATTTGACGAAGACCCAAAAGAAAACGGCTGATTTTATAGAAGCTTGTTTGGAATTGGGCGGCATTCTCGGTAAATGGTCGGAAACCGACATTCGTTTATTAAAACAATACGGTCATGGCCTGGGGATGGCATTCCAGATTACCGACGATATCATGGATTATGCTGCTACCGCTGAAACAACGGGCAAACCTGTAGGCAAAGACTTACGTGAAGGTCTCATTACCTATCCGTTATTATCTGTCATTAACGAGGCCAATAAAGCGGAAGTCACTAAAGCCGTGCAAGCTATTGCCGACGGTCAGGCGCCGGATGAACTGATTGCTTATGTGGCGGCTCAAGGCGGGGTGGCCAATGCAGAAGCATTGGAAGCCGATTATCGTCGTGATGCTCACGAAGCATTAGAGGCTTTGCCTGATTTTGCCGGTAAAGCTGTCCTTTATGAAGTATTGGATTCATTGGCTGATAGAAAGGTGTAATATATGGAATCGTTTCAGGTACGTGATTTTAATGACCCGAAACGAAAGCCTTCCTTGAATAGTGTTTTGGCGCAAAAAGAACGCCTAAAGGCAGCCGAACGAATTCGCCGCGGTGAAGTAAATGACGAAACATCGGCTGAGGAGTTGAAGCTGTATCCGGTGATGTAGCGACTGTTGATCTTGCTGCGACTGAGTCGCAGTATACACCGCTGGAAGAGCAGATTATGGCTGAAAATAAAGCCATGTCCTTAGTAGGTCACCTGGGTGAACTGCGTAAGCGGATAATTATTTCGGTCCTCGCTATTTTGGTGGCTTTTGTGTCGCCTATTATTATGTAGATGATATATTGGCCATGATTGTGGCGCCGGCCGGTAAGTTGTACTATATGCGCCCGACGGAAGCTTTTTTTACCTATATGAAAGTAGCTTTTGTGGCCGGCGTTATTGCAGCCTCACCGGTGTGGCTCTATGAAATATGGGTCTTTGTTATTCCGGCACTAACACAACAAGAGAAAAAGTTAACCAATTGGTTCTTACCGTTTGCGATTATGCTGTTTGCTATTGGCATCGTGTTTTCTTATGCTTTGGTATTACCGGTGGCCATTAAATTTTTCATTGGTTTTGCCACCGATGAATTGCAGCCCCTATTTTCTATCGGGCAATACTTAGATTTTGTCATAGCATTTGTGCTACCTTTCGGATTCATATTCGAATTGCCCATTGTTATGATTATTTTGGCCAAACTGAATCTGATTACGTCGGATTTTTTGCGCTCCAAACGAAAAATCTTTATCTTCCTGTCCTTTGTTATAGGGGCTTCATATCGCCGACACCGGATATGTTTTCGCAGACTATGATTGCCATGCCGATGATTATTCTTTATGAACTAAGTCTTTGGATGGTAGCCAAGGTGATGAAACGGTAAGTAAAAATTGACAGGTTGGACATTTTTAGATATTATGAGTATAGATACAGTTGTTTAAATTCTCGTATATCAGGTAGGGCCTGATTACCGTATGATTACAGCCGTATTAATTGATATTTGTATAACAAAGCTGAGATAAGGAAAAATCTTCTCATAGCGTGGCAGAGAGCGTTGGTAAGGTGCGAGCAACGTACGTGAAAGGAAGAGGGTAGCCTTTGAGCTGACTTGATGAAGCAATCTTTGGATTGTGTGTAGTTTTGTCCGGTTAACCCCGTTAGAGGTAATGAGTGATTGCAACGGCAATAATCTAGGTGGTACCGCGGAAGTTAAGCCTTTCGTCCTAATGGACGAGAGGGCTTTTTTTTATATCATAGAGGAGGAACTTGAGATGAGTGAGTTCAAGAATTTAACAACCTATAATCCGGGGGAAATTGAGCAGAATTGGTATGAATTTTGGGAAAAACAGGGATACTTCCACGAAGAAGTAGATGAAAGTAAAAAGCCGTTCAGTATCGTATTGCCACCGCCTAATGTAACGGGGCAACTTCATATGGGGCATGCGCTCGACAATACCTTGCAGGATATTCTGATTCGCTTCAAACGTATGCAGGGCTACAATGTGCTTTGGATGCCGGGTACCGACCATGCCGGTATTGCTACGCAGGTAAAAGTAGAACAGAACCTCAAAGAAACAGAAGGCAAGTCTCGTTATGATCTTGGCCGTGAAGAGTTCGTTAAACGTGTTTGGCAATGGAAAGAAGAATATGGCAGCACTATTGTTAAACAGATTCGCAGCTTAGGCGCTTCCTGTGACTGGACCCGTGAACGCTTTACCTTGGACGAAGGCTACTACAAAGCTGTTCGCGAAGTATTCGTAAGCTTATATGAAAAAGGTCTTATTTATCGCGGTGAACGCATTGCCAACTGGTGTCCTAGTTGTCATACCGTTCTTAGTGACATTGAAGTTGAGCACAGTGATGAAGCAGGCCATTTATGGTTCATCAAATATCCTGTAGTCGGTGAAGAAGGTCGCTTCGTAACGGTTGCTACAACCCGTCCGGAAACTATGTTCGGTGACGTGGCCGTAGCCGTTAACCCTGAAGATGATCGTTATAAAGATATTATCGGTAAAACATTGTTATTGCCATTCGTAAATCGTGAAATTCCGGTAATTGCCGATGATTATGTAGATCCAGGCTTTGGTACGGGCTGTGTAAAAATTACACCGGCTCATGACCCTAACGACTTTGAAATGGGTCAACGTCATAACCTCGAATCTATCGTAGTTATGAATCTTGATGCGACGATGAACAGCGAAGCCGGTCATTTTGAAGACATGACCCGTGAAGCCGCTCGTAAACAAGTAGTAGCCGAACTTAAAGAACAGGCCTCCTTGCCAAAATCGAAGACCATGAACACAGTGTAGGTCATTGCTCCCGTTGTAATACCATCGTAGAACCGCTCGTATCGAAACAGTGGTTTGTAAAAATGGCACCCCTTGCCGAACCTGCTTTAAAAGTTGTTAAAGATAAAGACATCGAATTCGTACCGGAACGTTTCACCAAAACGTACACTAATTGGTTAGAAAACATCCGTGACTGGTGTATTTCTCGTCAGTTATGGTGGGGTCACCGCATTCCTGCTTGGTATTGCGATGATTGCGGTGAAGTGATTGTATCCAAAGATGACGTTACGGAATGTCCTAAATGTGGCGGTCATGTTCATCAGGAAGAAGACGTACTGGATACTTGGTTCAGCTCCGCTTTATGGCCGTTTGCGACTATGGGCTGGCCGGAACAGACCAAGGAATTGGCTCATTGGTATCCGACTAGTGTAATGGTAACCGGTTATGACATTATTTTCTTCTGGGTAGCCCGCATGATTTTCATGGGTCTTGAATTTGAAAAAGAAATTCCGTTTAAACATGTATTCATTCATGGTCTCGTACGCGACAGCCAAGGTCGTAAAATGAGTAAATCTTTAGGCAACGGTATTAATCCGCTTGATGTAATCAACGAATACGGCGCCGATGCACTTCGCTTTACGTTGGTAACCGGCAATACACCGGGGAATGATATGCGTTTTTACATGGAACGCGTAGAAGCTAATCGAAATTTTGCAAATAAGATTTGGAATGCCGCAAAATTTGTTATAATGAACTTAGATAATTACGATCCTGAGTTTGTTCCTAGTGAAGAAGACTTTACGTTGGCAGATCGCTGGATTATTGATACCTACAATAATGCTGTGGCCACCATCACCAATAATCTCGATAAATTTGAGTTAGGTGAAGCAGCTGCCGGTGTTTATGACTTTATTTGGAACAGCTATTGCGATTGGTTTATCGAATTGGCTAAGCCGCGTCTTTATAATAAAGAAGGCGGTCGTGACCGTGCGGTAGTTCAATACTTATTGGTAACTATTTTGCGTCATATGCTCGAATTGTTGCATCCGTTTATGCCATTTGTTACAGAACACATCTGGCAACATCTCCCTCATGAAGGGGGAAGCATCGTAGTGGCTCCATGGCCAACGGCTTTACCGTTCGCTGATCAGAGCACCGCTGCTGCGCAAATGAACATCATGATGGATGCCATTAAAGGGATTCGTAACATGCGCGCCGAAATGAATGTACCGATGGGTAAACGCAGCGCTGTTATTTTAGCTGTCACTGATGAATCGCTCCGCACCATGGTAAGCGAACATCAAGATTACTTTAAGACTTTGGGCTGGGCTGAATCGGTAACTATTTTGGGTGCCGATGATGCGAAACCTGAAAATGCTACCGTAACGGTAGTTAACGGTCTTGAAGTATATCTCTTACTCAAAGACTTAATCGACGTAACCAAAGAACGGGAACGTTTGACAAAAGAAAAAGAAACACTTAAGAAGGAAATTGCTCGTTTAGAAGGTAAATTAGGTAATCCGGGCTTCGTGGCCAAGGCTCCGGCAGATGTAGTTGCAAAAGAACAAGCCAAATTGGCTGAATATCAGCAAAAACAACAAGCTGTTATTGAACGTGAAGAATTTCTTAAAACCTTATAGGAGGTAATCATGACGTACGCAGAGGCAGTGGCCTATTTAGACAGTTGTGCATCCTTTGGCATCAAACCCGGTTTGGAACGCATTCATGCGTTATTGGACGAATTGGGGCATCCTGAACGGGCCTACAAAACCGTCCATGTGACGGGGACCAACGGTAAAGGTTCCGTTACGGTGTATATCGATTCGGTACTCACCACCAGCGGACACCGTTCCGGTCGTTTCACATCACCCCATTTAATCAGTTATACGGAACGCATTGCGGTAAATGGTCGCAATATTACCGAAGAAGCGTTTGGTGAATTGATTGCAAAAGTAAAAGACGCTGTAGCTAAAATTGAAGCGAAAGGATCGGAATCACCGACTCAGTTTGAAGTATTGACGGCAGCTGCTTTCTTGTTCTTCATGGAACAGCAGGTTAACTATGCAGTCATCGAAGTAGGCCTCGGCGGTTTATTGGATTCAACGAATGTGATTTTCCCCGAAGTATCCGTAATCACCAATGTATCCATGGACCATCAGGCGTATTGCGGTAACACCCTCCGTGAAATTGCTACCCATAAAGCGGGCATTATTAAACCGGGAATTCCCGTAGTGACGGCGGCTCAAGGGGAAGCCTTGGCTGTTATTAAGGATAAAGCCAAAGAATTGAATTCTAAAGCGTATGTGTTTAACGAAGATTTTTCAATCAGCAGTCGCACTGTCACTGAAGATGGTCAGATGATTACCTTGGAAGATAAGAGTGGTCATAAAGATATGCTGTTTACCAAAATGGTAGGCGTTCATCAAGCTGTTAATATGGCCTGTGCCTTTCGTGCCGTTCGCGTTTTAATGGAACGTGATGAAGTAATCAGCGAGGAAACGTTGCGCGAAGGCTTGGCTCGGGCTCATTGGGCCGGCCGTTTTGAAATCATCAAAAACTAGACCGTACCTTTATTTTTGATGGTGCCCATAATGCGGGCGGTGCCGAAGCATTCCGCTTAACGTATGAAGAAGTATTTAAAGACAGACAGAAAACGGTAGTGTTGTCCGTCTTAAAAGATAAAGAAGTCAAAACAGTTGTAGAGGATTTGGTAAACCCTTACGATACTGTAATTACGGTGCCGGCTCCGACGCCGCGCACATCCACACCGGAAGAATTGGCTGAATTTGTGCCGGGTGTAGCTCAGACGGCTCAAACTGTCAGTGAAGGCATGCAAAAACCATGGCCGCTACCCAGGCCGGCGATATTATTGTAGTAGCCGGTTCCTTGTATATTTTAGGTGAAGCAGAAGAGTGGTTAAAAGCTCAGTAAAGGATGAAGTAATGACAGGTGCAGTATCTATTGACGGGGGCCGTCCGTTGCAACATTATATTACACGACTCCTGTATGCCGTGGTGTTGGTTATGCCTTTACATCCGTGGCTCGGGGATGCACTGGTCATTATTGCTCTTTTGCTCAGCGTTTGGGATACCTTGCGTTACAGACCATTGTCAAAACCCGCATCGTGGCTTCAGTGGTGCGTGTTGGGCTTTATGGGGTGGAGTTTATTATCAGCCCTCGGATCAGCTCGGCCGATGTGGACAACGGCCAGCTGGCTTTATAATGTAGGCATGTACGGCGGTATTTATTTCCTCACCTATCGCTATTTGCGCGAGCCCGAGCAGTGGCGTGTTTTCTTGCGTATTTTCATGTGGTCGGCCTTCATTGTTTGTTTGGTTGGCGTCTATCAATATATGACGACGTCCATGGAATTATTAAAACAGTGGGTGGATGCGGCGCATTTTCCGCTCTTGAAGCGGCGCATGTTTGCTACATTGCAAAATCCGAATTTATTCGGTGAATATTTATTAATTGTATTGTCCATGGTAGGAACGGGAATTTTTCAAGGCCTTAAAGAAAAGCGTTGGCGCTTATTGGCTGGATGGTGCTGATGGCATTGTTTTTCCTGATTTGTATGACCCTAACCTATTCGCGGGGCATATGGCTTAGCTTTGCCTGTGTTGTGGTGTATTGGGGGCTGACTATCGATCGGCGCTTGCTTTTATCGTTATTAATAATCCCTATTGTTCTTTTTGGCTACCATGGGGAAGTGGCATCAAGGCTTTGGTCCCTGTTCGACGGTAACGATACATCCGCTGTGTTGCGCTGGGCTTTATGGGACAGTACAACCTATATGATTGCGGATTATCCGATTCTGGGGATCGGTTGGGATGCCTTCTGGTTTGAATATCCACATTATAATTACTACATTCAGGCCCCTGATGTGATAATTTATCATGCCCATAACATGTTTTTAAATATGTTGGCAGAAATAGGAATTCCCGGCGCACTCTTCTATTTTGTCGCAATATATGGCCATGCTGTGTATGCTTTGCGTTTGCCGAAAGCAACTATAAGTAACATCGTGAAGTATGGTATCGGTGCCGTTGTAGTAGGCATAACGGTTAGCGGCTTGTTTGACCATGATTTGTTTAGTCATCAGGTATCGGTAATTTTTTGGCAACTCTTAGGTTGGGCTTCATCCGTTTTATATACTTATAAAAAACGGGGGAACAAACCACTTGAGAATGAACTGACAACAGATATAAAAAATTAATATATTCGATTAGCAAGTTAATTCGTGTACTTACTAAAGTCGCTGTAATTAATAGACAAACATTGATATATTGGATTGAAATATTCTGATGTAAATGATTAAAAAAATTGATAATCTAATTTATTGATAACCGATAATTTTAGATATTTGGTTAACAATAAACCTGAAAAAGTATAGGTATGATGAGATTAATTCATCATACCTATACTTTTTTGTATATGAAATATCATTTATGCATATTGGTTGACAAAGGAAAATAATTCTTCTAAACTTAGCCATAGTTTAAAGTATAATTCTTTAAACAACATCTAATTATGTCGATGAAAGAGAAGATTTTCGATACGGTAAACTGTGAATAAAAATAA